>Ga0187863_10001558_pt1 | contig 18162 bp, 14 predicted proteins | sample June2016WEW_11_1_FD_132975 | JGI IMG/M metagenome (GOLD analysis project Ga0187863, IMG submission 132975) | Peatland microbial communities from SPRUCE experiment site at the Marcell Experimental Forest, Minnesota, USA - June2016WEW_11_10 | ecosystem: Environmental > Terrestrial > Soil >... | reverse complement strand
GTAGCAACCTACCACGGTTCTACCCCACAGTTTCACAACCTAAGCAACATTGAATTGCGTGTGAACTTTCTCTTGCTCGGTCAGTGGTACTAGATTCAGTTCTCGCTCCGGTTCAACTGGAGGACGACTTGCCGCAGGAGGAAGAGGAATAGGAGCACGAACTGTCTCAACCGGCGCGGACTTCGCTGCGACCTTCACTTGGGCCCGCACTTTCTTTTTTGCCGGTTTTGTTTTCGGCGGCCGCACCCCGGCCGCTTCCCGCAGTTCCTCGAAACTCGATTTCACAAAGCCCTCCAATCGCCGCAGATCGGGTGCGGCATGCACGTCTCCGCTGAACCCGAAGAACACATTGCCGTCATAGCTCAAGATGGCGCAGTTAACCGCCATCTCGCCTCCCACCGGCACATACGGATACCAGCGCAGCATCTTGTGGCCGAGCAGATAAAGTGGAAATTGAGGCCCCGGCACATTGGTGCAAACCAGGTTGAACGGCGTGATGGGCAACTGGCTCAACATCTGCCCGGCAAGTCCTTGCACCGCGCTCGGGAACATGCCGATCAAGCCTCCCGCCAGGCTGACCAGCTCCGCAGCATGCGAACGCTTGAGAAACTCCGTTCTCTCATGCACCGCAGCCAGCAGTTTTCGCGGATCGCGAATATCCAGTGGAATGGTGACCGGAACGATCGAGATGCGGTTTCCCAGTTCACCCGCGCTGTCATTGCCGCGCAGGTTGACTGGAACCATCATGCGGAGCAGTTTCCCTTTCACCCGATCCCCGTGCAACTCTGAATAACGCCGGATGGTGGCCGTCACCAGCGCGAGAACGACGTCATTCACGCTGACCCCGCAGGTCTTGCGTATGGCTTTGACATCCGCCAGCGGAATGTCGGCCCAGGCAAACTTCTGTGGTCCGCGGTAAATCACGTTGAACCGTATCCGCTCGGTGAAGGCTGTAATCTCCGGCATCAGACGGGAAAACTCCTCCGTCGCCACCAGGTTTCCTCCATTCGCCGCCGTGCGCTGCGCCATGTCCAACAGGTCAGTCCATGCGGAAAGAATCCGTTTGACAAAGTCAGCGTAGGAAGTCACCACTCCGTCCATCACAGAATTGATTGTGTCGCGCGGAGGTGGAACGCGGAGGCGAATCCTCCTTTTCGGCAAAGGCGGCGCCACCGGACTCGCGTCCAACAGTTTGCTCATGATGCCGACTCCAGCAATCCCATCGGCCAGGCAGTGGTGTAAACGCAAGATGAGCGCGGTGCAATTGCCTTTCAGTCCCCGGGCAAAGGTTATGTCCCACAGCGGATGCTCCCGGTCCATGACTACACTGAAGAGTTTTCCAGCGAGCGCCTTGAGTTCTGTATCGGTGCCGTGTTTGAGCGTTACCTCGCGCACATGGTTGCGGATATCGAAACCGGGATCGTATTCCCAGCTGGGAAGCCCAATATTGAGCGGCGGGGCGACCACCCGCTTCAGGTAGCGGGGAATCAGCGGCAGCTTCGACTCGATGAATTGGAGGCAATCTTTGAATGAAATATCACCCTCCAGCACGCTGACGCTGGCCACATTGAGCGGCATGCCCTGGCGTTCCAGATGCAGGAACACGGTGTCACCCCAGGAAAGACGGTCACCTTGTTGATCGTTCTGCATAGCAACTCTCCAATTCATCCGCGCCGCGATCGCGCATCTTAGGCGACAAAAGAAAATCGCGACGCCAGCTTCACCAGCTTGAGCACTTTGTAGACATCCACGTTGACGCCGCGCAACGCAAGCTTGACAGCTTTGTCGTCCGCTGTGTTGGCGAACTCCTCGATCGCCCGCACTTCACTCGCATCAACCCGGCGCACCGAAGAAAAATCCAGAACAACCTCGCCCTCGGCACTGTCCAGTCTTTCCCCGGCCCCTTGCAAGGCAAGAACCACGCGCTCTTCATCAATCCTTTGCCACACGGCAACCGTCGCCATACGCTCCACCTTCTCTAAGCGGTCTGTAGCTGAGACACATTGACCACCTTCGCCGGACCTCGTCCCTGGTAAGCCTTCCAAAACAGATCAGCCAATTCGCTCATCAACGGCATGCGCGGATTCGACCGCCACGACGGATCGTCAAAGGCCAGCCTGGTCAGCTCAGGCATGGCTCGCTCAAAGTCTTCCTTAGAGATTCCGAGATCCGCGATCGAACGCGGAAATCCCAGCCGGTCCAGCAACTGTTCCGTGGCCACTATCAGGTTCTTCACTTTTTCGTCAGTGGTGTGGCCGCCCAAACCTAGCAGGTCCGCCACCGTAGCGTACTTTTTATGCGCGACGTAGCCTTGCGTGTAAGGCGACGCCATAAATTTGCTGGGCACGGACGCGTTATAAGCGATCACATGCGGCAACATGAGCGCATTCGCCCGCCCGTGCGCGACGCCGAAACGCGCCCCAAAAGCGTGTGCCAGCGCATGATTGACACCCACCGACGCGTTGGAAAATGCCATCGCCGCAATGCAGGCCGCATTGTGCATCATGCAGCGCGCCTCTTCGTCGTTGGGGTGCTCGTAGGCGACCGGCAAATATTTGAAAACCATCCGAATCGCCTGCATGGCGTTCGAATCGGTGTAAGGCGACGCGTAATTCGAAACTCCAGCTTCCAGCGCGTGGGTCAGGCAATCGATTCCAGTATCGGCGGTGAGCCCTTTCGGCATCGACATGACGAACTGCGGATCGACGATGGCTACATCCGGACTCAGCGAGTAGTCGGCGAGCGTCACCTTCCGCCCCTGCTCTTTGTCGGTCAGCACGGCAAACGGAGTAACCTCGCTCCCGGTGCCGCTGGTCGTGGAAATCGCAATCAACCGCGCCCGGTGAACTTTTTCCGTCGGGAACTGGACTACGCGCTTGCGCAGATCGAGAAAAGGCGCAGCCAGTTCTTCCAAGTCCGCTTCCGGAGATTCATACTTGAGCTTCATGATCTTGGCTGCGTCGATCACCGAACCACCACCCAGTGCGATGATCTGATCGGCCTCGTAGAAATTCAGCGCCTCAACCCCTTGCATCACGATCTTGATCTCGGGCTCCGCGTCAGGAATGACCGAGACATGGACGTGAGTTTGCTCAGGAATGTAGCGCCGAACGATATCAACGTGGCCCATATGCTCCAGAGCCGGATTGGTAACGATGATGGTGGAGCGCGACGGGAACTGCCGCAGGTTCTCGACAGCGTTCATGTTGAAATAAATCTGATTCGGAACCCGGAACCACATGTGAGCTTGCGTCCTCCGAGCCACGCGCTTGATGTTGAGGTAGTGATAAATATTGATGTTGTCGGTAGTACTGTTCCCCCCGCCAGTCCCGCATCCGAATGAGAAAGTGGGCACCAGGTCGTTGTAAACTCCGCCCAGCGCTCCCACCGAGCCCGGAGAATTCACGATGATTCGTCCCGCGTTGATCACCTCACCGAATTTGCGGATGATCTCATCGTTACGCGAGAAAATAACCGCCGTATGGCCCAGCCCGCCGGTGTGGTTCACGTCGATGCAGACCTTGAGCGCTTCCTCCGTGGACTTTGCCCGATAGACCGCGAGCAACGGGAACAGCTTCTCGACTGACAAAGGATGTTCGCGGCCCACACCTTTTATCGGTGCAATCAGAAGTTTGGTATCCGGCTTCACCGAAAGGCCGACGAAGCGGGCTATATCGGTGGCTTTTTGGCCGACTGCCAGAGGCTGCATGTACCCGGTTTCAGGATCGATCACTGTGCGCTCCAACAGTTTTGTCTCTTGCTCATTGCAGAGGTGCGCGCCCAGTTCCGTAAATCTCTTCAACACAACGTCATAAATTTCATCATCAATCACCAGCGTCTGCTCTGAAGCGCAGATGGTTCCGTTGTCAAAAGTCTTGGAAATGATGATGTCCACAACAGCGGTGTTCAGATTCGCCGTTTTTTCCAGGTAAACCGGCGTGTTGCCCGGTCCCACTCCCAGCGCTGGTTTGCCCGAGCTGTATGCTGCTTTCACCGCTCCCGGCCCGCCGGTGGCGTCGATCAGGCCCACGTATTTGTGCTTCATCATGTAGGCGTTGTCCTGCAGCGTGTGGGACTCCAAACAGGTAAACACTCCTTCGGGAGCGCCGTGTTTGATCGCTGCCTCATACATGATCCGTACCGCTTCAGAGCAGCAGCGCCAGGCCTTGGGGTGCGGACTGAATATGACCGCGTTCCGCGTCTTGATGGCCATGATGCACTTGAAAAGCACCGTGGAGGTCGGGTTGGTGATCGGGGTGAGCGAGAAGATAACTCCGATTGGTTCAGCCACCTCGACCAGGTTCCGTTCCGGAAACTCGCGAATGACGCCGACCGTGCGTTTGTCCTTGATGTAGTTATAGACAAACTCGGTCGCCACCATGTTCTTGAGGAACTTGTCTTCCATCACCCCAAGTTTGGTTTCTTCAACCGCCATCCGGGCCAGATGCTGAGCCTGTTCCAGCCCGGCCAGCACCATCGGCTTCACGATGCGATCGACTTCCCCTTGGGTGAATTGGGAAAAGACGGCAGCCGCGGTTCGGGCTTGATTGATCAGTCCTTCCAGGTAGGCAACACGTTCTTCGCTGAGGATTTCCCCGGCAAGCGGAATCTGCACTCGCTCCCGTACTGCTTCGCTCGCAATCATTAGTGCCCCCTGTATCTATCAGAAGGGCTCATTTCGCACGAGAAACATTTCCCACTCTTAAATGTCCCCGGCGCTTGCGATCGTGAGTCAGGCAACCTTATCGCCGGGTGCAACCGTTCTCAATTTCCAGGCGTAGTCTTGCTAAGCGTAGTCAATCGGATTCTTTTCCAGCCAGTGCTCGTCGCGCACCCTGTCAATATTCCGCAACGCGCCACGAGTGGCGCTCGCAACTAAACGACGATTCTCCCAAACAATTCCCGCGCCAAAGCCAACGGCACAACCCAACAAACCAAATGCCAACACCTTGCCGATGGACTTTCGCCCGCTTCCCGAACAACGACCCAGAACGCCTATGCCTGCACCGATGGCAGCAGGCTTCCACGCATTTCGAACCGACTCGCTGAGAAACGGAGTAAGAGGTCTTCCACTAAGAAATGCTTCTCGGCCGGAACGAACTCCTTCCAGCCCAGAATTCAAAACCTTTCGGCCGTATTCAACTTCGGATCTCGACCACGTACGCAAACCCATATAAGTGCCTCACTACTTGGCCGACTGAAGATACTGCTGCTACTAGACCATTGCCTCGGTGCTGAGTCCGTAGCGCCTATCACGCGTCACTGTGAGTGAGGTCACACCGGTAAGGCCCAATTGAACGCGAGAAGGCGGATGAAAAGCGAAGCCCCTTAGGAACATGCATATAAATAACGGGCATAGAGACAGGGTAGGGCAGGCGCAAAATTCCCGAGAGCCAGGTCGCGAAGATAGAGGATAAAAGAAGAACGACCTTATGTTGTTCCACCCGGAAGTGCACGCCGCGTGGCTTCGAGGGTATTGACTAGAGACTCCCGGGGGAATTTCTGGATGATGGGCTCCAGCATCCATCCCAAGCCTAGCGGCACGTCGCGCGTGAGGGAAATCGCTCGGCACTCCATGAGCACATTGTTTCCTCGCTCCTCGAATCGCCAGTAGGAATAGAGCCGCCACAGGAATCCGTGTCCAGTGTCCGGCGCCCGCACACGCTCCTTTGGGGTTCCTTCATTTTCGACTTCAGCAACTCGTGTCGTATACGAACGACAAATCCATCGCGTTCGACTGAGGCAGCGATAGTGCACGTCATGATCTGTATCGAGGACCACGGTCAGCACCTTTTTCTTAAGCAGCCTTAGGTAGATTGTGAAATCGCTGCCCTGATGGCTGATCAGCCTTGACGCAATGACCTCGGGTTTGTAGACGTCCTCATAGTTGTCGTAGTTCTGGATCAGGGCCAGGACGTCTTTCACGGTTGCGCCGGCAATGAGCCCCGCAGCGATCCAATCGTGGACTAACCCATTCGGCACTTTGATCGGGCCGCCACCCGACCAGAATTGCGCAACAATCTGCCCTGTGCCGATCCGCTGCGCTATTTCTGGAGTGGCGTCGGACCACAGGAACGAGCCGCCACTGCCCAGTGTTTTCGCCATTTCCGCTTCGGCGTCGTCAATGTAAGCCTGAAAAGCCTCCACGGTTTGCGGCCTCAACTCAGCCGGTTTCGCGGTTTGTGCCATGACCAACCTAACCCACGCTCTCCATGCAATGTTCGCCCAAGCTAAGAAATAGGCAGTCGATATTTCGCTGGAACACTTCTGCAATTTCGCGCGCTGTCCATCGAGAGTAATCGCCTGCCCGTACGTCACGCCGCCTGATATTTGCCCGTTTCGATCACTCTTTGTGCGATCTTCTCGCGCAACGCAATCGTGTTGAACGGCTCGTACTTTGCCAGACGCCGCAGGATTGCCATCTGCGAACGCAGCATATCGCCTTCGCTGGCGGCCGCAATCACCATCTTTGCCGCGCTCTCGATTCTCTCCATTGCTCCGGTCATGTAGACGCGAGCCATCGCGATGGCATATGCCGCGCCTGCTTCGCCCTTGCTGTCCACCAGTTTCTGCGCACGCAGCACCGCGGACTCGATGGCGTAGGTCTCGATGACCATGTTAGCGATTGCGCCCAGGATCTCCTGCTGGTCCTGGATCGATTGCATATATTTCTGCGTCGCCACGCCGGCCGCAAACAGTCCGATCTTTTTTGCAGCCGCAGCCAGCCTCCGCTCTTCCGCCAGCAGACCTTCCTCGCTTTCGTCTCTTGTGCCCGAGATCACTTCGTCCATGAGCTTCTTAATCGCTGCCATCAAAGGCAGGTGTCCGGACATCGCGCGTTTCAGCAGAAACCCGCTGATGACCAGCCGGTTGATTTCGTTCGTACCCTCGAAAATGCGGTTGATGCGGGCGTCGCGGTAAGCGCGTTCGGCCGGATACTCCTCGACGAATCCGTATCCCCCGTAGATCTGCACCGTTTCGTCCACGACAGAGTTGATAAACTCTGATCCCCACACCTTCAGGATTGAGCACTCGATGGCATATTCGTCCATAACTTTGCGCACCTGGCTCATGTCGCTGTGACTGTCGCCAAGTTGCGCGATAGCAGCGTCCATCATTCCAACCGTGCGATAGGCCATGGCTTCACCAGTGAAAATTCCGGCCGCCATGTTGGCCAGCTTTTCGCGCAACAGGCCGAAATCGGCAATCACTTTGCCGAAGGCCTTGCGTTGTTTGGCGTAGGCGGTGGCGCTCTCCAGCGAATTGCGCGCCGCCCCCACACAGCCTGCGCCCAGCTTGATGCGGCCCACGTTCAGAACGTTGAAAGCGATGTGATGTCCTTTGCCGATTTCTCCCAGCACGTTCTCCACCGGCACTTTGCAGTCAGTGAGAATCAGTGGGCACGTCGAGGAGCCGCGGATGCCCATCTTGTGTTCCTCCGCGCCCGTCGCAAATCCAGGGAAGTTGCGCTCGACAATAAAGGCGGTGAATTTCTCGCCCTCGACCTTGGCGAACACAATGAACAGGTCGGCGAAGCCGGCGTTGGTTATCCACATCTTCTCGCCATTCAGCAAATAGTGCTTGCCGTCGGCGGAGAGCGTGGCGCGGGTGCGGCAGTTGAGAGCGTCCGATCCCGAAGAAGATTCGGAAAGGGCGTAGGCGCCCACGGTTACGCCGCTTGCCAGCCCGGGCAGATACTTTCTCTTCTGCTCTTCCGTGCCGAAATAGACGATGGGCAGAGTGCCGATGCAGGTGTGCGCGCCCCAGGCCGTGCTGAAACTGGCATATTTCGCGATGCGGTCGGCAATCAGAACGGACGTTATCTTGTCGAGTTGCATGCCGCCGTACTGTTCGGGAACATCCACCCCGCTCAGGCCCAATTCGCCGGCCTTCCGCAAGAGTTCCCGAGTGACCGCGAATTCTTTGTGCTCCATTTTGTCCATGTTGGGAACGATTTCCTTGTTGGCAAATTCGTCGGCGGTTTGCGCAATCAACAGGTGTTGCTCGGTAAAGTCTTCCGGAGTAAACACCTCACCGGGCGTTGGTTGCTCAATCAGGAAACTGCCGCCGGAGATTCTGCTGGCGGGCGTTGCTGTAAGCGTGGCCATATCTCACCTCGAAAGAAAACTCGCCAAGACGAGTGCTCGGCATGATATTAGCTTGCTGTAGTAAGGAATTAAGAAATAACGAGTATCCGCGGCAGGAACCTGCCAGCGCTCGGCCGGGATTGTCAATTGGAGTGACTCGTCGTCTTGAAGCAGCTCGCATGAAGCAACTCGGCTGAGGTAAGCCGAGGGGAACTACCGCGTTCGCGTACCTATCCGCCAGCTTCGCAGTCATTCCCCTCCGTGCTGGTTCACACGCGCGAAGCCAGCCACTCATACCTTATTGCGGTGCGGGACACGCGAACCTGCGGCAGTCCCTTCGGCTTCCCTCAGGGCAATCCTTCCGCTGGATATAGCACGCACCGTACGCAGGCCATATCCAGCTCAGGACGACAACTCCAGTTGCTCGCTGCTGCGCGCCGCAGTTACGCGACGGCCGCTGCCGCCTTCACCTTCCGGGCACGGGCTGTTCTCTTCGCATGATGCAAGGGCTTGCCCGGGCGTTTGTGCTCAACTACCGGTTTTACCACTATGTCCATCAACGCCTTTTGGGCATCGACATAGCTTTTCACGCCTTCCCGTGTCAGCTCAGCCAGGGGCAGGGACGGGAACTGCGGCAACAGCTCCAGGCTCTTGCTTGCCGTTTTGACGCTGGAGTTCACTTGTTTTCCGGCGACGTCAACCAGCTTCTTCTGGGCTTCAATGAACGATTCAGTTGCCTGCTTAGCCAGCTCAGACAGTTCAGTCGCCTTGATTTTCTTGACCGCGCCGTTAGTTTTTCCGCCGGTAGCTTTGGCAGTCTCTTCGGCGATCACGTCGAGGAATTGCTTCTGCGCCTTCACGAAGTTTTCCATACCCTCGCGAGCCAGACCCACGACATGATCGGTCTCATAGGGCTTCCCGGCCTTGGCGGCTTCCACCCAGTTATGAGTCTGCTTGCCGGCAATCTTCAGGAACACTTCCTGCATGTGGATAAACGTCTCCACGCTGCGGCGCAGCAGATCGGTGATGGCTAGAGCCGCGGGCTGGTCGCCCACGCGATCTTTCACGGCGGTCATCAGGATTTCGTTCTGTTGCTTCCCCAGGTCGAGAAGGACTTTTTGTCCTTCGATGAAGTTGGTCATACCCTCCCCGGCGACTTCGCTGAGAAGAGCGGTGGGAGAATGATGCGGGTCGGTTAACTGCTGCCGCAGAGCCTGCATTACGTTCGCATTCTGCCGCATGGCAAGATCCAGAAGAACTCGTTGTGTGGAGAAGAAACTCTGCACGCCCTGCTGGGCCCAACCCGATAGTACGGAAACAAACGAGGACTCCCCGGAATGAGTGCGGGAGGTCTCGGTCTTGGTGGTTGCTGCCATATGATGCCTCCAAATATGCTGCACTGCAGCATTCGAGTTAACTATACGAGCCACAATAACTTGTGTCAAGATATATTTATTTGTTTGTGCATAGCAACATGGAAGGTGGCACCCATGAATCCTTCACCCGTTGTCATCAAGAAATACGGTAACCGCCGGCTCTACGACACCGCGGGCAGCCGTTACGTGAACCTCGACGATATCGCCGCACTCATCCGCGAGGGCAGGGAACTGAAAGTAGTCGACGCGAAAACCGGCCAGGATCTGACGCGCGTCACGCTGACGCAAATCATCACCGAAGATGCCAAGGACAAGCCGACTGGCCTGCCGCTCGAACTGCTGCGCCAGCTCATCGTCGCCTCCGACGAAGTGCGGCAGGAATTCGTCATGTGGTATTTGAAATCGGCCTTTGATACGTATCAAAAAGTGCAGGACGCGGTGCAGAGTCGCTTGGGCGAAGTGCAATCCGCCATTCTCTCGCCCGTCGATATGATGAAGTCGTTCCTGGGAACGGCGCCGGCTCCGTCCCCGCCGCCGCAAAAGCAAAAAGTGGAGACTGAACCGGAGATGGATGCGCTGCGCAAGCGCGTGGCGGAGCTGGAGGCTCGGCTGCAGAAGGGCGCGCGCGCAAGCGACGGAAGCGCGTCAAGCGCTAGAAACAGGCTGCGCGCGAAGAAAAAGACTCGGGCAGGCAAGGGTCGTTCCCAATTGGACTGATTGTCAGCTCTCTTCGCCAGCCCATGACTCAAACGTGCTATGGAGTCGCCACCAACTTCGCGGTATAATCCCCATCGAAAGTAAGCGCCGCGACGCGCATGCTCGCGTAGACGTGCGTGAAGTGCAGGCGGGCTCAGGACGAAATTGCGCACACGGAACCGGGTAAACGGCCCTTCGAAGCTCAAGTCTCGCAAGGCATCACCCCAACCTCACCCGGAAGCCGATACTTCTCTTTGGACGGAAGCGCTGTTCGGCGCTGAGGTTCTTCTGCTGCACGCGACTCCGGTTTACTACGGGTTTGGTATACCTCAGGGCGATGGCTCGGGCGTGGTGCTCATTCCCGGCTTTCTCGGCACCGATCTTTATCTGAACGAACTTCACGCCTGGCTGGGACGCATTGGCTACAGCCCTTATTTTTCCGGTATCGGCATCAACGCCGACTGCCCGAACATTCTGATCCAGCGCCGGGTGACCGAGACCATCGAGCGAGCGCTGGACGAGACCGGCCGCAAGATTCACCTGATCGGCCACAGCCTGGGAGGCGTGATTGCGCGCTCGATCGCCGGTTCGCGGCCGAAAGACATTGCATCCGTGATCACGCTGGTTTCGCCGATTCGCGGGACGGTGGCGAATCGCGCTGTGGTGCATGCGGCGGATGCGGTGCGCTTGCGCATCCTGCAGGAACATGGCGATGGTGTGTTGCCCCGCTGCTACACCGGGCTCTGCACCTGCAATTTTATCGACTCGCTGCGGCGCGAAGTCCCCGATGCCATGCTGCAGACCGCGATTTACAGCCGCTATGACGGAATCGTGGACTGGCGCTATTGCATGACGATGAATCCCGGGAGCGATTTTGAAGTGCCGGGTACGCACATCGGAATGGCCTTCAATCCGGCGGCGTATTCCATCGTCGCCGAACGGCTGGCGCTGGCGCGGACGCGTTCATTGGAACGCCGCCGCCGTCCGCGTGCTCAGCGGCCCACCATCTCCAGAACCGCGCCAGTGGTGGTTTCTAACTGAGTCGGCGCAGCACCCAACTGCCCCAACCTCCGCTCCAACCGTACGGACACCTTTGCCAGGCTGTTGTTCGTAACTTCGAAGCTGCCGGAGCAGTTGGTTTTCAAGTACGGCAAGCGATGCAGAGAAGGCCCGGCGCCATCGAAAGCTGCTTCCAGTTGCAGGCCATCTTTCGAAGAACAACGAAAATTCCACGCGAACTCATCGGCATCTCGATTCTTTTCCTGCAGATTCCGGAACATGTGCTGCTGGCCCTCGTGCCAGAGCACCGCTTTGCGAAACATCAATCCGAAGGGCATGTCGTAGATCAGCGCTTCCAACGTGGTTGCAGGACCGTCGGGCCGAGGAAAATATGCGTGTGCCCAAGTCCAGAAATTGCGATGCCGGTATCCACAATTATGTCCCTGTACGCCGAACCCGAGAGGTTCTCCGCCGAAACTGCGGCCATCGAGGACAATCTGGCCAGAAACAATTGCGTCGGAATGAGGCGTCCGCGAGAAACCGATCCAGCCTTTGTCGCTCAGCGTTACGCGAAATGTGGAACGGCAGCGCAGATCCCAGGAGACGGTGTGTCCGTCGACTTGCAGCGCGCCTCGGCAGGAATTCTCGTCGATTGCATTTTCGCGATGTCGAAAATGAAATGGAGTTTGCCCGCGCCCGCTAAGCTCCAGATCCTCCACCGGAAATCCCTGAATAAAGCTTTGCGGCTTTCCATCCCGCGGAAACCACGTAGCCCACACCTGAACTGGCCTTCCGCGTGCGTCCCCGGGGCAACCGCTGCGTCCAGGATTCATCAGGAGATAGCGGAACCACCAGGCACCACTCCCATCCGCCAGTCCCAGACGAACAAACCATACTTCATAGCGGCGGCGGACAGAAAGAGCGGAGAAAACTTCATTCAAAGTCTGCACGGTGACTGTACTGATTGTATAGCTGGCCGGGCGCTATGCAGGTAGAGACTGGATGCAGAAGAGGGAATCTTTCGCGATCTGTGTGACGCCGTTCCTTAGTGCGATTCACCTCAGTGGAATCATCTTAGTGCGAGTTATCGCCTCCCATATTTCCAGAGTAATATCCGGTGCGGGTTGCGACGCGCAGTCGAGCGGATCCGTCGAGTGCCTGCGCCTGAATCGAGTGGTAGGTGCCCGCCGCGTGCGAATTCGAAGAGCGGTAGCCGATTATGTATTGGCTCCGGATGTCTTGCGCAATCGCGCTCGCAATCGATTGGACCTCATCGAGGCTGGATGGAAAGAACGCGGTGCCTCCAGTTTGTTCCGAGAGCGCACGCAGCGACTGACGCTCGCCCTCGTCCCGGCGCTCGTTCTGTTCGAGCGCGATGGTGTAGAGTACCGGTCCGTTCTTCGATTGCAACTTGCGGAGAACCTCTTGATACGTTGCCTGGCTGGCATTATCTCGCCCGTCAGTCACGACTAGGAGAACTTTCTTCTGCAGCGGGGAAGTCTGGTTGAGATGATCGACCGCCCCAATTACCGCATCGTAGAGGGCAGTGCTGCCCCGCGTCTCCACCCGCTCGAGAGCTGCCCTCAGTTTGCCGACGTCCTCCGTATAGTCCTGGTCAAGAAACGCATCTTCGCCAAAGTTGACGACGAACACGCGATCCTCCTGCTGGCTTGCATCCACGAGTCGCAGGGCTGCCTGGTTTACCTTCGCCCGCTTGGGCAACATTGATCCCGAGTTATCGATCAGAATTCCCAGCGCGACCGGGACACGCTCCTTGCGGAACGAAGTCACTTCCTGCAACTTGCCATCTTCATACACTTTGAAGCTGTCGCGGGCCAGACCGGTGATCAGGCGATTCTGATCATCCACCACCGTTGCATGCAAAGTAACCTCTTCAACTTCTTTCTTAAAGACGAAGCCGCCGGAATCATCCTCCTGCGGCGAAATCGTCTGCGGCGAGGCTGTCTGGGGCTGAGCCGTCTGAGGTCGAGCCGTCTGCGGTTCCTGCGCCGTGGTCGACGCCGGTGGCGTCGGGGAAGGAGAGCTTGAGCTCTGCGCCGAACTCACCCAAGCAAGAGTCAGCAAGCATACTATGAGTCGCAAGCTCCCTCTGAGTGTCTTGCCGCATCGACGTGCACCCATCGCTGGTCCTCCAGACGTGCATCAGATGAATTGCCGCGCAGTAAGGTTGTTTCTGAGTTAGCTCGCAAGAGATGCGCGCAGGCAAGTTGATTGCAAAATGGTGAACGAAAAACCTTTGCCTTGTGTTCCGTATCTAAGGTCCGGAGGTCCAGATCAACTGGCCCGCAAGGTTTTGAGGGTTTATGTATTCCAGATTTGCTCCACGCATGATTTCCTTTGCTGTGCTTGTGTTTGTGAGCATGGCTGCATTCGCCACCACACCCGTTGTCGTTGTCGTCAGCCCCGCCAATAATTCTCAAACCACCAGCCCGGTGAACTACGTCGCCTCGGCGACCAGTCCGGACTGCGCCGATGGAATTTCGGCAATGCGTGTTTATTCCGCTCCGGAGGTTAGCGCTTACACGGTCGCCGGGGGAAAACTGAATACTTACATCAACCTCACCCCGGGAACGTACAAAACGGTAGTCGTAGCCTGGGACAACTGCGGAGGCGTGGCCACCGCCGACGTGACGATAACGACTACAGAACAGGTGCCACCCGGAGGATTCCTCTACACAACCAATAACGACTATTTCAGTGGGAACACGACTAACTTCGTGCAGGGTTTTACGATTGTGGCTGGCAATGGCGCACTTGCGCCGATACTGCAAGGTCCGGTGAAGGCCAATGTAGCTCCGCAATCGGTCGCTTCCGATAAGGGAGGATATCGTCTATATGTGGGCGACTACGTTTCTGGCGATATCTTCGCGTACTTCATTGATCGCGACAACGGCTCTCTAACGCCGGTGCCGGGAGATCCGTTTCCGGTGGACCGGACAGTGTCTGCAGTGGCTGTGCACCCCAGCGGCACTTTGATTTTTGCCGCCCGCGATGAACAGCATCCAGGCGATGGAGTGGCCGTGTTCCAACTGCAGAGCAATGGCTCTTTGGTGCCTGCCGCTGGCTCTCCGTATGCTACGCAGATCGGGCCGCAGGCTTTAGTGGTTGACCCCAGCGGGAAATATCTTTACGTCGCCGATCAAAGTGGTTATCAAGAGAGCTACATCGATGCTTTCTCGATCGATGAAACTTCCGGCGCGCTTACTCCGCTGCCGGGGTCGCCCTTCCAAATTCCCATCCCAAGCAACTGTTCTGCCGGCGCGGCGAGCCCCTTCGATATCATCGATTCTGCCGGTCAATACCTCTACACAGCCGATGCGTGGATGGACTCGATCTCGGGATTTGCCATTGGCGGCTCTAACGGAACGCTGACCGACATTGCCGGCTCTCCCTGGGCCGATAACGGCGGCTGCGACGTCCCTCCGGATTGCGAGACCTGCAGTGCGAATCCCATTTCCCTTGCCGTCGATGGAACGGGGAAGTTCCTTTACGGAGTGAACCAAGAAGTCGAGGATATCTCGATCTACTCCATCGGTCCCAGTGGGGCGTTGACTTACTTGAAGGACACCGGCACGAATGTTGGGTGCTTTGGCCCGACTCGCACGGATTCGACCGGAAATTATCTCTATGTCAGCTCCTGCGGGACTAATGTTCCGAACGGCTATATGGGTCTGGTGGGTTTCTCCATCGATCACACAACTGGAGATCTGACGGAGCTGCCGACCTCGCCCTATACATATCTGAACCAGTCGACACATGGGCCGGTTTTACAGAGCTTTACGGTCACTCCATAGCAATCATCTCCAACGGCCGCTCGCGCGAGCGGCCGTTGGAGATCGATTTCTACCAGTAGGTGAAGGTCAGCTTGTCGAGCCAGACCGAGTAGGGCGTCTGCAAATAGTTCCCGTCCTGCTGATAGTTGACGGTCACGCCATACCAGGTTGTCGTCGTGGGGTTTTCGTAATAGTTGAGGGTCGAAGTCACTCCGTTGAGCGTGATCGACTGGAACAGCAGTTGATTGTCGGTGGTGCGCTGCACCTGAAGAGTGAGATGGTTCCAGGCATTCGCCACAGGATTACAGGCAACGCCGGTCGGGTGCCAGGTCTGAGCGGGATCGTCCCAGATGTCCCACTCATTGCCCCCGGCGATCCGGCATTCATGCCCCCAGATGTAGGAGTAGCCACCGACGAACTCGTTAATGTCGAACTCCAGCGCCTGGGAAATGCCGGGATCCTCGACGTAAAAATAAACGTCGTAGGTGAAATTGTAGAGGTTGGGCACGATCGTCTGATTGGTGTCAGGCATGCCCTGCGAGGAGAAGTTGCCGATCAGATGATTGTTCCACAGGATGTCGGCGTAGACGGTCTCACCGCCAATGCTCATGACCGAAGAGCTTCCGCTGAGCGAGGGCGACGAAATATTCTGGGTCATCGACCAGGTGGCCTCTGGACCTGTGGGTACACAGGAAGTGCAGATGTTGTAGAGCGAAGGCAGCAGGGCATATCCGTCCCATCCGACCCCGGCCTGAAGGTTGGCAAAAGCGCCCGAAGTTGAGCTGCTGCCTCCTACCGTGATCGTGACCGGAGTCGTCGCGGCTCCGCCACAGTTATCCCACTCCTCCACGACGGTGTCGTACACGCCAGGGTTCAGGGTAAGTAGTGTATTGATCTGCGCACCCGAGGTTGAGTAGGCGAGCTGGCCGGGCGCCGTATAAATTCCCATCGCGGAGACGCCCTTTGAGCAGGAGGTAGTCGCCGATGCCACGTACTGCACCGTCGAACTTACCGTGCTATTGGCCTTCGGCTCGGTCACGGTTACTCCACTACCGCTTCCGCCGCTTCCCACAGTGATCGTGACCGGGGTCACTGAAGCTCCGCCGCAGTTATCCCACTCCTCCACGGTCGTGTTGTACACGCCGGGATTCAGAGTAATTAGCGTGTTGAGCTTGGCGCCCGTCGTCGTATAGACGAGCTGATTGGGCCCCGTATAGATCCCCATGGCCGAGACTCCCTTTGTGCAAGAGGTAGTCGCCGATGCCACATATTGCACCGTCGGACCAACGGAGCTTCCATTGGCGGGTGCGGAAACCGAAACACTGGCGAAGGTTAAAGTTCCTGAACACAGTACTAGCAGGAGGGCGAACTTCCTCATAAAAACATACTCCGGTCCTAGGGTTTAAAGCAGCGGTCCCTACAGGATTTAGCGGATGGATTGTCTGGATTCTACCCAGATCGTTTGTTCTACTCAAGAAAGATTTCTTGCAAAAGCAAATCGGAAGTTCATAAACCAGCAGTGAAAATCCGTCTACAGGGTTTCCTGTAGATGCCCGCCGCTACAGGGTTTCCTGTAGATAACCCGGCTACAGGTGTTCCTGCAGATCGCGTACGGCGATCACGCATTTTCATTCTCTTAGCATCTTCAGGTTGCATCTGCGACATCTCATGCACACCTCAACTGTACTGAGTTACGAAGCGAAGTCTGGAGATATGCCACTCGTTGCTCAGGCAGCAAAGTCGAACTCGGAAAGGAAAGAAGCCGTGGAGCTGGGTGCAGTGGTTGTGGTGCCGGCCAAAGAAGACTTCGCGGCGATGAGTCTCGCGGCGATCAATATCAATCGGGCTCCATCCAGCCCCGCGGCAGCTACGGAAGACTCGCGACCATTTTATTCCTCACGGGTGCCGATACTGGGGAACGACATCCTGCTGTCGTGGATGGATCTAGTCCGCAAGCTGGGAGTGGGGAGCCTTTGGCTCACATCTAGTTCGACTGACCAAGGTGTGCCATGTTCCGACCTGGCTGGGTTCGCCCGGCAGGGACTTGATCAACTTCTCGTCATCAAGCTCAAGTCGTACGCAGAGATGGATCTCGCCGATTTAGTTCGCTTTCATTGCGAGAGCCGAAATCCGGTGACCGAAGCTCAGGATGCCCGAGGTCAGCTGGGAGTATGCCTGCTGGATCATCTGGCGCTGCACGCCGGCGGCGAGAAACACGAATTTTCCTGCGGCGCCTCCGAGAGTGAGCGAATGCCTTATCAGTTTCGGGGATATGCCAAGCGCATCATGTCAGCCACGGAAAGGCAGGAGCTCGTTGGCGATGCCTTGACCGCGGCCTGCGCCATGCGACCCTTGGGCACAGAAATTCGCGAGCAGGTGTGGATCGGTGAGGGCGCGAAACTCGCGGCTTCGGTACGGGTCATCGGTCCCGCTTATATCGGAGATCGCACCATTGTCCGCTCTGGCGCGACCGTCGGTCCGTTTGCGTCGGTGGAGCACGATTGCGTGGTGGACTGCGGAACTACGGTCGAGCGATCCACGGTTCTGCCGCGCACCTACCTGGCGCCGGGCCTTCTGATTCGGCACCAACTGGTGGACGGAGGATATGTGGAGGATCTTACTTGCGGAATTGTCGCCGATCTGCGTCCAGCAGGACTGGGCAGCAGGATCCAGAGGCGTGAAACGCGGCAACAGGCATTCAGCGAGGCTAATGTTTTCGCCCGCGCAACCAGCGCCTCTGCGTTGGGCGCTTCCGCGTCGGACTTTGCCCGATCCTCCACAACTTCACAGCCGTGGCTCCAGGTGAAACTGTGAAGGCCTCTGCCGGGACTGTACTGCCGTTTCCCTGCGCGTCGAGGTCTGCGGGCCGCCGTGCGCTGCGAAAAGAGTTGCTGCGGGCCTTGCGGGCTTCCGGATCCCCAGTGATTGTGGATTTCTCAGACTGTGGCACCTTGAATCATGAAGACATTGACTTGATGCTGAAATGCGCGGCTCAGGTAGCGGGCCGGGACACGCAGCTGCTCTTCGTCTCGGGCTCTCGCGCCACCCGGGTGCTCCTTGACGTGACCCGCGTTTCTTCGCTCGTGCCGGTCTTCAACTCGGTCACAGAAGCGCTGGCCTATCCGCAGACCGGGGCGGCGAGCGACGCTGAAGACTTCCTTGCCAGCCAAGGTCAAGAACCATAGCTGAAGAACCCAGACTTGAAGAACC
>Ga0187863_10001553_pt1 | contig 18192 bp, 20 predicted proteins | sample June2016WEW_11_1_FD_132975 | JGI IMG/M metagenome (GOLD analysis project Ga0187863, IMG submission 132975) | Peatland microbial communities from SPRUCE experiment site at the Marcell Experimental Forest, Minnesota, USA - June2016WEW_11_10 | ecosystem: Environmental > Terrestrial > Soil >... | reverse complement strand
GGGGGGGGGGGGGTGGGGGTTGGGGGTGGGGTGGGGGCGGGGGTGGGGGTGGGGGTGGAGGTCGAGGTCGAGGTCGAGGTCGAGGGCGAGGTCGGGGTTGGGGTCGAGGGGTGCTCGGGAGATCGGCTAACCGCGGGTGATCGCCGCAATCAGAATGCCTGCCGCCACCGCCACGTTGAGCGATTCCATGCGCCCGCTGCCGTCAATCGCGACGAGCGCGGCGCACTGGGCACGCACGCGGGCACCCAAACCTTCGCGCTCGTGGCCGACGACGAGAACAGCCGGCTTGGCGAACGCGAACCGCAGGGCGTCGGCCTTCGCACGGTGATCGGCTCCGAACACGTGCACGCCGCGCGAGCGGAGCCGACCGAGCGAGTCAGCGAGGTCCGTTGTCCGGCTCACGTTCAGGACTTCCGCCGCCCCTTCGGCGACCCGCACGGCCGTGGCGTCGAGGCCGGGGACTGGCGAAGGCGCACCGAGCAGGACCCCGTCCACTCCGAAGAACGCCGCGCTTCGAAGGATGGCCCCCACGTTGTACGGGTTGCGCACGCGATCGAGTGCGACCGCCGTTCCCTTGGATCGGACGAGCCCTTCGCCGAGCTCCAGGATCGGCATCCAACGGCGCGCCCGCGCAACGATGCAGAGGCCCTCGTGGTGCGCCGAGGTCGCCCATCGATCGAGATCGGGATCGCTCGCGGCAAGGCAGGGCACCCGACGCGATTCGGCCCAGCGCACCAGCTCCGCGAGCTCCGGGATCGGGGTGCGCGCGTGCACCACGCGAACGATGTCGTTCGGCCGGTGCGCAAACACCGCGAGACCGGCGCGCAGCCCCTGAATGACTTCCGTGGATTCCGCGCCCGGCGCCGTCGCCGGGTCCCTGCGTCCGTGGCGATTTGGCGCGCGCCTCATTTCGCGCGCGGCGAGCGGCTCTTCTTGGTGGCCGAACGTCGTCCCCTTGATCCCGGCTTGATGGCGGGCGGTTCGGGTTCGCGCGGGCGCGGTCCGGCGACGTCGAGTTCGGGGTAGTGCCGGAAGATGCCCGACTCGTTCAAAGGCACGCGCCGCTCGGACGCGAGGTAGTCGGCCACTCTCGTACGGCTCGCCACCCGGTCGCTTAGCGCGAGTAGCTTCGGGATACGCCGCTTCATTCGTGCCATCGCGTTTGGGAATGCGTAAGAAATGCCCGTGACGACCTGGAAGGCGGACAGATCGACGTACGTCAGCCGGCCACCGACCAGATGCTCGCCGCCAGCCCGATCGAGCACACGCTCCAGCCAACCGAGGAATTTCGGAGCCCGCTCGCGTACGAACGCCGCGCTGCGCGCTTTGGCCGCGGACTTCTGGTCCTCGTAATAGAGCCCCCCGGAGATCGGGTGGTGCGTTTCGTGCACTTCGGTCACCAGATCGGCCAGCGTGAGTTGGATCTGCAAAGCCTCGACGCGAAGCGCTTCGTCATCCGGGACGAGACCGAGACGCGGGCCCAAGTACGCGAGCACGTTGGCGGTCTGAGCGACGATGAGATCGCCGTGCCTCAGGAACGGCGGCGCGAACGGCAGAAGCCCCTCGGTTTCGCCGTCGAGCAAGCGCATCATCGCGTGCATTCCGCCTGGCGTCCGCGCGACGTCCACGTAGGCCGCGCCGGCCTCCTCGAGCGCAAGACGGACGAACTCGCCGCGACCTTGAATGCCGGGCCAATAATAGAGTTCGTACGTCGGCGTCGTCACGTGCTCCAGCATGGGGCCGTTCGTCGTACTCGGGAAGCCCTAACCGCCCGCGCTCGTGTATCGGGCGATGGACGCATTCCACACGCCGCGAGAAATCGCGAAGGCCGCGAAGGCGCCGGCAAGGGCCCCAGCGACGGTGCGCATCGGCAGTGTGCCCAGGAGCGCCTCGGCGGGATAGGTCGTCATCAAGGCCAGTGGCACGACGAACGTGAACACCCACCGCACGACCCCCCGGAACATGCCGACCGGCCATCGTGCCGCGTCGAAAACGGCGCTGAACAGGTGCGTCAAGTTGTCGACCCGCACGACGTAGAATGCGGCGCTGACCGTGAGGATCCACAACGAATAAAGCACGGTCACGGCCGCGACCATCATCACGCACGCCAGCCCCACCGCGCCGACCGACGGACCGTGCCCCAGCCGTCGAAAGCCCCAAACGAAAATGACCACGGCCGTGCCGACGTTCAGGCCGCGCCACGGTTGGAAGCGCGCGGTCGACACGAGAAATTGAGCGTCGGCCGGTTTGAGCAGGACGAAGTCGAGCGTCCCCTTGCGAATGTGATCCACCACGCTCGCCAGGCTGGGATTGATCGCGCCTTCCAGGACTCCCTCGAGGAACGTAAACCAGCCGGTCACCATCAGCGCTTCGCCGAAACTCCACCCGGCCACTGTTGGCCGGACGCGAAATACGATCACCAGCGGCAGGAGGGCCGTAGCCATCCAGAACACCTCGACGAAGCCGTCGAGCAAAAAATCGGCCCGATACTGCAGCCCGAGCAAGAGCGACGCGCGAAACTGCATCCCGAGCAAGCGCAGGTAGCGCACCGGCTCACCCGCCGTATGCCGCGAAACGCTTCAACCCCAGGCGCCAAGTCAAGACCGTCAGACCGAAGAGCGACGCTATCCAGACCCATTGGCACCCCAGAAGCCTGAGTGCGTCACTCCGACCGTGCGCGCCGGTCATCAGTTCGACCGGGAACCCGATCTGGAACCGGAACGGAAGCCAGTCGGCGACGACGCGCAATCCGTGAGGGAAGAGGTCGACGGGAATGAGGTAGCCGCTGAATGCGAAGAAGAAGAGGAGCCAGAGATCCATGAGTTTCAAACTGCTCTCGATGAAAAACGCCGCGCACCCGACGATGAAGTTGACCAGAAGCGTCATGAGCCAGGCCCCCGTGATTGCGCCCACCCAGCAGGCCCACAGCGCGGGATCGCGCGTGATGCCCCGGGATCCGAGCACCTCGAGCGCGACGGCTGCGACGGGAATCGACACGATGAGACGCATCGGCATGGACGCGAGGGCTTCGGCGCCGTACGCCCAAAGGGGGTCGATGGGGCGCAGCAGACGCAACGCGAGGGTCCCGTTGCGGATGGCGAAGGTCATCTCCCAGAACACCCAGCATCCGGTGAGCTGCCGGACGATGAACGTCGCCAGGAAATAGGCCACGAATTCCGGCTCGCCGTAGCGACCGACCGGGGCATCCCGGGCGACCGTCGTCCACAGGGCGAGCATCACGAGGGGCATCGTCGTCGACAGCACCCAGACCAACATCTCGGCGCGGTAGGCAACCGCGTCGGCGAAGCCCACGCGCAAGAGGGTTGGAAACGCGTGCATCGTCGTTCGCAAGCTCATGCGGGGGACCTGTCCAGCCGCCGCACTTCGCGCAGTCGGCCCTGGGTGAAGAGCTCACTCATCACCTCTTCGAGCGGCGGGTTTTCGACCGTGAGATCGCTCACCGGCAACTGCGCAAGCGCGCGTCCGACGACGGCGTTGACGGCGTCCTTATGGATCTGCAACGTACTTTGGCCTGCGTCGTGCTGAACGACGTGCCCGAGAGCGGCGAGATCGCGCTCGTCGACCGGCCGCGAGAAGCGAAAGATGACCCGCTTGTCGGGACGCGTCTTCGTCACGAGCGCTTCGAGCGATCCGTCGTACACGAGCGTGCCCCGGTCGATGACGATCACGCGCGGGCAGAGTTGCGCCACGTCCTCCATGTAGTGGCTGGTCAGGATCAGGGTGGCGCCGTTTCGCTCGTTGTACCGTTTGACGAAATCGCGCACGGTCGCCTGCATGGACACGTCGAGGCCGATGGTCGGCTCGTCGAGAAAAAGCAATTTCGGGCGATGGATGAGTGCCGCAGCGAGCTCGCATTTCATGCGCTCGCCGAGAGAAAGCGTTCGGGTGGGCTTTCGCACCAGGTCGCCGAGATCGAGCAGATCGGTCAGCTCACGCAGCGTGGCCACGTATTGATCTCGGGGGACTTCGTATACCGCGCGATTGAGCTCGAACGTTTCGCTTGGTGGAAGGTCCCAGAGCAGCTGCTGCTTTTGCCCGAGCACCAGCATGATTCGCTGCAAAAACGCATCCTGGCGGCGGCGCGGCTCGAAGCCGTCGACCGTCACCTCTCCGCTCGTCGGGTGCAACAGACCGGCGAGCACCTTGAGCGTGGTCGTTTTGCCCGCTCCGTTGGGCCCGAGAAAGCCCACGCGCGTACCGGCCGCGATATCGAAGTCGATTCCGTCGACCGCAAGGACGGTGGTTTTGGTTCGGCGGAAGATCGATCGAAATGCGGCGGCCATTCCCGGCGCCCGCTCGTGCACGGTGTAGTGCTTGCGCAAAGAGCGCACGCGAATCATGTCGCGTGGGCCAAGATCTCGTTGACCGTCGCGAGGAGATCGTCCGGCAAGCAGGGCTTTGCCAAGAACCTGTCGCAGCCGGTTTCGAGGGCACTATGCGGGCCGCTCGTCAGCGTATGACCCGAGAGAGCGATGATCGGAATGTGACCCGTGCGCGGGTCGCCTTTGAGCCGGCGCGTGGCCTCTCGCCCGTCGAGTATCGGCAGCGACAGGTCCATCACGACGACGCTCGGCCGGTGCTCGAGGGCCTTCGCGATTGCGCCGACGCCGTCGGCGGCTTCCAGGACGTCGAAGCCACAGGACGTCAAAAACTCGGCGTACATCTGCCGACTGTCGTCGAAGTCATCGACGAGGAGAATCGTGATCCGCTGCGGGTGGGCGTTGCCGGTGGCCATGGCAGGGTCAGACACGCTCCGCATCCGTCTTTACTCCATCGCGGCGCCCGCCGCCGCGCATTCGCCAGGTCCCCGAACCGGCCGCAACGCGCGCTTGGGGTCGAGCGCCCCGTGCCGCCTCGCCTCATCGGCATGGGCCGTCCCCCGTCCCGGTCGGGCGCGTGGCCTTCGTGCTCAGAAGTTCCACCAGAGGGCCGCCGAGGGCGCCACGGTCAAGCCGTCGATATTCGCTTGGACCTGATTGTACTCGCCGGTGATTCGCGCGTAGCTCACGTCGAGTTCCGCCGCGACGTGGATATGACGGAACCCGACCGCCAAGCCGGCTACGCCGCCGCCCCACAATCGCGTTGCGGAAAGCGATGCAGGAGGGGCGCCGAGCGTGCCGTTGCCCGGCTCGGACGGCAGCGGGCCGATGTCGACGTGCTCCCACCCGGCGCGTGCGCCCGCCCAAGCCATGTACAGCCCGCCGGCGCTCTCGTAGCCGACCAGGACCGGAACGTCGGCGCCCCAGCCGAACATCGTGCCCAAGTCGACGTTTGGAAGGGGGCTCGCGCCCTGCTGGCCGTAGAGAGCCGCCGAGCCCCCGACACCCGCTCCGAGCGACACGCCCGGCGACAGGTTGAACGAGCGACGCGCGTCCACGCGGACGGCCCGGCCCGTGTACGCGAGGCCGGCCTCGAACTGAGCGCCGAGGCCCACCCGGGCGGCGCCGAACGGGCTGAGGCCCGGGGCGACGGACGCGGCGACGAGTGCGCCCTTGGCGAACGTCACGTCCGTGGCGGGCGGGCCGCTCGGATTCGCGGCCGCCTCGCCGGCGGCGTCATTCAATCCGCGCGAGAAGCTGCCGATCGCGACGTTTTCACTGAATCCCGCGGCGGCGCGCACTTCGCCGGACGGCAGCGTCCGCGCCGGATGAAGCAAGGGCAGACCGCCTCCGCAGCCGACCAGATGCAGCAGGCACGCAGAGCAAAGCCCGACGAGCGATTCCGTCTGGAGGCGTCGCCCAAGCTGGGCGGCTCGTCTACTTTCGAAAGCGAGAAGGAAACGATCCCGTGGCGACGCGCTTCTTGAGCTCTTCGTCCTCGGGGTGAAGACGGAGCGCCCGCTCGAGCAGCAGCGACTCCTCTTCGCGATGGCCTGGATCCGGGATGCAGCATTCGACGGGACATACCGCCTGGCACGCCTCGTGATCGTAGAACCCGACGCACTCGGTGCAGAGCTCCGGGTCGATAACGTAAATCTCATCACCTTCGCTGATCGCTTCGTTCGGGCACTCGGGCTCGCAGGCACCGCAGTTGATGCAGTCGGCAGTGATGTACGTGGACATAGACGAGGACCGCAACGTAGGAAGCAGTGCCGCCAAAGTCAAACCAACGACCGGCAGGCCTTGCAGCGGGATTGCGCCGTCGGCCGCTTGCGCGACCGAGGGGTGCGCGAGTAGGGTCCGCGACAATGTGGCTTCCGACCCGCACTGATGCCTCACGGCAATCTGCGGGCCGACCCGAGCGGTGGACACGAGCGGCTCAGGTGGCGCTTGCGGGCTTCGCGCTTGCGGTGGCCGGCTGCAAAGCCCATATCGGCAGTGCCTGCACGGTGTCGACGGACTGTTCGCCCCAGGGCAACCGCGTGTGCGATACGGCACAGCCGGAGGGGTACTGCACCGAACTCAACTGCACCGACAACACGTGTCCAGATAGCGCCGTGTGTGTCCTGTTTAACCCGAGTGTTCCGGGCTGCGCGTACAGCGACTATTCGGCGCCAGGCCGAATCGGACTGTCGTTCTGCATGGCTCATTGCGGCAGCGACTCGGATTGCCGGCAAGACGAGGGGTACGTGTGCGCCAATCCTCGCGGCCAACCCTGGTACGCCGCGATCCTCGACGACAATCAGAACCAGAGCGTGTGCATCGCGGCCTCACCGTCGCAGGTGTCCATCGCGCCGCCGTCGACGACGGGTGCATGCGGGCCGACTCTGCCCCCCATCCCGGAGGCGGGCGGCGAAGCGCCCATCGATGCGTCCGCGTCCGGCGAGGGATCGGCCGAAGGGGCATCCGCCGAGAGTTCGACCGACGCCGTGAGTAGCTCAGCCGATGGGGTCAGCGACGTGTCCATTGGCGAGAGCGACGGATCGAGCGATGCGATGAGCTCGAGCGATGCGGTAAGTAGCGGTGACGTCTCGAGCGGCGCCGAGAGCGAAGGGTCAAGCGATGCGCTGATGTCGATCGATGCCGAGAGCGACGAAACGGCTCCTTCCGGCGACGCTGGCGTCGGAGCGTCGCCGGACGCTTCGGCGGAAGCCTCCGTCGAGATGTTGACCGACGCGTCCGCCGATGCCGATGCGGGCGGCGGGTGACCTCGCTCGGGCTTGGGGCGTCGGCCGTTTGCTCGTCGCTCGTGCGGTCGAATCCCTGACGGTCGTCGTCGCGCTCGCGTCCCTGGTCTTTGTCGCTCTTCGCTGGTTGCCCGGCGATCCCGCGCGCCTGGTGCTCGGCGACGAGGCGAGCGCCGCCGACCTCGCTCGCGTCCGCTCGATCCTGCATCTGGATGAGCCGCTATGGGCTCAATACGCACGGTTTCTGCGTGGGCTCGCGACGCTCGACCTCGGGGATTCGTACCGCCGCCCCGGGACCCTTGCGATGGCGCGGGTCCTCGGGGCGCTCGTGCCGACCGCCGAACTCGCGATGGTCGCCGTCGGGTTGGGGGCGGTGTGCGGAATCGCGGCCGCCATCGCGGCGAGCGGTCCGTGGCTTGGACCGCGAGCCCGATCGTCGATTGAAAACGTTCTCGTGGGCATGGCTGCCGCTCCGTTGTTGGCGTTTGCGCCCGTCGCCACCTGGGCGCTGGCGGTGCGCGCGCGGGTCGTACCCCTGCCCGGAGACCCCGATGCGGGAGCGACGGGACTGCTCTTCGCCGCGTCGCTCCTCGCAATCCCGCTGGCCGCTCACGTGGGCCGCATCGCGCGAGTTGCGCTCGCGGACGTCGCGAAGCAGTCGTTTCTGACGGTCGCCGTGGCAAAAGGGGCGCGGCCCATCCGGGTCTGGTGCGTGCACGCATTGCCGACGGTGGCGGGGCCGATCGCGACGGTCGTCGCCGCGCAGCTCGGCGCGCTGCTGGGCGGCGCCGTCGTGCTCGAGCGCCTCTTCGAGCGGTGGGGCCTCGGCATGCTCATCATCGAGGCCTACTCGACGCGCGACTTGCCCGTGCTGGAAGGCGCCGTCGTCGCATCGGGCCTGCTGTTTGTCGCCGCGCAAGCGCTGGGAACTGCGGTGCACCTCGCTGTCGACCCCCGGGCACGTGCCGACCGATGAAGCGCAGAAGCGTCGCCACACTCGTCCCGCTCGCCGCCATTCTCGCAGCCAGCTCGATGGGCGCGTGGCTCGTGCGCGAGCCGCTCGGCCGCCTGGACCCGACGCGCGCTTGGTCGCCTCCGTCCTGGACGCGCCCGTTCGGGTGCGGCGAAGCCGGCATCGATTTGACGTCCGTCGTCCTGTCCGCGGAGCGACGCGCCATCGCACTTGCCGTGGCGGTCGCGCTCTCCGGCCTCCTCATCGGAACGCCCCTGGGTGCGGCGGCCGCGTTCGCCAGAGGACGGTTCGAGCGCCTGGTCGCGCGAGCATGCGATCTCGTCCAGGCGTTCCCCACGTTCATCTTGGCGCTCGCGGTGCTGAGCGCCGTGCCTCATCCGTCGCGTCTGCACATCGGAATCGTCTTTGCGCTCACCGCGTGGGTGCCGTTCGCACGGCTCGCGCTCGCGCAGACGCGCGTGCTTCGCGAGGCTTCGTTCGTGCACGCCGCCGTCGCGCTCGGGTGCGGGCGCACGGCCTTGCTCGTACGACACGTCGTGCCGAATCTCTTGAGCATCGCCTCCGTGCAGCTCGGCTCGAGCGGCGCCGCGGTCGTCGTGAGCGAAGCCGCGCTCGCATTCGTCGGGTTCGGCCCCCGTGACGGCGTGTCGCTCGGAGGCGTCCTCGATCAAGGCGTGGCGTCGATGATCCGAGCGCCGCACGTGCTGGCCGTGGGTGCCTTCGGCGTGTTCGCCACGAGCGCAGCGATGCTCGTCGCGGGCAAGTGGTTCGAGGGAACGCGCTAACGGTGCTACACGGATTCGCCCCCCGTGCTGACGCCGTCGCTCTTGCCGCGTAGCCTCGAAGCTAGCTTGCGCGACGTCGGGTCGGATCGGGCTCCGACCCGCGTAGCGGCCATTCGCGACCTGGTGCGCCATGCGCTGCGGAGCGACGCGACGCGCGCGCGCGCCATCCCGCTGCTCGAGAGAGCGTTGCGCGAAGACGGTGCGGCCGAAGTGCGCGCGGAGGCCGCGGTCGGTCTCGCGGACGTCCGCGCGGACGAAGCGCTACCCACGCTGCTGGTCGCGGTCGAGGACGACGACGCGTTCGTGCGCCAGATGGCCCTGTCGGCGCTCGGCGAGATCGCCGACCCACGCGCTACGCAGCGACTCGATCGCGCCTTGTCCGACCCTCGCCCGGAGGTGCGCTACCAGGCCGTCATCGCATTCGCGCGCGTGGCGAAGGACGATCCCCCGGCGGTCGCATCGGCACTGGCCGCTGCCCTCGACGATCCGGATGAGGCCATTCGCTACATCGCGATGCGTGTCGCCGAGGAGTACGGCGTGGACGGCGAACCGCTGCGCGACGCGCGTCTCGCCGCGCGTGCCGAGCAGCTCATCGATACGCCGGACGAGGCGGTGGCGATTGTGGCGGCGATCTATCTGGCTCGTGTCGGGAAGTTGATCGGACGGCAGGTCGTCCTCGAGGTCGTATCCGGACGCCGCAAGACGCCCGAAACCGAAGACGAGCAAGCTTGCGTCGAGCTCGCGGGCGAGCTCCGCTTGCGCGAGGCGATCCCGCACCTCGAGCAGCGCGTCTGGGGCACCCAGCGCGTGCTCCGATCCGTGCTCAGCTGGGGAGGCGGCGACGGCTCGAGCACGGCGTGGCACGCGCGCACGGCCCTGGCTCGCATGGGCCACGAAAAGGCGAGGGCCGACATCGTGTCGGACCTCTCGTCGTGGAAGCGTGCTACGCGCGAGGCCGCGGTCGTTGCGGCCGGTCGAGCACGGATCGGAGAGGCGCGTCCCGCACTCGAAAACCTCGGAGATGCCGTCGATGATGCCCTCGTTCGGGAAGCCCTCGTCCGTCTCGCCGTCGACTGAGTCCGCGCTGCCGGGCCGCACGCGCATCGTCGTGCAGCGGCTCGGCTCGGGGCTCGCGCTGGTCGCGGTCGCCGTATGGATGGGCGGCCTGGTCGCGCTCGGCGCCCTGGCGGCGCCTGTTATTTTCGCCAGGGTGCCCTTGCCGACCAGCGCGGATGCGATGACCGTCGTCTTCCGCCGCTTTGACACGGTGGCCATGGCGTGTGCGTCGGCCGTTCTGGCCACCGAAGCCGTGCGCGCCGCGCTGCGCATGCCCTTTCAACGATTCGACCACGCACGAGCGTTCGTCTCGGCCGCGGCCGCCGTCGTCGCCGTGTTCGAAGGGATTCACGTCTCGCCGCAGATCGCGCACCTGCACGCCCAGGGGGTTCTGCGCGGCCTCGGCGGCGCCGGACTCGAACTTTCGCGGCTCCACGATCTTGCCGAACTGTGCGGTCAGGTCGAGCTCGGACTTCTGGTCGTCGTCATCGCTCTGCACGTCGTGACGTTGTCGTCTGTGCCGGCGCATGGGCCGGCGCCTGCGCGCGATTCGAGCGAGGGGTCGGCCGACGGCGCGCATCGCGATCCCGCTCGCGAGGGGCCTGGGCCCCGCCGGTAGGCCCGCGAACCTCGGCTGGCCCGACGGGGCTCGATTCGGTCGAGCTTGGGTGGGCGTCGTCACGGCGTTGTCACGATGGTCCGCGTTCGCACGGGTTGCGCGATCGTGGCATACTTCGAGCCGATCCTTGACTTCCATTTGGCTTCGCGCGGTTTCGTGCGCCGCCGGCGCTTGCGCATCTGTGGGACGTCTCGCCGGCTGCGTGGCGATGCTTCCGCTCGCGGCTTGCGCCGCCGTGTCGAACACGAATTTCGCGTTCGTCGCCGGTGACGCCGGCTCCGTGCCTTCGGGCAACGCGCCGAGCGGGCTCGCCGCAAGCGCCGGCGACGCCGGCCTCATCGATGCGAGCGCGTGCCTTCCCGGTGACGTGCCCACGTTCGTCCCGGCCGAGTACCACCCGGCCGAGCGCAACCTGGGTGCGTGCTCCGCCGAAGCGCTCGATGCCTTGTACGACGCTTGCTTTGGATCGCGCGCGACGGTGCATCTCTGCAACGTTCAGCTTGCCCAGTATCCGACGTGTGCCAGCTGCCTGGAGACTCCACCCGACGCGGGCAGCGACGGACCCCTCATCGTCGACGTCTCCGGATGGATTCGGCTGAACGTCGCAGGATGCATCGAGTTGAGCGATCCGAGCAATCCGTCGGCGCTTTCCTGCGCGGAGGCGGTCCAGGAGCTTGCCGGCTGCGAGTTCGCCTCGTGCGCTGCAAATTGTCCGGTGACGCCGAACAACGGGAGCTCGATCGCGGCGTACGACACGTGCGCACAGCAAGCGGACGTCAGCGGATGCGAGCTCTACGTCGGCGCGGTCGCCTGCACCGGGGCCGACGCCGGGGGCTTGCCCGCCGACGCCGGCGCTGCGATAGCCGCGTGTCTGCAGTCGTCGCTGCAAGGTTTCTTTTTTGCCGCGGTTCCGCTCTTCTGCGGACCCCCCCCGGTTGACGCCGGCGCGTTCGAAGCCGATGCGGGGGCGACTTCAGCTGACGTGGCGGCCTCCACCGGACTCTCGGTCGATGGGGGCCACGACGAAGCTGACGCGACGGCGGCATCCGGCCCGGACGCAACCCCGGGTTCGATCGACGGGTCGGCTCGCGCGTTCGACGGGGGTTCCGAATCGATCGACGGGGCCCCGGCTCCGACCGATGGATCGCCGCGGGCGGACACGGGCGCGGACTGACGCCATGCCGAGCGATCCGCCGACCGACCTGGACCCACCTCGCGACGACGACCCGGACATCGCCCTGTTGCGGGTCTTGCGCGACGATGGCACCGCCGATCCGGCGACCGATCCGCATGTGCGTCCCGAGATTCTCGAGCGCGCGTACCGCGAGATGCACCGCGTGCGCATCCTGGACGCGCGGATGACGGCGCTGCAGCGGCAGGGGCGCGTCGGCTTCTACGGCGCGGCCCACGGGCAAGAAGCCGTGCCGATCGCTACGGCGCTTGCGATGCGCGACGACGACTGGGTGTTCCCGGCGCTGCGCGAGCAGAGCGTCATGTTGGTCCGCGGCTTTCCGTTGCGCACGTTCGTGGCGCAGATCTTCGGCAACTCGGGCGACGTGCTCAAAGGGCGGCAGATGCCGAGCCACATGTCTGGGCGCGCCGTGCACCAGGTGAGCTGGTCGTCGTGCATCGGCACGCAGCTGCCGCACGCGATCGGCGCGGCGTGGGCGATGCTCGCCCGCAAAACGGGTGCCGTGGCAGTGGCGTTCCTCGGAGACGGCGCGACCAGCCATGGCGACTTCCACGCGGCGATGACCTTCGCGGCCGCATGGAAGGCTCCCTCGGTGCTCGTTTGCCAGAATAACCAGTGGTCCATCAGCGTACCGGTCGAGCGCCAGACCGCCGCCCGCACGCTGGCGATCAAGGCACGCGCCTATGGGATCCCGGGGGTTCGCGTCGACGGCAACGACCTGCTCGCGGTGTATGCCGCCGTTCGAACCGCAATCGACCGGGCGCGCGCCGGGCACGGAACGACGTTCATCGAAGCGGTCACGTACCGGATGGGACCCCATTCGACGAGCGACGACCCGACCCTGTACCGCTCCGAGTCCGACATGCAGGCCTGGGCGGCCAAGGATCCCCTGGACCGGCTGCGCCGCCACCTCGTGGGGCTCGGCCTCGTCTCCGACGCGAGCGATGCGGCGCTATGTGCCGAAGTGGCCGCCGAAATCGCCAGCGCGATCGACGCCTCGGAAGCGTTGCCACCACCCGCCCTCGAGACGCTCATCGAGGACGTCTATGCAGCGGTGCCGCCCGCCCTCCGGCAGGAGCTCGATCGGTTGAAAAAAGTGCGATTTATCCCTACCTGAGAGATGATTACATTCTTGAGGGCGTCCGTGGTGACGTTCGAGCCGCCCTCTTCGGGGTGGCCGCGAGGAGACAGGGCATGGCGAGCAAGACGTACGACGCAATCGTCATCGGCGGCGGTCCCGGTGGTTACGTTTGCGCGATCCGACTCGGGCAGTTGAAGCAGAAGGTGCTCTGCATCGAAAAGGAAGAAGTGGGCGGCGTGTGCCTGAATTGGGGCTGCGTTCCCAGCAAGGCCATCATCGCCACGAGCCACACCTACGAGAAGGTGAAGAGCGGCGCGTCGTATGGCCTTTTGGTCGACAACCCTCGCATCGACGCGAACAAGCTCCAGGATTGGAAAGAAGGGATCGTCAAGAAGCTGACCGGCGGCGTGCGCAGTCTTCTGCGCGGCAATGGCGCCGACCTGCTCTACGGCGAGGCGCGGCTGACGGGCCCGAAGACCGTCACGGTACGGACGCGCGAGGGCGCGACCGAGACGTTCGAAGCGACGAAAGGAATCGTCGTCGCGACCGGGTCGTCGACCATCGAGATTCCGACGTTCAAGTTCGACGGCAAGAGGATCATCGGCGCGAAGGAAGGCGTCAGTCTGCGGGAGGTTCCTCGGCGGCTGCTCGTCATCGGTGGCGGCATCATCGGCATGGAGCTCGGCGGCGCGTATCAGCGGCTCGGCAGCGACATCACGATCGTGGAGGCCTTGCCCAACCTTCTGACCGGCGTGGATCCCGACGTCGCAGCCGTGGTCGAACGACTCTACACGAAGCGGGGTGCCAAGATTCTGAAGGGAGCCAAGGCTCTCGGTTACGAGCCGCAGAAGGACGGATCGATCGCGGTTCGGCTCGATGTGGGTGGCAAGACCGATACCGTCGTCACCGACGTCGTACTCGTGGCTGTGGGCATGCGGCCGAACGGCGCGGGTATCGGGCTCGAAGAGCTCGGCGTCAAAGTCGAAAGAGGGTTCGTGCCCACGGACCTGACGGGCAGCACGAGCGTGGCGGGGATCTACGCCATCGGCGATTGCTCGAGCGTTCCGATGTTGGCGCACAAGGCCAGCAAAGAGGGCGAGGTGGTCGCCGAGGTCATCGCCGGACACAAGGCGGCCAAGGACTGGGTTGCCGTTCCGGCGGCGATCTTCACGGATCCCGAGATCGCCACGGTTGGCCTCGGCGAGGTGCAGGCCAAGGAGAAGGGGCTCGATGTGCGCATCGGGAAATTCCCGTTCAGTATCCTCGGTCGGGCCATGGCCGTGAACGAAACCGAGGGGTTCATCAAAGTCGTTGCAGACAAGGCTTCGCACGAAATCCTGGGCATCCACATCGTCGGTCCCGAGGCCACGGACCTCATCAGCGAGGGCGCCCTCGCGCTCGAAATGCACGCGTTTCTCGAGGACGTCGGTTTGACGATGCATCCGCACCCCACCCTTGGCGAAGGGCTGATGGAGGCGAGCCTCAACGGCCTCGGGCAGGCCATCCACACGATGAATCGGTGACGCGCATGGCCGACACCCCCTCCCGTATGCTGGCGCTCGGCACGCCGCTGCCGACCATCCGACTCACCAACGCCGTCGACGGCGCGCCGGTCGACGTCGGCGCACTGGCAGACGGCAAACGCGGGACGGTCGTGTTGGTCATCTGCAACCATTGCCCGTTCGTGGTCCACGTTCGGAGCGAGCTCGTTCGCGTGGCGCACGAGGCGATCGACCTCGGGCTCGCCGTCGTGGCGATCAACTCGAACGACCTTGCCACGTATCCGCAGGACGGTCCGGTCGCGATGGCGCGCCTCGCGCGCGCCGAGCACTGGCGCTTTCCCTTCTTGTTCGACGACACGCAAGCGGTTGCGCGGGCCTTGCACGCAGAGTGCACACCCGATCTCTTCGTCTTCGACGCGCAGAAGAAACTCGCGTACCGAGGGCAACTCGACGACAGCCGTCCGTCGAACGGCAAACCGGTGACCGGCCGCGATTTGCGTGCGGCCATTGAGGCCGTGGCGGCCGGCCGGTCGCCCTCGGCGGACCAACGCCCGAGCGTCGGCTGCAGCATCAAGTGGCGACGGCCGATCTCCTGACCGGCGTGGACTCGCCGGCGGCCGTCAAGGCCTTCGTGGACAAGCCAATCACCCCTTCGTCGGCTCGTCGTCGTGTTCCGGATCGGGCTGAGGCGGGACGCTCGACAGGAGCGCGACGGTGGGACTGGACCTCCATTCGCTGACGATCGCATCCAACGTGCTCCGGGCCGCGGCCTGCAGATCGGCCAAGGTCCCGGTCGCGTCGACGATCGCGTTCCTCGCGTCGTCCCACTGCAAGTGCTTCTCGTCGCCGCGTGCGCGCACGATCACGCGCGCCTCGCGTCGATTCAGAGTGAACCGCGCACGCGCTTCGCCGAGCTGAATCCACAGGTCGTCGCCCGCGACGTTTCCGGTCGCGACGATGCGGTGCGCACGCGCGAACTCCAGCGTGAACGCGACGGCGGCGCGCGCATCCCCGAACGCGACCTCGAGCGCAGTGGCTCGCTCGTCGGATGTGACAGCGGGTGTGCGTGCGACCAGAGCGCGGGCAAGCTTACGGTGCCATTCGTCCATAACCCGTAACTGTAACTGGTTTCAGAGGTTTCGAGCCGGGGCTCGGATTGTGTCTCGAGGTTGGGGTCTCGAGTCGGGACTTGGATTGGGTCTCGAGTCGGGACTTGGATCACCCTGAGCCTCGGTCGGGTCTCGAGTCGGGACTCGGATCACCCTGAGCCTCGGTCGGGTCTCGAGTCGGGACTCGGATCACCCTGTCGGGTCTCGAGTCGGGACTCGGATCACCCTGAGCCTCGGTCCGCCCTTCGGGCTCCCCTCGGCCGGCCTGGCACCCGCGTGGAGTCGAGGGGAGAGGCTCTCCCCTCGAGCTCTCCAGCCCGGATTCGGATTGGGTCTCGAGATTGGGTCTCGAGTCGGGACTCGGATTGGTCTCGAGTCGGGACTCGGATCACCCTGAGCCTCGGTCCGCCCCTCGGCCGTCCTTGGCATCCGCGTGGAGTCGAGGGGAGAGGCTCTCCCCTCGAGCTCTCCAGCCGGACGCGCGCGATCGCCTTTGGGCTCTCCAGCCCGGACTCGCGTTTACTCCGAGCGTCAGACCCGGATTCGCTTTTTTAGCGCGGCGAGTTCGTCTTCGATGTCCGAGGACGTACCGCTACCCACACGCGCTTCCAGTTCGCGGAACTTCGCCTCGACGTCGTCGGCGCTCGACCCCCGGCCGAGGGCGCTGTCGACTTCGGCCATCGCCGCCCCTTCGGCTTCGCGCCCCTCGATTTTCTCTTCCATTCGCCGAAAGTTGTCGAAAGCACTCGATCCCGTTTTCTTCGCGCCGAGCTGATCGCTCCCAAGGCCGCCGTGCGCCTGCGCGGCGCGCGCGACGATGGTCCCTTTTCGCAACCGCAGCTCGGCGAGTCTCGACTTCATGCGCTCGAGCTCCCCCTTCATCCGCAGCGCCGCGTCGCGCTGTTCTGTGCGCACGCGATCGGCCGTCTCAAGCTCGCCCGACACGCGCTTCTTCTGCTTGAGCGCCTCGCGTGCGAGAGCCTCGTCGCCGCTCTTCAGAGCGAGCTCGGCGCGCTTGTCCCAACGCGCCACGTCCGCCGAAAGGTCATCGCATTTCTTCCGTAGCTGTTTCTCTGCGGCGACGGCTTGAACGACCTCTTGATGGCCCGCCTTAATCTGAGCGTCCATGTCGTCGAGGTTGAGCTCGATGAGCTTTTTGTCGTCCTCCGCCCGGTCGAGAAGTGAATTCAGATTGCTCTGAATCACCTTTCCCATGCGATCGAAGATGCCCATGGCAGGACCTCCAACGTAGCACGCGGGTGCGAGGTATCACCTCTAGACCTCCAGCGGCCACCTGAAGGCGAGACGCGTCGCCGGCGAGAGAGCCGGTGGCTTAAGACAAACGCAGTTGGTTCCGTACGCATCGATTGGTGTCATGAAGAAATCCGGCGCCGCCCAGTTGTCGAGCGCCACGGGTCCGCGCCCGCTCGATGGCGCCAAGGGTTCCGAGCATCCGGGGATGCCGATGCCCGGCGATACGATCGCGGGCAAGTACCAGGTGGCGCGCTGGCTCGGAGAGGGCGGCATGGCCGTCGTGTACGAGGCCGTGCACCTGAGACTTCGCCAGCGGCTCGCCATCAAAGTGCTTCGCGCCGGCATCCCCGATTTCGAGGAAGTCCTCACCCGCTTCGAGCGCGAGGCGCGCGCGACGGCGCAACTGCGGTCGATTCACACGGCACGCATTGTCGATGTGGACACCCTGCCGAGCGGCCTTCCTTACATCGTCATGGAGTTTCTGGAGGGCGCCGATCTCGATGCGACCCTTCCGACGGTCGGAACGATGTCCGTCGAGCGCGCCGTCGACATCGTCGTACAGGTCGCCGATGCCATGCAGGAGGCGCACGCGCTCGGCATCGTTCATCGTGACCTGAAGCCCGCAAACCTTTTCGTCTGCCGGGTCGGAGACCGCGAGCTCGTCAAGGTCCTCGATTTTGGCATCTCGAAGACCGCGGAGGACGACGACGCTAGGAACTCGCGGCTCACCCAAGCAGGTCAATACTTCGGAACGCCGTGCTACGCCTCGCCCGAGCAGCTTCGCTCCGCCGACGAGGCGGATCAGCGCAGCGACATCTGGTCGCTCGGGATCGTTTTCTACGAGCTCTTGACGGGCCATCCACCTTTTATCGGTACCCTGACGTCGGTCATCGCCCGGGTAATGACCGACCCCATTCCCTGGCCCGTCGACGTGCGTCCCGACCTGCCGCCGGAGGTCGCGCGTATCGTGATGCGGGCGCTCAAACGCAACCCGGACGAACGCTTTCAGAGCATGCGCGAGCTGTCCGAAGCACTCGCACCGTTCGGTCCCGCCCAAAAGGCCTCGTGGGCCGCCGAGGGGCAGCGTCCACGCAGTCGCCTTGGAGAGATTCTCGTCGCGGATGGCCTGCTCACCCAAGAAAGCCTGCAGCGCGCGCTCAAGGAACAGCGCAACGGCGATAAGTTGCTGGGTCGCGTCTTGCTCGACCTCGGTCTCGTCGCGCATGCCGACCTACTGACCGCTCTTGCCAAGCAGCAAGGCATTGCGATGGCGCCGGCGGGGGTGGATCGCGAGCGAACGGAACGGGAAGCCACGACGCTCGTGCCGCGGCGACCCAAATCCCGAATCGCCGTCCTCGTGGCGGTCTCGCTCGCCCTTCTTGGCGCGGTGGCCCTCACCGTCACGCTTTACGAGTCGCGGGCTCATCCGAGTCTCCCGCCAACCTCAGCGCACTAGGTCAGAGCCGCGACCCCGACCCCGACCGCGACCTTTCTGTTCTACGCATTTCCCGTTCGGCGAGATGTCGCTGAACGC
>Ga0187863_10001551_pt1 | contig 18204 bp, 16 predicted proteins | sample June2016WEW_11_1_FD_132975 | JGI IMG/M metagenome (GOLD analysis project Ga0187863, IMG submission 132975) | Peatland microbial communities from SPRUCE experiment site at the Marcell Experimental Forest, Minnesota, USA - June2016WEW_11_10 | ecosystem: Environmental > Terrestrial > Soil >... | reverse complement strand
AGGTTTATCAAACAGAACCAGTGCTACATCAGCGCAGTTCGAAGCGCTGCCGATGTCCACAAGCCCGATATGCAGCGCTGGCGTCACGGGAAGCTATCGGACGAATCCTCAATCTCGCAGCGGGTCGAATCGGTATTCCGAGGGATGAGGCCTATTGCCTCAATGACTTCCCAAGGGTAAGAACTTTTCCTTACCTTCTCACCGTTGACCTCTTACCCGCAGGGTCCTGCACCATAGGCGCATGATGTGAAGTTCTAAGAAAGCGCTTTTCAGTAAGGAGAGTCCTATGACAACGGTGAATACATTTGAGCAATCCGGGCGAGAGTTGAAAGTGGAGTATTGGCCGATTACGAAGCTTCAGCCTTACCACCGCAATCCCCGGAAGAACGATCCAGCAGTAGATCGAATGGTAGGTTCGATCCGGGAATTCGGATTCAAGGTTCCAGTTCTGGCCCGCAGTGACGGCGAAGTGGTCGATGGTCACCTGCGATTGAAGGCGGCCAAGAAGCTGGAAATAGCCGAGGTGCCAGTGATCCTGTGCGATGAATGGACGGATGCGCAGGTCAAGGCGTTTCGGCTAATGGTGAATCGGTCGGTGGGCTGGGCCGAATGGGATGACGAACTGGTTGGTCTAGAACTACTGGAGTTGAAGGATCTCGATTTCGATCTGAGGTTGACGGGTTTCGACGCGCATGAAATCGATGACTTCCTTCTCTCCCCGGAACTGGAAGCCGGCGCCGACACTGTAGCTGAGGTTCCCGATCGCCCGGTGTCGAAGCTGGGTGATTTGTGGCTGTGCGGCAAACACCGCGTTATGTGTGGCGACGCTACCTCAACTGAAGCTGTGACACGCTTGTGTGGCTCGGAGGCGCCCACGGTGCTGATCACCGACCCACCCTATGGGATTGGCCTGGATTCTGAGTGGAGGGACCGGGCCGGACTCAACGGCCATGGGCCGGCTGAGGGCAGTTATATGAAACATCGCACCGAGGGCCACAACAACACCACGATATCGTCCGATACACGTGCCGATTGGTCTGAGGCATTCGGACTGGTGCCGAGTCTCCAGGTAGGCTATATTTGGCATGCCTCCAAGTTCACAAGGGAGGTGCTGAATGGTCTGCTGCGCATTGGCTTCGATCATCACCAGCAGATCATCTGGAACAAGGGCCGAACGGTTCTCACACGAACGCACTACTGGTTCCAGCACGAGCCGTGCTGGTACGTGCGGAAGAAAAACGCCCCGTGGTTCGGTAAGCCCGGCGAAAACTCAACGGTGTGGGAGGTAGCGTCGCCCAAGTTCATCATGGGGGGCTCGAAAGAAGAGAAGTTCGATCATCCCACTCAAAAGCCGTTGGAACTGATGCGGCGACCGATTCTGAACCACACCCGGCGCGGTGAGTTGGTATACGACCCTTTTCTCGGGTCCGGGACTACGCTGATCGCTGCTGAGACAATGGACCGGATTTGCTACGGGTTGGAAATCGATCCACGCTATGTGGATGTAGTCGTGGGACGCTGGCAAAAACTTACCGGCAAGGGGGCGATGCTCGAAGGCAGCAGACGAAGTTTCGATGAGATTGCAGCCGAGCGGAACGAGGGGGTTGAAGATGCCACGACCGAGGCTTGAACCTACCGACGAGCTGCGCCGCTTGGTGAAGTCCCTGTCTGCCTTTGGCGTACCGCAAAAGGAAATCGCCCGCCGAATCGGAATCCGATCCACGAAGACGCTCAGAGCGCATTACCGGACGGAACTGGACCGAGGCGCTTTGGAGGCCAACATGAGCGTGACTCAGACCCTCTATAAAATGGCTACCTCGGGCAACCATCCGGTAGCTACTCTGTTCTGGTTGAAGGTCCGTGCCGGCTGGCAGGAACGTCCAAGTCAGACGGTGAATCCGCTCCCCTCGCCGCCTTTTGTAGTGGCCAAAGAAAACGGAGTCGAGCAGCCATGATTCGACTGAAACCTCCGCAATGGTCGGTATTCAATTGCGACACCCGGTTCCGGGTTCTGGTGGCAGGGCGGCGCTTTGGAAAGACGTATTTGTCCATGGTGGAGCTGTGCCGCTGGGCCTGGGGCACGGGACGGCTGGCCTGGTATGTGGCCCCTAGCTATAAGCAAGCCAAGCGCATTGTCTGGCAACCTTTGAAGCAAATGACGCGGCCCTACTGGGCAGCGCGGCCCAACGAAACCGATTTGCGGATCGAGCTCATGAGCGGCGGGACGATCTGCCTGCGCGGGGCTGATAATTACGATTCCCTGCGTGGTGACGGGCTGGACTTTTTGATCCTGGACGAGTATGCATCCATTACGCCCCAAGCTTGGACCGAAGTGCTACGCCCGGCGCTAGCGGACAAACAGGGCCGTGCTCTGTTCATCGGCACACCCCGGGGATACGATCATTTCTTCGACCTGTACCAGAAAGTGCAAGGCCAGCCCCATTGGAATACCTTCCAGTTCACTACCGAGCAAGGCGGGAATGTTTCTAGCGAGGAGCTGGAAAGCGCCGCACGGGAGCTGGATGAGCGCACCTACCGCCAGGAGTTTCAGGCCAGCTTCGAGAACATGACCGGCGGTACCGTGTATTACGCTTTCGATCGGAAACGGAATGTGAAGGAGGTCGAGTTCGACCCGCTGTATCCGATCTCGTGGAGCTTGGACTTCAACATCAATCCAATGTGCTCGGTGATCGCGCAAGTGATCGACACCACCAATCGGATGGAGATGCTGAGTGGTATGCGTTCGGCTGTGGTGCACGTGCTCGACGAGCTGTTCATCCCGAACTGTTCGACACCTCAGGCGTGCGAAGAGTTTTATAACCGGACGGAGCGATACCGGCGTGGGGGACAACGGCTGGTGAACGTATACGGGGATGCGACCGGCAGCAAGCGGCAAACCGCGAATGCAGGCGCTGAAAGCGACTGGCAGACGGTTCGAGAGTTCTTCGAGCGGCACAGCGGGGAGTTCCGGGTAAGTTTCAAGTACAAGCATCGCAATCCGGCCGTTCGGGACCGAGTAGCGGCAGTGAACGGGGTGCTGCAGAACGCATTGGGACAATCCAAGCTGTTCCTTGATGCTCGCTGCAAGTACCTTATTAAAGACCTGGAGCGCGTGGTCTGGAAGGCCGGTAGCTCAGTGCTCGACCAGGACTGCGATTCGCAGCTCACCCACGTCTCCGATGCGCTTGGCTACCTGTGCGAAGCCGAGTTCGGCATCCGTCCGGCGGGCGGCTACGACGCTCGTTATATCGCCTAGACCCGGCCCGATCACTAGCCGGAGAGGGAGCCGTTTTCGACTTGCTTTCCGGGCCCCACAGAGCGTCCATGGAAGTGTGGTTAACGCTGCCAGAGAGGAATCGAAAACCATGGATGACCCGATAGGCCGGCAGATTCAAAAGCTGTCGCGTTCGACCATCCCAGTTCTCAGAATCAAGTACCGGGAAGTGTTCGGCCAGCAAGCCAAGGTCGCTCACAAGCAGTACCTGGTGCGACGCATCGCCTGGCAGTTGCAGGCTCAGGCCGAGGGAGATTTGAGTGAACCGGTGCGCCGCCGCATTGCCGAGATCGCCGGCGAATCCGATTTGAGCAGGCAAGCGCCCCATGGGCTACGAACTGAACCTGCGGCTGGCGACGCTCCGGTTCACACGGTTGGGTCAGGCCTCCGGCGCGATTCGCGAGTGCCCCCCATTGGCACCTTGCTCCGGCGCCGCCATCAGGGCCGGGAGATCATGGTCAAGGTTCTCGAAAACGGCTTTGAATATGATTCCCAGTTCTATCGGTCGCTGAGCGCCATCGCCCGCCAAGTCACCGGCACGCGCTGGAATGGTCTGCTGTTCTTCGGTCTCACGGAGCGCCGCCATGAGTGAGGAGGAGATCCGGGCCGGCGACCTCACCACCACGGCGACGAAGCAACGAGTGATACGCTGCGCCATTTATACTCGCAAATCCACCGAAGAAGGCCTGGACCAGGAGTTCAACTCGCTGGATGCGCAACGCGAGGCGGGCGAAGCCTATATCGCCAGTCAAAGACAGGTAGGCTGGCGTTTACTGGCCCAACGCTACGACGACGGCGGCTTCAGTGGAGGCACGCTCGACCGGCCCGCCCTACAACGGCTGCTGGCCGATGTGGAGGCTCACCAGGTGGACTGCGTAGTGGTGTACAAGGTGGACCGGTTGAGCCGGTCCCTACTCGACTTTGCGCGCCTGATGGACCGCTTTGACCAACGCTCGGTCAGCTTCGTTTCGGTTACCCAGCAGTTCAATACCACCACCTCGCTGGGCAGGTTGACGCTGAATATTCTTCTCTCGTTTGCGCAGTTCGAGCGCGAGATCATCAGTGAACGAACTCGCGATAAGATGTCGGCCGCACGGCGCAAGGGCAAGTGGGTGGGAGGCACGCCCCTGCTCGGCTATGACGTGGACCCGGGCGGGGGACGTCTGGTTGTCAACCCCAAAGAAGCGCAGCGTGTGCGCGAGATCTTCGAGCTTTACCGGCGACATCGTTCGCTCCACACGGTGGTGGCCGAACTCGCTCGCCGTGGCTGGACCACCAAGGTGTGGAAGTCCAAGAAGGGACGCCGTCACACGGGACGCCCTTTCACCAAGGCCTCCTTGCGATTGCTGCTTACGAATGCGACCTATGCCGGAAAAGTGAACTACCGCGGTGTGGTCTATCAAGGTGAACATTCGGCCATCGTTGACACCGCACTGTGGGACCAGATCCAGGTCGAGTTTCGGGACCGGCAGCGCCCCAAGACCGAGTCTACTCGCAGCGAGCAGAAGGCGCTATTGGCAGGATTGCTGTTCTGCCAAAGCTGTCAGCGTCCCATGGTAGCTACGTATTCGATGAAAGGAGAGCGGCGCTACCGCTATTATGTCTGCCACCAGGCACGGCAGAATGGCTGGAAGTCTTGCCCTACCAAAGCAGTCTCAGCCAAACTGATCGAGGAATCCCTGGTGGGCCAACTGCGGGTCCGTCTGAACTCGGAGGCAATGCGACGTGCCCTCCATCTTCCCGCCCGCGACTGGCAGGCGTTCCTTCACGATCCCGCCGGACTAGTGCCAGCGCTGGTCGAAAGTGTCGGATATGAGGGTGGCAGCGGTACGGTCTCGGTGCGGTTACGAGCTTTGAATGGCACTTTTCAGGAGGCCCAGCATTGACTTTTGAATACAAGCTTCCCATCCGGCGCAGCCGGACACTTCCGACCTTCCCAATAGCTGGGGCAAAAGATCCGATAGGCCGCCCGCCGCGGGTGGCGAGGCTGGTGGCTCTGGCCCACAAACTGGAAGCCATGGTGCAATCTGGTCTGGTGTCGGACTATGGTGAACTGGCGCGACGGGCGCGGATCTCGCCGGCTCGCATTGCCCAGATCGTGCTTCTGGGTCAACTGGCGCCCGAGATTCAGGAATATATCTTGTTTCTATCTCGCGAGTACGCTGGACTGATCACTGAACGTCATTTACGAGATATCGCTCGCGAACTACGCTGGAAGCGCCAGCGCGAACTATTCGGCGAGCTGCTGAGCCGGCGCGGCTAACCTCGCCTTTTCCTTCCCCGACCTTTTGAACCCACAGTTTGTCCTTCCATTCCACGGCTGGTCGAGGGATGAATGACATTGGTTCTGTGCCGAGCGGAACCATAGGAGGCCGGCATTTGCACGAAGCTTTGGAGAGCCGCCACTGGCGGATTCTACGTCTGTTCTTGATATCACTGGACGAACAGGAGATGAAGAATGTGGGGGAGCAGCTCCATCGGGAGCTGGCTGCGCGCCGGGATTGCGACCTCAATCCGGTGCGGCTGTTCTTCAGTTCGCTAACTGCCGAGGACCTGGAGTTGGCACGCCAAGCGATCTTGAACGAACGGGCGGCACGCCGCCAGGAACGGCGCTTGCTGGCCGTGCTCGCTCGGACCAAATCCCGCAAATCGGCTCGCTCTGAATCCGCTCGTTAAGCCGAGCCGGCTCGACCCTTCCTAGGCATCGCCATTCCATCGCCTCATAATTTTGCTCGCAACATTTTTCGACTTGCATTCGGGAGCAAACCGAGGGATGAATGGCTCACCTGCGGCAACCTGCCGTAACAAAGGAGATTTGCAATGACATCGATACCCGAGCCGGCTCAAAGGCCGGCCAACGATTCCACCCAAGCTGCGGTCACGACGCGTGGCCGCGTGGCACCGAAACGCGCCAAGCAGGCCAACGCCATCGCTGGCGGCAAACGACGCCCCAGATCCGCGATCCGGCCGGGCACCAAAACCGCCAAGATCCTGCGCTTGCTGAAGCGCCCCGGCGGCGCCTCGCTCGCCGAGCTTACCAAGGCCACCGGCTGGCAGGCCCATTCGGTTCGAGGCTTTCTAAGCGGAGCTGTCAAAGCCAAGATGCGTCTCAAGGTTATTTCAGCCAAGCGCGAGGATGGAGAGCGAGCTTATCGCGTTCCCGCCTAACGTAAAGAAGCCGCCCGGCTCCCATCTCGACCGGACGGCTTCTGTTCCTTATCTTTGTTTCCATTCCACCTGCCAGTTAAAACATGCGGACGCTGCCGGGTCCCTTTCAGCATTCTCGACGTATCGTGAACGTGAGTGTGTTAACTGGAGAGAGGGCTCGTTCGTTCGGGCACCCGAATGAACGAACCCACCCTGTCGTTAACGGCTGGCGTGTTAACTGGCCAGTGGTCCACTCGATTCATCCGGGGACCCGAACGACCAGGTCCACCCTGTCGTTAACAGCCCAGAAAAACACCGCGCCGCCAATTTCCTCGGGTCCCCGAACGAATTGAGTGGTCTACCGGCTAGTTAACACGAAGACCTGCGCGGCGTTCAAGCGGTCGCCTGCGGATCAACAGGATACTGCTGCATTGATTCCAGAGGAGTTGATCAGTCTCAATGGGGTGCCGAATGCCGAGCCACCGAACGCTGAAATGACGGCTGATCGTGTTAACTAATGGAATGGAATCTGTCAATCGTTCGGGGACCCGATCGGACAGGCCCACCGTGTGGCTAACACGCTTATTGTCTTCCGGAGAACGGTATCTGACCTGGAACCACTGGCACGATGTATTCGCTACGATATTTCGCTCGACACGACATTCAACTTTTTGTCGTCGGGGAACTTGGCTTGAGAACGTATGTCGCCGAACCGGATCGTGGCCCTCGCAACTAGGATTGGTAGTGTTGGAGAATGGCTAAAGGCCCGCGTCTCGAAGACCGCACTGGCTTCGTACGTCGGCCCGATCCTGCTGGAAGAGGGACTCGCCAAGCGTGGTCGAGGCCCAGACCTCATTCACTTCTAGTAAAAGCTTGACCTGTCACGCCACAAAATAGCAACCTAGGCCACTGGATTTGTCAACGTAGTTATTGCCTTAACTAGCGAGTCCAACCTGCCGATTCATCCCGGGCCCGGGGGCCCGAATGAACAGGCCCACCTTGCAGTAAACAGGCTTCGAACACAGGATCTGCGTCTGCTCACGGATCGTTTTCAGAAGCTTTCCCTCCCTTTTGAAGGGGATCGTCGTTCGGTGTAGCATTCCTTAGCGTTATGGTCAATCGTATTCCAGCCGTATCCCGGTTCGCAATGCTGACCGAACCGCCAAACAACGAGAGAATGCGGTATGCCAAGGGAGGGCCAACCCCCAAGTCCCCGCCGGGTGTGAGTGCCTCGCCAATCGAGAAAAGTTCGAAGAATTTCCCGAGGGCAGCATCGCGGACCGTCCTTCCCTGACTCTCGATGATGATTCTTCGTGAACCGGCCGCAACCTCACTTGACAGCCCGACGACCCCGCCCTTTTCGGAGAATTTAACAGCGGTCTCGATCAGCGCCTGCAAGGCTCTTACCAGCAAGTTCTCGTCCGCGAGTATCAGACCCATGTCGGCCGATGGCGTGGTCACTATCACCTCCTTGGATTCGGCGAACTCGGTCGTGCCTTCAGTTGCCCGCCTCAACGCGGTAGATAAGGAAACCGGGGCAGATCTGAACTGGTCGCTATGGACATCGATTTGTGTCAGGAGCAAAGCATCCTCTAGTATCGAGAGAATTCTTCGGCGAGACCGTTTAAACATCTCTTGGAGCTCGTTGTTCTCCTCGGTAGCAGGCATTGCGTCTAAAATAAGCTCGCCGACCCCAAGAATACCGTTCAGGGGAGTGCGAAATTCGTGCGAGATGAGTTTCAGGAAATCGCTCTTCGAACGGTCCAGGATTGTTAACCGCCGGCTAGCTTCGGCAAGTTCCTGTGTGCGCGTGGCCACAGCCTCCTCCAGGCGTTCGTTCTGCAGCTTAAGGGCCCGCTGGAGCTCGTGCAGTTTGAGATGCGTTTGCACTCGGGCATTAACTTCTTCGAATCGGAAAGGCTTGGATAGGTAGTCCACCGCACCATACTGGAAGGCCTTCACCTTGTCTTCTATTTCGCTAAGAGCGCTGAGGAAAATGACTGGGACGTCTGAAAGCGCCGCGGTGGACTTGAGTCGTTCGCACAATTCGTAGCCATTCATTTCCGGCATGTTGATGTCCAGCAAAATCAAGTCAGGCGGTTTCTGTTCCGCCGCTGCAAGCGCCAGCCTGCCCCTTGGAAACGAATACACTTCATACCCTTGCTGCCGGAGCATGTCTTCCAAAAGCTTTAGGTTGGCTGCATCGTCATCCACGATTAGGATGTTCGCTACGTCCAAGGAATGGTCTCGCATGTAAGGGTAGGCCTCCTGTTGCACGAGCCTGAAGATTTCTCAGCCTTAGGCTTTCGAACATTCTCTCGACAACCGATTCGGATGCCCGTCGTCCAAACTTGTCTCCACCCTATGTTTAGTGAAAACATTTATCCTTTCTTTGGTTCGTTTCCGGAAAGGCCATAAGCGAGCTTCGATAATCGGACCATACCAGCGAGCTTTGGAATCCGAACGCGCACCCGCTCCTGGACGCCGGTGGTTCTTGCAAAATTCTCGAGGCGCTCAATCCAAAGGGGCTTGAGAACCATTCCTTCCTTGAAAACCAGGAGATTCGCTTGGGCGGTAAAAATATCCTCATCCAGGACCATCCCGGAGCGAAGCTCTCGAATCAGTAGTTGCCGCACTTCGAACTCTCCCTTCGTTGGAGAATAGTCGTCTAGCGCGTCCAGCATGCGGCCGTTGAATCGGCCCGATACCCTGAGCTGAGCGATTGCGGAGCGAGAATCGACGTTTTGATAGATTCTTCGGTCCAGTTCCAATGCTAGATGGAGCATGAGAGCGCCTTGTCTGGATGGCTCCGTGGAGGACAGTTCTGCATCAGGTTTGTGTTGCTTCCGAATCATCTCGGCTATTACTTCCAGCCGCGGAATGTTGGAAAGAAGGCTGGCGGCGACCTCCGGGTGGGCGCGAAACATCTGCTCCTCGTCGGGCGAGAGCTCCTGGCCCCCGTACGCCTTTTCGAAAAGCTCGGTGGGCAGCACGATACAGCCCACCAAACACAACATCGCGGCAAGCTCGTATTGCCATGCATCCCTAAGCCCCATTCGCTTGGTGATGCAGAGAACGATATCCCGAATAGAATGTGACCGCAAGACCAGCACTGGCGATGTAATCTGGACTAACTCCAAAAAAGTCCCGACGGCGCCTCCGAGCGTCCTCTCCAGCAGATCGCGCTCTGCCTGTTGGGCGCGGCGCAACTTGAGGTGCGTCTCTACGCGGGCCTGCACTTCTTGGAACTCGAATGGCTTGGAGACGTAATCGGCTCCGCCCGATCGAAACCCCGTTACCTTGTCTTCGGTCGCGTTCAGAGCGCTGAGAAAAATCACGGGGATCTCAGAGAGGAGCGCGCTCGATTTCAGCTGTTGGCACACTTCGTAGCCATTCATTTCCGGCATATTGATGTCCAGCAAAATCAGGTCAGGCGGCTCCTGTTCCGCCGCTCGAAGCGCCAGCCTACCCAGCGGAAACGACCGTACCTCGTGCCCGCGCTGACGAAGCATGTCCTCCAATAGCTTCAGGTTCGCGGGATTATCATCCACCACCATGATGTTGCCTTGAGGCAGTGCCTGCTCTGTCAAGGGCGCCACACTTCCTCCATCAATCGCGTGATGGCATCGTATTCGTACTTGTCGGCAAGCTCCTGGAGAGCTTGCGCGGAATCACGCTCGGGCACCTTCAGGATCAGCTCATTCAGAAGTTTCTTGTTACCACTCAAAGTCGCACGACGGATTTCTTTGATTAGCTCCCGTGGCAGGTGCCCGAGCCTATCCGCGCTGAGGGCCGCTACCCCGGGATGAGATTCGTCCTCGGCCCCACTCACTTCCTCGTAATCAAACGCGATGTTTAGAAGCGTCCGCATCTTCTCCATGAGTTCGTCTTCATGGCAAGGTTTCGACAGGAAATCGTCGGCCCCGCTTTCAGACACGATTCGACGGTCTTCATCCATGGCGCTAGCCGTCAAGGCAACGATAACCGTCTGCTTCCCGCGAGATTCTGACTTTATTCTTCGAGTCGCTTCAATCCCGTCCATTACCGGCATATGCACATCCATCAGAATCAACCGTGGGCTCCATTCCCCCCAGCTTTGGATGGCTGACTCCCCGTTATCCGCGCCTTGCACGGAGAAGCCAATGGAACGCAGTAGTTTCATCAGCCAATCGCGGTTGTCGGGGTGATCGTCGACCACTAGGATCTTGGGAGCTTCTTGTCCCGCTCGTAAGGCAACCACGCGGCGTGCCGGACTTGTCTTCAGCGCCACCCCCGCCTCGCCGCGCCCGATCGGCATCTCGAACCGGAACACTGAGCCGTTACCAAGGCTGCTGGTAACCGCGATATCGCCTCCCATCAGGCGCGCGTATTGGCGGCTGATGGCCAGCCCCAAACCGGTTCCCTTAAGGCTGTCAAGACCGCTCCTGATTTGGCTGAAGGACGCGAATAACTTCTTTTGGTCCTCCTCCGCGATCCCCAATCCGGTATCCTCAACCCTCGCCAACAGCCACAGTTGACCGCTCTTCCTTTCCTCCAAAGTGACCTTCAACTTGACATGACCAACCTGCGTAAACTTGATTGCGTTTCCGAGCAGATTGATCAGCACCTGGCGAATCTTGCCTTCGTCGGCGACAACGTAAGCCACGGATTGCCCATCCACCAGCATTTCGAATCGGAGCGCCTTTGCCTCGGCACGCAACCGAAACATCGCGGCGAGATCGTCGAACGTCCGCAAGAGGTTGAAGGTAACCGGAGTGAGTTCGGTGCGCCCAGCCTCGATCTTGGACATATCCAGAACATCGTTTATGAGGGCTAGCAAATGCTCCCCGCTTCGGCCAATAATCTTAAGATTCGCCTTCGCGTCAGCCCCCAGGTCACGATCCCGCAACATCAACTGGGCATAGCCGAGAATGGCGTTCATCGGGGTACGGATCTCGTGAGACATGGTTGAAAGAAACGTACTCTTGGCCCGGTTGGCCGCCTCCGCGTCCGCCTTGGCTTGCAGCAATTGCGCGTTGGCGGCCTGCAACTGCTGCGAGTTGCGGAAAATCTCGGCTTCCATCTGCTCCATAAGCGTGAGCGGTTCGACGCTCTTGGGTTGCGACTTTTGCCGAACGAACTCCGTCACGTCCTCAACGCGATGGATCAAATACATGATCCGGCCGTCCGGCCCCAGCACGGGGGAGTTGATCGGACTCCAGTGCCGTTCCTCGAAGACGCCGTCGGGCCGCCGGATATCGTATTTCTGGATGGCCATGGTGTCTGGAGCGACGGTCTGGAACACCCGGTCGAAGGACGCGCGCAATTTAGAGACCCCCGTAGCGGTCAGGTCCTCGGGATTGTCGGGGAAAACCTCGAAGACGCCGCGGCCGACCAGGTCCTCGCGCTTAGTCATCGTTGCCTTAAGATACGCGTCGCTCACTGAGATGATCTTCAGGTCCGGCGTAAGAATGAGGAACAGGGCGGGTAACGACTCAAAAAGTCCCTGCAGCACGGCGCGGCTATTTCGCAGCTCATCCTCAACTGCCCGCCGCTCGGTGATGTCGCGAATGGCGGCGGAAACCAACATGCCTTCGTCGGTCGCCAGCGGGCTGAGACTGATCTCAGTCGGAAACTCGGTTCCATCCTTGCGCAGCCCGTATAATTCCACGCCAGCGCCCATGCTTCGCACCCGCGGGTCGGCGAAAAAAACGTCGCGATGCCCGGGATGTTTGTCCCGGAAGCGTTCCGGCACCAGCATCTCAATGGTTTGCCCCACCAGTTCTTCTCGCGCGTATCCAAACAGCTTCTCCATCTGCGTATTGACCAGGACGATGTCCCCCTCTGGATTCACCACCACTACGGCATCCGGCGCCGCTTCGAGCAACCCCCGGAACTTAGATTCCGCCCGCTTTCGCTCGCTGATGTCGCGCGCAATAGCTGATGCCGCCGTCACTTCGCCACGGGAATTCTTGATCGGAGAAACCGTGAGCGCGATGTCAATCAGCGTGCCATCCTTTCGCCGCCGCACCGCTTCCTCATTAGTAATTTCGCCCTTCTGGAGTTTCGATACGATCTCGAGTAACTCGTCCGGGCGGTCTGGCGGAAGCAGGATCGAGATCGGTTTGCCTATTACCTCCTCGGCCGAGTAGCCGTAGAGCCGCTCGGCTCCTTTGTTCCAATTGAGAATTATTCCCTCCAGCGATTTGCCTATGATGGCGTCATCCGAGTAGTCCACGATGGAGGCGAGTTGCTCCCGGCCCCGTTCCACGCGCTTTCGTTCCGTAATGTCTCGAATGGTGCTGGAAGCCAGCGAACCCTCCTCGGTTTCCAGTGGACTCAGACTGATCTCCACGGGGAATTCCACGCCGTCCTTGCGCAGCGCGTGTAGTTCCATCCCAGCCCCCATGGGCCGCACCCGAGGGTCGGCGAAAAACGCCGCGCGGTGCTCCGGATGTTTGCCCCGAAAGCGTTCCGGCAACAACATCTCAATGGTCTGTCCCAACAGCTCCTCTCGCCTGTACCCGAACAGCTTCTCCACCTGCGTATTCACCAGGACGATCTTTCCTTCGCGATTCACAACCACCACCGCGTCTGGCGCCGCTTCCAGCAATTCACGGAACTTCCCCTCCGCCACCAGTCTCTGGGAGGTGGCGCGCAGGTTCTCCTCCGCTTCCCTGCGTTCCGTCACGTCCCAGGTGACGCCGGTGAGCCGCTCAGGCTGTCCGCCTTGGCCGTAATAGACTTTTCCGCGGGTAGACAGAGTCCTCACGGCGCCTTCCGGCCACACTATGCGGAATTCCGTTGAGTATTCTGCGCCGTGCTCGATGGAAGCGGCCACCTCTTGCTGGACGCGCTCGCGATCCTCCGGATGCACGCACGCTGCAAATTCCTCTACGGTTTTCGGGAACTGGCCGATCGGAAGGCCGAATTGGACTGAGCAATTCTCATCCGCCTCGACGATATTCGCCGCGATCCGCCAACTCCAAACGGCGATCCCAGCCGAACGGAGCGTAAGAGCTAAGCGTTCCTGCGTGTGCGAGAGGTTTTCTCGCGCCACCTCGGCATCCTCTGTCAGGTGCCGGAGTTCGAAGGCCTGTGCTGTAAATCTCCGGTCCACTCGCGACGCCAGGATTGTCAAGCCCAGTATTGTCATCGTGAAGGTGCTAATCACCACCGAGTCGAGCGAGGTAATCTTCACTGAGTGGGTCAGCGATCCCATCGTCGCCATCGGTATAAACGTCGCCGCAGCCATGCCGGTGTAATGCATGACGGGAATTGCTGCCCCCATCACAATGGCGCCCAGCAGCTTACGCCAGCCCCTGGCGACGGTCTCATCGCGCAGATGGAATGTCAGCCAAAGCGCTATCCACGAAATGCCGATGGCAAGAACAACCGATAAAGACACGATTGCGACAGAATAACGGCACATCGCCGGAAGCCGCATAGCCTCCATGCCTATGTAGTGCATGGCTGCTATTCCGATCCCCATTAGGACGCCCCCAACGATAGTACGAAGCGGGCCCATTTCTTTCTGGCTCACCACCCACAGCGCGATGGCCGATGCGAGCACCGCCGACAGTAAAGAAACCAACACAGTTGGCCAATCATAGAGGACTACGACGGGAAGGCTGTAAGCCAGCATCCCAACGTAGTGCATCGACCAGATGCCGAGCCCCATGGTCGCCGCGCCGCCCGTTAGCCAAATGGATCTTACAGGCCCTCGCGCAGAGGTGATTCGTCCGGCGAGATCGAGCGCGGCATAAGAGGCCACCATCGCCAGAAGTACTGACAAAGCGACAAGGCGGTAATCGTAGAAGCCAGGCAGGGCGGCTTCAGAAGGCATTCGCAGCCCCCAGAGCGCGAGCGTGAGCAATAAGCATCGCTGCGGTTCTCTTCTCTTGACCGGAATCGCAAAGTGTTCGTTGAAAGGACGCTACATTTTATGACCACACCGGTGGGGAGCGCACACGGCTGGCAGAGTTCCAGACCTCCACGCGAAGGGATAATTCCAAGCCCCGAGTGTCCGAACGGAACCACGCAAGGAAAAGCCGATCCATAATAACATGGCGACTGTTAAAATGATCCACCCTTTATTTACTGCCTTGTCAGTATTTCCCCTACACAAACGCGAGTGTTTGCCCTACGTACTCAGGCAGTGTCCTAAATCTGTGACTTAGGACCACATTCCGCAACTCGCGAACGTTTCCAGGCCAAGTGTACCGTTTGAACTGATCCATCACATCGGGATGAACGTCTACCACGCGATTATCGTGCTTTTGGTTCAGCGTTACGATAAGCGCTAATCCCTGTCATTCGTCCCTCTACCGGGGTTGGACCCTTGCCGCCCGCCAAACGGAATATCACGATTCCAGACACGGTGACTCGGTGCCCGATGCAGGGATCGCGCCCAATGCTCCTTTGTGCGTACCTGCAAAGCTGTAGCGCATCGCCACCCTGTCAGTCTCGGCTGCCCCTTTCACCCCCTGGAGGTCTCCGTCCGGAGTATGAAGTGAACAATTCACAGCAAACAACTCGCCCACCAGCGCCGGGTTCTTCGTGTTCCAGTGGTCTTCAACGATCCGGCGCACGATAGCTTTGTTATTATGTTCTGACATTACCCTGACTCCTTTGTTTGGTTGTTAACTCAGCGCGCAGAGGGTGCCCGGCCAACAAAATTGTTCGCCGGTTCGGTGTGTAGGGTGAGACTCGCAGCGATAGTACCATACAGCGCCAAGTGACCGCCCGAAACGTGAATGGCCAATGCCAATATTCCGCAAAGTTTTTTGGCCTGGCGCTGGGGGAGTAAGTGACACCGGCGAACCAAATTGCGCCAGGGACGAGTGGCTAGCGGGCTGCTTTGCTTTGCTTGAGGATTCTCGCTACATGCTCCAGCCGCCACGCGGAACCACGGCGGGTCCGCAGACCGCCTCGTCGCAGTTGGTGGATCTCCCTCAGCGCCGGGCAACGACCATCTCGCGAATCTTCTCGGTCTGCGCCATCGAGCGACACCCCTCGGTCGGCTTGGTTGTCGGTAGAAATACGAACGTACCCGATTGCCTTCACCGGGCACATGTGAGCGAGTCTGGATTCAATGAAATCCGCCAGAGCTCTTGGCTAGCCGACGTGGTGCCGGTTCTTGAGCGCGGCCCACTCGCGGCGCTGGTCGGCCCACGAGAGGATGTTCGCGATCTTCCGGACCGCGGTCTCGCTGATGGGGTAGCGGCCCGTGGGGGTGGGAGGCAGGTAAAGCAATTCGACCTGGATGTCGGGTGCCAGGTAGTTCAGCCGCATGATTTGACTGACACGCTCACGGCAGAGGCAACTGAGCCGCCCGATGTCCGCATAGTCCTTGGCCTCGCCCCGACGGATCAATTGCTCAAGGTGAATCGCGAGGGCAAGGACCCGGGTGATTTGTGGCAACCGGCCCCTTCCCGGGCGTTCGGCCGGCTCATCAATCGTGACGCATGGCTTCGCTCGAAGCTGGAACCGAATCTCAAGCGGCGCAGTCTTGTTCATTTTTCGCAAAGCTCCTTGATGCCTTCGACGCGGTTCGAATCCGTGCCGGGGAGCCATAACTCTGTCGTTCGAAATGACCTCTCTGTTTTGTTGACAGCATCGAACCGCCGGTCCGTACGCTTGTATCCCCAAGACTTCGCAGATTCTTAGCACCGGCGTGTCTTTCCAGTTTCAACAGAGAAACCTGCGCACGCCTTGTTGAACGCTTCCGGTTGAGCGCATTCAGGCCCGTTTTCTCCGTTCTCTCTTGTTGACAGGTCGCGTTTGTTGACAGGTCTGTCCATGTTGGGGTCCCGGACATCTTTGAAGAGCCCCATCGCAGCACGTACCAATTTGCCGGCGATCGCGCGCCGAGCGCGCGGGCGCGTCCCAAAAGATCTTGGCTTGATTCGCGCCAGCGCGGTAACTTTAGAAACAGAAGGCAAAGTGTGAAACGCAAGTTCTCCATGTCTGAAAATGTGAGCGGACCCCAAGAGGAAGTAGCCTCTGTCTTGGATCAGTTCCGGGAGCCGCGCCAGCAGGCTGTTCGTGGTCGCCTCATACTGGGTCGCGTCCGTCCGCGCTTGGCGTAGTTGGTTGTCGATTTCCTCGCCGCGATCAGGACGGCGTTCGCGGCGTGCTGGAGGTCGCTGCCTCTTGCGAGCACGTTGTCGAGCCGGTCAAGGACCGCCTGCGCGTTCGCCAACCGGTCCCGCACGTCGTCCGCCGACAAGCCCACCGCGGACATGCCCGGGCCAGGGGCGAATCCAACTGGGAAGAAAAAGACGAAGAAGAAAGCATCAAAAGGCTAAAAGACGATTGCCACCCATCCCCTGGTAAGGAGCAGACGGGCGGCAATCGCGACCAGAGCCGCTCGGAGGGGTTGTTCGCATTGACCCATGGCTGCAAGTCGATTTAGTAAGTGTACACGGTCCGGAATCTTCTCGGCATAAAATCGGTTATCGAGAGCCGAAGCTTGTAAAAGCTTCGGCGCTAGGCCCACGGCGCGGCAGCGGGCCGATGGCGCTCACAGCAGCGCATGATAAAGCAGTACGGCAAAAAATCTCCAACCTTTAACCCAATCTTCTGGAAAATTTATCGGGAAGACCGTCGATATGCTGTCCAAACCGCTTAGGAGGCGGCAATCAATGACTGATCAAATGGCGGGACAGGTTGTTAACGCTTTACAACGTTTGGCCCACTCACTGGAGAATATCCTGACTATCCTGATGAAGATGGAAACGCGGGATGCTAGGCGCGAGGAGAAGGAGAAACTTCTTCCTCCGATGTGGCTAGAGATATCGGCATTGCTTGGAAGAGTTCCCTCACGGCTCCTAGAGCGCTGAAAATTTCCACTTGACTAGCCCCTGAGTCTTCGATCAGCGCCAGAATCCGAGCGGTCAGGATGACTGTCATGTTGCCTCAGTCCATAAACTCTGCGGCGTCAGGCGGTCCGTCCATTTGACATGCCACATATCAGCGACGCGCGTTATGCAGCCAAGTGTCTAGTGAGCCCAGTTTCCCACAACGCCATTTATCGCACCCGTCCCAACATGCGGTAGCATAGTACGTCCAGCACATGGCCGACGAGTCCGATGAAGTTACCGTCAAGTTCCGGCTGACCCGTTCCGACGTGTTCTCGGCCTTAGCTCGCCACACAATTCGACAGATGTGGTCTGCGCTCCTGCTGCCAATTATCGGTGCGGTCTCAATAGTGTGGGCGATCCTCGACCCAGCGGAAACGCCAGTCAACTTGAACGCTGGGTTCGGCCTCTTCCTTTTCGGCCTCTTTCTATTTTTGGGGCTCCCTTTAATTCAGACGCGTGCCGTCATGAAGACACCGAACTTCGGTAGTCCGATGACGCTTGCCGTGTCCGAGCAGGGGATTGAGTTCACTGGGGAATATTCGAACGCGACGATTCGCTGGCCGATGGTCAAAGGCGTCTCAGAGATAAGTCACGCCATTCTAATTTACTTTAAACCGGCTGGATTCGAAGTCATACCCAAGAGTCAGCTCTCTCAAGCAGATGTTGCGGCATTCAGGAACATCCTCCGCGCTTATGCACCTGGCAAGGTGAAACTGGCGAAGGAGTAGCCCCGCCGGGTAGCGAGACGGGGGCCGTTGAAAAACGGGGTTACCGGAAGCTAGTGGAGCCACTTGGACGGAAAGTCACCAAACCACCGAAGTGATTGTTCTGGTCATCGCCGACGGCTCATCCGCGCGGCCTCTCGGCGGAGGGAAATTTCAGATTTGAGCGGGGCCGTCTGGAGCCTCACATTGGGTCGAAAAATATGTACAGATTCGT
>Ga0187863_10001550_pt1 | contig 18206 bp, 17 predicted proteins | sample June2016WEW_11_1_FD_132975 | JGI IMG/M metagenome (GOLD analysis project Ga0187863, IMG submission 132975) | Peatland microbial communities from SPRUCE experiment site at the Marcell Experimental Forest, Minnesota, USA - June2016WEW_11_10 | ecosystem: Environmental > Terrestrial > Soil >... | reverse complement strand
GCGTTCTTTCTCGGAGATGAAGCTGGAGAGAGCGTTGAGCAGGGTGGTTTTGCCGGCGCCGGTGCCGCCGGAGATGACGATGTTCAGGCGAGCCTGCACCGCGGCGCGGAGCATGTCGAGCATGGGACCGGTGAGGGCCTTGTTCTGAATCAGCTTCTCGGCGGTGAGCGGCGAGGAGCCGAAGCGGCGAATGGAGAGAATGGGGCCATCGATGGCCAGGGGGGGAATGATGGCGTTGACGCGGGAACCGTCCTTGAGGCGGGCATCGACCATGGGCGTCGACTCATCGACGCGGCGGCCGACGGCGGAAACGATCTTGTCGATGACCTGCAGGAGGTGGCGGTTGTCGCGGAAGGTGACGCTGGTGCGGCTGAGAACGCCGCGGCGCTCCACGTAGACGTGAGTGGCGGTGTTGACCAGAATATCGTTGATGGTGTCGTCTTTGAGTAGCTGTTCGAGAGGGCCGAGGCCGAAGACTTCGTCGAGGACTTCCTGGGCGACGCGGTCGCGCTCCACGGAGCTGAGGGGGACGCCCTGTTCGGCGATGATCTGCTGAATGAGGGCGAGAAGCTGGAGCTGGCCGGCGCGGGTTTCCTGGGCCTCGCCGAGCTTCTCGAGGTCGAGACGATTGATGAGTTCCGCGTGGACAGCAGACTTGAGTTCCTGCTGTTCCTTTTCGCGCAGGGGACGGGCATTGGGCGCGGCGGTGCGCAACCCCGGACTGGTGGCGCGAAGATTGCTGCCGTCGGGACGTGTCTGCGTGAGGTTGAGGGTAAGATCGCTCATCGCTATTCAGTCCTTTTCTGGCCAAACAAAGAGAAGCCTTTGCGGGCCGGCTGAGTTTTGACAGCAGCTTCCTCACCGGTAAGCATGGAGGTCCAGCGGGTGAACTGGCCGGAAATCTCCGACTTCTTGTCGGGCCCGATCGGCTCACCGACGTTGATGGCTCGCTGGCATTCGGTATAGGCGTTGCAGAGGCGGACTTCCACCGGGACGCGAATGGCTTTCTCGATCTGCTCGATGGCGATGGCGCCGTGGGAGGAATAGCGGTTGATGATGACGTGAAGGCGCGCGGAGGTGGACTCGTTGCGGCTGAGACCGTCGATGTAACGGGAGAGGTCGCGAATGGCGCCGATATCGGGGGTAGCGACCAGGTAGATCTGGTCGGACCGATCCATAACGGCGAGGGAAACTTCCTCGAGGGAGGTTTGGCAGTCGAGAATGATGTAGTCGTACTCGCCGCGCAGGAACTCAAGAGTGCGTTCGAGGGCGTCGGGATCGACGGTGCGGGTCAAGTCGTGCGATTCGGGAGAAGAAAGGACTTCGAGTCCCGAACCATGCTTGGCGATGAAGCCGCGCAGCAGGGTGGAATCGAGGCGATTGACGTTGCGAATGAGCTCATCGAAGTGGTAACGGCTGCCGTCGAGCCCGAGGTACAGGCAGACATGGCCGAACTCGGGATGGTTGTCGATGAGCAGCACGCGCTTGTTCTTCTGGCGGACGAGGTAATAGGCCAGGGTGACGGCGACGGTGGTGGTGCCCACGCCGCCCTTGGCGCCAAAGAAGGAAATGATGTGCCCGGTGTTACGGGCGCGGCCGGTATTGGTGGCCCACTGCCTTTCCTGGCGATCGAAGGTGTCGGCGAGCTGGCGGGGATCGAGGGGGTTCTTGAGGACCTCGTTGCAGCCGGCGCGCATAGCGGACAGCAGGAGATCGGAATCGTTGCGGCCGGAAAGAGCGGCGGCAAAGAACCTGCCGAAAAAGAGCTGCTGCAGGTAGGTCGCGGTTTCGGCGGCGCCGGCGGGATCGCGATCGAAGTCGATGATGGCGATGACAAGGTCGGCGGCTTTGGTCTCCGCGGAGACGGCGGGACGGCGGACGGCCGAGACGTACTCGTCGAAGTCGTCGTGCGTGACCGTCCAGTGGTGCTCGGAGGCGGACTGGACGATTTTGTCCGTCAGTTCATGGTCGAGACCGACGGTCAGCAGCGCAACCGTGAGAGTCTGCGAATTGGAGGCCTGCTGGCTCATATCTGCATCCTTATCCTTTTCACTGAATCGGAACCTGGGGGGGCACCGGCTGAGGCTGCGGCTGAGGCGGCGGCGTCTTAGGCGCGATGCTCTTGTCGAACGTCTGATTTTCGATAAACGGGATGGCCGTCTTCGGCTGGGTCGGCGTGGGATTATCGGTGAGCGGATCCACCAGGGTGGGGGTCACGATGACCGCCAGCTCGGCGACGCTCTTGGTCGTGTTCTTCGACTGGAACAGCTTGCCGAGGATGGGTATGTCGCCGATCCCGGGAATCTTGGAGAGCTGATCGGTGGTGCGGTTGTCGAGCAGCCCGGAAATAGCGAAGCTCTGGCCGCTTTTGAGCTCGACCAGGGTTTCGGCGCGTCGCGTGGAAATGGCCGGAATGGTGTAGCCGGAGATGTTGACTTCGTTGGAGTAGTCCAGCGCGCTGACTTCAGGCGCAACTTTCAGCTCGATGGTGCCATCGGCGAGGACGGTGGGAGTGAAGTCCAGCTTGACGCCGTAGGGGCGAAACTGAATGGTGACGGAGGTGAATCCGCCGGTGCCGCCCTGCACCACCGGGTAGGGGAACTCGCCGCCGGAAAGGAAGGAGGCTTTTTCTCCGCTCAGCGCGGTGATGGTGGGCTCTGCGAGAATCTGCGCGATCTGGTTCGATTGAAGGGCCTGAATGGCGGCGCCCAGCTGCAAATCCTGGTTGTAATAGAACAGACCGAGCAGACTGCTGAGCGAGAGCAGAGAATTGCTTGACGTAGGAGCGGACGTGGAAGAGGGAGGATTGGCACCCACGGTGACGGCGCCAAACTGCCCGGTGCTCGAGTTAAAGGTATTCACGCCGGGGCCGAAGAAGTTGAAGCCCAACTGTTGGGCCCGGGAGCGGTCGATCTCGATGATGCGCACCTTAAGGCGGACCTGAGGGGTGTGCCTGGTGGTCACCTGCAGAGAATTGGCGACATCCTTGGAGAAGAGGCCGGCCAGTTTGGCGGCGGCGTCAGCGGTTTCGGGGCTGGAGACGGTGCCGGCGAGGGCGATCTGGTCGCCGCGACCTTCGACGCGGATGTTCTCGTTGGGGAAGGCGTCATTCAGGGCATGGTGCAGACCAGAGACATCGATGTCGGAATTGATGAGATAGGCCCGGGATTGTCCGGTTTCATCCCAGAGCACGAGGCTGGAGAGGCCGGGAGCTTTGGAGGTGATGACAATCTGGTGAGGGCTGGAGGTAAAGGAATCCAGCACGTCGGGGTTGCTGACGTAGATGCGCTTGAGGCGATTCTCGGTGTTGACGAACATGGAGCGGCCGACGAGCAGGTGAAGAGGCTCGCCGACGGCCTGCGCGCTGGTGCCCATGCTGCCGACGAAAGTGGTCGGCGTTGCGGCGGTGACGGGCTTCTCCTGCGCGTACGCGGCCGAAGATGTGGCCACCGTAAACGCCGCCGCCAGCAGGGCGGGTGAAAGCCTTCGAGTTGTGCGCTGTCTGGTTATCATGCAATGCCTCAGTAGAAACTCACGGCGGAGCGCTTATCGCCCATCATGGTTTCCACGACCCAGGGTTTGGGGGCGTGGGGTTTTTGGACTTCGGGCGCCGGCGGGGCACCCTTAGGGGTGGAAGGCAGGCCGGCCAGTTGCGCGAGCGCGACCGGGGTAGCACCCGCCGCGCCATGATCGCCGCCATTGCGCAGGACAAAGTGGATAGTTCCTTTCTCGCTGGCGAGAACGGCCTTTTCGGCCTCTTCGGGAGAGAGCAGGAGGGTGACGACATCCACGGAAACGGGCTTGCCGGAGGGATCAGGCTGAACCTGATGGCCGGCGGCGAGAACCTCGGCGTCCTGGAGGACGGTCGCGGTCACCGGTTCCGGATGGTTGTTGTCGGTATAGGTGACGAGCACATCGACATGGGTGCCGGGCATGAGGAAGCCGGCGACGCCGACGACCTCATCGGACTTGAGGGCGATGGCGCGCATGCCGGTGGGAATTCTGCCGGTGAGGCCGATTCCGGAGCCGGCGGCAGCCAGCTGGCGATCGAGGATGGGCTGTCCAGACGCCAGCGGATAGAGCACCGAGCGTCCGACAACGTCGTCGATCTTCATGAAGCTTCCAGCCAGCGGATGGGACTTGGGCCAGTCGATCATGGAGAGATCTTCGCGGCGGATGGTTTCGCCGGGATCGAGGGAACGCGCGGCCGCGACATACTGATTGGGCGGCTGAACGGGGACGTGAGAAGCGTGGGCGACTCTGCGGCTGAGCCAGAACGTAAAGAGGCCGGAGATCACCAAAGCAGCAACGAGAGCAAGCATCAAGCGGCGAGCCATAATCAGATCACCTTTGGAACGCCGTGAGGAACAGCGTCGTCGCGGTGCCGGCAGCAACAGCCAGGGCATAGGGAAGGCGCAGTGTCCTCGCATTCGCGAGATTAAGTTGTGGATGGGGGGCAAGACCCTCGATGCGATGATGCAGGGCGAGGGCGCCAACGTTAACGACGGTCTCCTTGAGCTTGCCGCGCCAGAGCGCGAGACCCAGGGCCATGACACCGCCGGCAAGGGCGGTGAGGATGAGAAGGTAGGGAACCAAAGGCATACCGGCGATAGCAGCGACGGCCGTCATCAGCTTGACGTCACCGGCACCCATGCCGCCTGCCAGCCAGAAGATAAGGAATAAGACACCGCAGATCAGACCGGCGAGAGCAGCGAGACCCAGTTGCTTCCAGCCGCCGAACGCGAAGTGCAGGAGCAACCCGAGCAGAATGCCGGGCAGAGTAATGAAGTTCGGGATCCGGCGGCTGCGTACGTCGAAGACTGAGCCGGTGATGGCGCAAACCAGCGCAACTACCGGGTACAGCCACTCGGAATGAAGGTTCGACATCGAAGATCCCCAATTTTCGCCCCGGCCAATGGTCGGTCACAGCCGGGACAGTTTATGGAACGGGAAGGACAGACCGATGAGAGGGAAACGTCCGGGGGGCACGAAACGGCTCCGAGGAGGCTGCCAGCACATCACGCCGCGGCATCCCGGCCTGGAACTATCCCTTGCGGGAGGGGCCAGGAAATCCGCACGATGCTGCGTCGTCCTTCGGTACATGAGCCAGGCCGGCAAGCCAGGTACGAAGTGCCGGACACCGGGAAAAAGTCGACGCCTGAACGCCTGCTGAGGGACCAACGGTTCGGAAGAAGCCGGAGGGGGAGGTTGGAGGGTCGCGACCGGGGCCCAGACAACATTGGCCGCGACCTCAGCTTGTTTGTTCGGATCCGGCACATCTCGTCGCAAAAGAGAGAGGCCGAAACCCGTACCACCCAACCAGAGACCGGCAAAAACAGAAACCGTCAGAACGTCAGTGAAGGTTACAGGCTGTTGCCGACCGAGTTGAATTCGTTGGAGATTTTGTTGCTCAGCGAGCCCATCGCGACGATGGCGCCCAGGGCGATGAGGGCAGCGATCAGAGCATACTCGATCAGGTCCTGGCCAGACTCATCGTTCATCAGGTTCTTGAAAAGCAGTTTCATTACCGTTCTCCTTGTCAATAGCCGCACGGCCATCCTTGGTGACATCGTTGGACCGCGCTGCGTTGGTGGTGATTGTTGTTTACATTGCGCTGGAGGGGACCTCCGTCGCAATGCCATTTAAGTGTTACCCTTTGCTACTTTTGTCTAAAACTCTGGTGCTAAATCGAAGCAATCGAAGCAATTGAGGTCACGTGCTATCGTCGTTACCGGCGGTACTGAACGTCCGTTACCTGGCCGCTTGTGCGATGAAGACGAGAGCCCTCAGGAAATCCGTCAAAGGCTATTGCCGATTTCGTTGAACTCGTTGTCGATCTTATTGCCGAGCCCCTTCATTGCGCTGATGGCAGCTACGGCGATCAGAGCCGCGATCAAGGCGTACTCGATCAGATCCTGGCCCGATTCATCGTTCAGTAAACTCGACAGGAGCCGCGATGGTCGGTTCATTCTGTTCCTCCCTGTTGGTTGCTGCGTTGCCGTTCTGTCGTAGTTCCGACGAATGCAGCACGCTTTCAATCGTTGTTGTGATTCTGCGGTGGCCCGCTGTGTAACGCCATCCTCACTATGTGTTAGCTCTTGCCACTTTCGTTGATCACACCGACCGCAGCGGCGGAAAATGCGAAGCCCGATCGATCCGGCATCCTGATGAACAGAAGTTCGCCGAGTTTGAACCGCACGCGGCGATCGCTTCCGATCAGAATTTGCGGTCGATTTGGTTGTAGGTTCGCGCGATGCGTCGATCCAGGTGATGCAGCGCGAAGTAAGCCGCGAGAACCAGCAATGCGGCGAGCAAAACATACTCGACCATGCCGGCAGCGGATTCGCCGCGCAGAAGATCCTGCAGGGGAATTCGAGTAACTTTCATGCCCATTCGTTCAGGGATGACGGCAACGCTGCTGCACTTGGCCTGGCGGCGGAGGCAGCGCGGTGTCCTGAGGATCAGAAGTAACCGAGGGCGTATCCGGAAGCCATGCCTCATCAGTACTAAAGTCGTACCCCATTCGGTGCAGGTAACCTGGGCGCACGGCCCTCCGCCAAGGGCAGGGATAGCGTCGAAGGCAACCCACTGCGGGCAAAGTTGGCTGCACGGTTAATCCCCCGTTCGGGGGAGATGTGCACCAGGGTGTTATCCGGCGCGGGGTGCGGGTGATCGACGAGAAAATAGCGCGCCCTGATCATAATGAAGGACATTTCCCCCGATAACTTCCACTCACGGTGCGAGATGAGGGGCGATCTGTCACCGCGCAGAACAGGCGTCCGGCGCTCGCGCATCCGGGAGCATTGAGGGGTAGAGGAGCATCAGGTTGCAGGAATCCCACACGAATCCATCGCGCACCGACCAGGCCGCACGGGCACTGCTGATCGGATTACTGTGTGCGGTTTCGGCGTTCGTTTGCCTGCGCGGCGCCACGGGAGCGGTCGCCGACCCGGATGTCGGGTGGCACCTGCGCACGGGCCAGTGGATCCTGCAGCACCACGCATTTCCTCATACCGATCCGTTCTCGCGCGTAAGCGGCGCGACCCCGTGGCAGGCCTATAGCTGGCTGTTCGAGCTGATTCTGTTGAAGCTCTACGGGTGGATGAATCTGCAGGGGCTGATGATTTTCACGGCGGCCATGATGGCGCTGATCGCAGCGGCGGTTTATCACATGATGAGCCGGCTGCAGGCGGATTTCACGCAGCGCGCGGTGCTGACCATCGCCGTGATGTTCTGCCTTTCGCGCATGAGCACTCCGCGGCCGTGGCTTTTCACGATTCTGTTTTTTGCGCTGGAGATGGACATCCTGATGCACGTGCGCCAGACGGGCAGGAGCCGCGAGTTGCTGTGGCTGCCGCTGCTGTTCGCGCTGTGGGCCAATCTGCATATTCAGTTTGTCGACGGCCTGCTGGTGATGGGAATCGCAGCGACAGAGCCGCTGCTCGAGCGCTGGTGGAAGTCGGGAACCAAAGGCGCGCCGGCGCGCAATCTTTGGCTGGCGCTGGCGGCGTGCGTTGCCGCGGCATGCCTGAATCCCTACGGACCGGGAATCTACAAAGTGGCATGGCAACTGGGCTCGCAGCCGGGCGTGCTGGACAGCATCGCGGAGATGCTGGCGCTGCCGTTCCGGACGACGGGCGATTTTGCTCTGCTGTTTATGGCCCTGGCCGCGGCCGGAGTGCTGTTCCGTTACCGGCGGCTGGCGCCGTTCGAGACGCTGATGCTGGCTATGGCGGCGGTGCTTTCGTTCCGCTCGCGGCGCGATCTCTGGGTAATGGCCATTACGGCGGGCGCGATTCTGGCAGCGGGTTTGCCGGTGCGCGCAGAGCGCGAAGACAAGAAGAACCTGCCGGCGTGGGCGCTGGCGCTGAGCGCCGCAAGCGCTGCTCTGGCGTTTGCAGCCAGCGTCGCGCTGCTGCACCTGAACAACGGGCGGCTGCAGGCCATGCTCGCGGAGAAGATGCCGGTGCGGGCGGTGGATGTGGTGAAAGAGCGCCACTACACGGGGCCGCTATTCAACGATTACGACTGGGGTGGATTCCTGATCTGGAATCTGCGCGAGCCAGTGAGCATTGACGGGCGCGCGGCGCTCTATGGGGACAAGGCGATCGACCGTTCGCGCGAAACGTGGAGCGGCGGCGCCAAGTGGGCCGCCGATCCGGATCTGCAGTCGGCGGGCGTGGTGATCGCTCCGGATGGAGCGGCGCTAACGCAGCTGCTGCGCACCGACGCGCGCTTCGAGCTGACCTACGAGGACAAAGTGGCGGCGGTGTTCGTCGCCCGCAAAGATCTGAAGAACGGGGAGAACAGCGTTGCTGAGCTGAACCATGCGGGCAGCGGGGCGGGTTCTCCGAGGCAGCTGCCATGAACGACGAGGTACAGGAGACAGTGGTGCACGAAGAAACGAGAATTCCAGAGCTCCGAGGGAAGGGGCCGGCGCAAGAGGCGGAGCGGAGACCGTCGATGACTGCGCGGCTTCGCGATCTGGCGGTCTGCGATGAAAGCGGATCGGCCCTCGCGGAAATGGCTTTTGTGGTGGTACCGCTGATGGTCATGATGATCACAGGCATGATCTTCTTCGGCATCGCCCTGAACAACGATCTGGCGCTGAACAATGCGGTGCAGGCGGGCGCAGAGCAGCTGGCGCTGCTGCGCGGAAATGTGGCCGATCCCTGCGCATCGACGGTAACCGATGTGCAAAACGCAGCTCCCGGACTGGCATCCAGCAGCCTTCGTTATACGGTCACGCTGGGCGGGACGGCTTATTCGAGCTCAGGGACGACGACCCCTTCGTGCAGCGGTGTGACCATGACCACCGGAGAGGTCGCGGCCCTTACGGTGACCTACCCGGTGACCGTCAATGTTTTTGCTTTCGGTTCTCACACTTACACGATGAGCGCTACGACGACGGAACTGATCCAGTAGCGATGCAGGGGAAATGCCAAATGAATTTGAGAAGAAAAACACTGTCGAAGCTGTTTCGCGATGAACAGGGGCAGGCTCTGCCGTGGCTGGCGGTGATGCTGACCGTGATCATGGGAATCGCGGGATTCGTGATCGATCTGGGCCACGCCATGGTGTGCGAGCGGCAACTGCAGTCCTCAAGCAACGCGGCGGCAATGGCGGCAGCGCTGCAGTTGCCGAATTCGACCTATACAACGGTGGCTCATGCCTACGGCTCGGAAACAGGAGACGCTAACGCATCCCCGAACCTTCCCGGAGTGGCGATGACGGTGAGTGCTTACTGCTCGACAACGGTGAAAGGCTGGGGCATCGAGTGCCTGCAACCCGCCGCCGATAACGCAGTGGTCGTCACGCAAACCTCGTCGATCCCGACCACCTTTGCGCGGGTGATCGGCATCAATACCGTGCACATCTCCGCGACCGCGACGGCGGCCGCGCATGGCGCGCCGAGGGCCCCGTTTAACGTGGCGATCGTGGTGGACACGACCCAGTCGATGACCGATCCGGATGGCGGGCTGAATTGCACCGGGACCCGGGTTTACTGCGCGCTCCAGGGTATTCAGGATCTGCTGGCGGATTTCTCACCCTGCTACACCGGGCTGAGCAGCTGCAGCGGGCAGCCCGCGGTGGACGAGGTGTCGCTCTTCACCTTCCCTCCGACGTCGACTGCGTCGTATGACTACACTTGCCCGCACAGCGGAAGTTTCACGCCCATCGCTTACCCGGATGCGACCAACGCAACCACGGCAACGGAGATCGCGGAATACCAGATTCTGCCGCTTTCGAACAACTTCCGAACTTCGGACGGGACCGCGGCACTGAGCGGCAGCTCCAACCTGGTGATCGCCTCGGGCGCCACCAGCAGCAACTGCGGAATGGCTGCCCAGGGCGGGATGGGCACATATTATGCGGGCGCCATCAATGCCGCGCAGCAATATTTGTCACAGAACACGCGGACCGGGGCGGATAACGTGATGATTATCCTGAGCGACGGCGACGCTTCCGGCGCGGTAACGGTGCAGGGCCAGTCGGACAGCGTGAGCTGGGCTACCAGCAACACGAGCAAGTATCTGAATTCGAGCGGAAGCTATCCGTCGTACAAAGACATGTGCCAGCAGGGGATCGCTGAGGCCGCGGCGGCCAAGACCGCGGGCACGAAGATCTACGTGGTGGCCTACGGCGCAGCGGATACTTCGTCGGGCTACTGCATGACCGACAGTCCGGCGCAGAATCCCTGCACGGTACTGCAGACGATGTCGAGCGGGCCGTCGGAGTATTTCTTTGCCGACGGGTCGAGCATCTCGAATGGGTGCACTCCGCCCACCGGAGGGCAGGCCAGTTTCACGAGTCTTACGCAGATTTTCTCGGCCATTGCAGGAGATCTGAGCGTTGGAAGGCTGATTCCAAACGGGACCAGTTGACGAGGGCATTTCGTGCAACGTTAGAGAGCCTTACCCAGGAACGAGGCCAGCGACTTGCGGCCAGCGATCGGCATCAGCTCGGAAACGATTACTGTGAGGGCCGAGACGTGCGGCGGCGAGTAATCGTAGTACTGTCTTACGCTTAACGCTTTCGTGCTATGTCGGTTCTCTTCTTGCGCACTTAAACTAACCCTTCCCCTGAAGATAGGAGATGCGATGCGATGGAGCAGCGATCGTACCCTGCGCGCCGAAGGGAAGACGCAGGGGCTAAGCAATAGCCTCAAGACAAGCGAAGCGGGCATGAATGCCGCCGCCCGGCGGGACGGGGCGCAATCGCGCGGAGGAAGGCGCCGCATTTCATCAATACTGAGCGACGAGAGCGGAGACATGCTGGTGTTGGCTGCGATCTCCCTGTCTGTCCTCATGGGCGCGATGTCGCTGGCGGTTGACGCGGGCTACGTCCATTACAGGCAGGTCCAGTTGCAGACCGCGGCTGATGCAGCGGCGATCGCGGCAGGTCTGGAGCTTGGCAAATGCAGTAACGCGGATTGCTCCACCATGAACACGGCGGCGGCGCAAGCACTGATCGAAGACGGCATTACCAGCACTACCATCACTCCGTCATCCGGCTGCACAATCTCTACCTCGTCGTCGTTAGCCATGATTATTAATGTTGGTCCCTGCGTGCAGGGAACGAGCGATCCCAACAACGGCAACACGCATATGGCTGAGGTCGTCCTTACCGAGCCGCAAAGCACGTTCTTTGGCTCCATTTTCGGGGTTCGGACCCTGAATCTACAGGCGCGCGCGGAGGCGGGTGATTCATATATTAATACCGCTAATACCGGCGGTAATTGCGTTTACACGCAATCACTCGAATACAACAGCTCCGACGGCACCTTTACTTTGAACAATTGCGGCTTGTACGACAATGGGAACCTTCAAACCGACAACGGCGACAGCGTTAAAGCAACCTCGTTCCTTTATTACGGAACGTGGAGTCCCAACAACTGTAACAGCAGCTGCAGCTGGACCCTGGGGGACTCGGAGACCCAGCCGACGCACACCACTACGGAGCAAAGCGACCCGCTGGCGAGCCTTACGCCGCCCACCCAGCCGGCGACCTCCTCAACCAACACCGGAACGCCCAACAATGGGGTGACTCTGCAGCCGGGCTACTACCCGAATGGGTTCAATCTCAACTCGAATGTTTCTGTGACGCTGGCAGCCGGCCTTTACTACATGGGTGGCAGCATCAACGTCAACAGCGGCGCGACGTTGACCGGGACGGGCGTGGAATTGTATTTCGAAAACGGAACGCTGCAATTGAACAGCGGCAGCACCGCGCAGCTTACGGCCCCTACAACTACGTCGTCGACAACGGGCGTCACTGCCGGGATGCTGGATTGGCAGGCCAGTAACAACAGCTCAGGGATGGCTATCGATTCCGGTTCATCGTCTTATTTTCAGGGTGTCATCTATCTTCCCGATGCGCAGCTTACTCTCAACAGCGGTTCGGGCGTTACAATTAATAGCGGTGCATCCTACACGGCTGTCGATGTGAAAGACTTCATGGTTGACTCCAGCGAAACTTTTGTGATCAACGGTTCCGGCGGATACCTCGGCGGCGGTGCTGGCAAAACGCTGGGGTCCTTTGCACTTTCGGAGTAGCTTATGAAGAAGCAAGATCGATTTCATCTGTTGCGAGGCGAGCACGGGGCAAGCCTGGTGGAGCTGGCACTGGTGTTGCCGGTCTTTTCGCTGCTGCTGGTTGGCGCTATCGATTTCGGGCGGGCCCTTTACATTTCGACAGAGCTCACAGGTGCAGCGCATGCGGCGGCGGTGTACGGGTCGCAGAATCCGACCGACACGGCTGGCATGAACACCGCTGCCCAGGATGCTGCGCCGGATGTGCCGAGCCTGTCCGTAACAACTCCTACCTATGGTTGCGAATGCTCAGACGGCACCTCCTACAGTGCAAGCTGCGGAACTACGCCGTCGTGTTCCAGCAACAACGTGGTTTATCTCGTGAAGGTAACGGTTAGTGGAACCTATCACCCGCTACTCTCCTGGCCCGGTGTGTTCCATACCTCGATGTCGTTGTCCAGTTCGGCATCGATGCGCAGCGCGGGTAGCTAGTCTTACAACGGTTTGGGAGCGAGGCAGGCGAGGTTCCTCCTGGCTGCTGGGGCCCTTGAATGCGGGCCTGCGAGGCAGCGAGTAGCGGAGTGAGAGGGCAGAAAAAGGGGCGATCGATGAAAAAAGGAACCGACATGCAGACGCCGTTGCGCCTGGCGCGCGAAGAGCATGGTGCAGAACTGGTCGAATTCGCCCTGGCTGCGTCGCTCCTGGCACTCATTTTGTTCGGCATGCTTCAATGGATGTTTGCGATGTACGCCTACCACTTCACGAACTACGCGGCGGAGCAAGGAACGCGCTTTGCCATGGTTCGCGGCTACACGTGGAGTAAAGATACAGCCACAAACTGCTCGACCTCGGCGCCTCCTAACTTCACCATGACCTACGGCTGCACGGCCTCCAGCGCCGATATTCAGAACTACGTGCAGACCCTGGCGACCGTGGGACTTAAATCAAGCAGTGTGACAACTAACACGACGAATTGGCCGGGCACAACGCCGGATGGCGCCACTTGCGCACAAACCAATAGTCAAGGCTGTTTGGTGAAGGTGACGGTTAGCTACAGCTATAGTTTCATACCCTTTCTGAAAATCTCCGCCTTGCCGATCAGCGCGACGTCGGAAGCGGTAATCGTACAGTAGGAGCCGATGCCCCCAGGGGCCAAAGATGGCAGCCGCGGGAGGCAGGCGGGACAGAACCCAACGGGACCGCCGGCAGTTGGACCACCACCAGCAGCGTCGACGGCTGCCCTGGTGAAAGTCAAGGTTGGCGTCAACTTCAAGTTTATTCTCGGGTTCATGCCCGCGAACCAGATGGCGTTCACCGGAACATCGGAGAACGTCGTCCACGAGTGAGCTACAGCGCGGAAATCCACGGTCCGCGCCTGATCCCGTCTGAGCAACTCGTTTAGTTCGGCACTTTGCAGGCGATCTAGCCCGTGGGAGGCTGATTCCAAACGGGATCAGTTGAGGCAAGGTATTCTCCGGCGACGGTCGCAACCAGAACCACGAGGGAACGCGGAGGTTCGGGAACAAATCGAGCCCGTATCTAATTGAACAAGCTATGCCGTTACTGACGGAAATGTGCTACCACCAAGTGGGCATTGTGCGCTGCAAAGGCTGCACTAGTCTGTAGTTAACGATTTCCCGGACTGGAATTGCGCGGAATGGATGCAGATCGCGTGCGCCGTGGGAGCTGCCACGCACGCCTGCACAGCTTTTCCGCCCACGGTTGATTTTGAGGTAGGTAGAGCAGCGATGACAAAGGGTAAGGCAATCCGGAACGCATTTGGGTTCATCAGTTTACACACAATTCCTGGCGCTGTTGCTCAGGGAAGCGGGTTGAGGCCTCGATTCGGACGCTTGAGTCGCGGCGAAGCTGGCTCGACCGTGGCCGAAACAGCCCTCGTTCTCCCGGTGCTGCTGGTTGTCCTCACCGGGATATTTTCCTTCGGAATCATCCTCAACCAGTATCTGGTTCTGACCAACGCAGTGAATGGGGGAGCGCGAGGTTTTGCAGCGAGTGCGCCGGGGACCGATGGTGGCACTTCGCTGATGGACAGCGGCGACCCCTGCAAGTACGCGGCGACGACGATTCAAAATTCAGTGTCGAACCTCAACGCCTCAAATCTGAGCTACACCATCACCTACACGGTGGCCAAGACCTCGGCGGCTACCACCTACACCGGGACCGGCTCCACGAGCCCCTCGTGCTCCGGCCTGGCCATGACTCAAGGCGACTCGGTCGAGATCCAGGCGGTGTATCCGGTTACTCCGGTCATGTTTGGGTGGACGAGCAAGACGTTTTCGTTAACGGCACAAAGTACCGAATTAGTGCAGTGAGCGACTCGGCAGAAGGCTGCGATATTACGTGAGACTGAGCAGAAGAAAGGCCGGAACACAGGACTGAGGGCGGAAGGAAAAGCTATGCGGAAAGCCGGAAAAAATCAGGGAAAAGACCAGGAAACGCGATCGGTGGGGAATGCCCGCCAGCGCCGGAACTGTCGTTCGATCGCACGCCTGATACTTGCCGACGAGAGCGGACAGGTGATTCCATGGGTCGTGGTGATGTTGTTCGCGGTTCTTGCGACCGCGGCTCTGGTTGTTGACCTCGGCCACGCCATGGTCATCCAGCGCGAGTTGCAGGCATCTGCCGATGCGGCGGCCCTGGCGGCTGCGGAATCGTTTTCTGGAACCAGCACCAAGTACGCCACGGTCGGGGCAACCTACAGCGCCGGCAGCGGCGATGACAATGCCTATTCCGGTGTCAGCGTCGGTACGCCGACGGTAACGCCTTTGTGCCTGACAACGGTGTCGGGTTGGGGCATTCCATGCACAACGTCGGGCAGCACGGTGACCATTCCCAATGCGGTATCGGTGACCGAAACTGCCACCGTTCCCACATTATTCGCCGGTATCTTTGGAAAGCCGAACATCACTCTGAGCGCCACCTCAACGGCCACCAATGCTCGGCCCGTGCCTTACAACATCGCTCTGATCGTCGACTCCACCCTTTCGATGAACGACACTGACAGCAACTGCGGCGGTATCACCCAGGAACAGTGCGCGCTGAACGGCGTGCAGCAGCTGCTGACGGGTCTTAACACCAGCTACGATGATGTGGCGCTGTTCACTTTCCCCAATGTGGTCGCAGGGAGCAACGCGCAAGCAGGCGTGGCCATCACCAACACCGGCGCGGCGCAGACTTTCGGTTGCACAACTACCGTTCCGTCCAGCTATCTCGGAGTCTCGTACTGGAACCTCTCCCCCGGCTACGCCCCCATTATCAAGCCGATCAATACCAGCAGCGGCAACAACAGCAACGGCAGCACCACCAGCACCTTTTCGGAACAGCTCGACTACCAGCCACCGTGGACGGGCATCGCGTGGGCGTTGCCGTACAGCTTTCCTCCCGCGCCGACCAGCACGGCCGGATACACGATTCCGAGCGGCAGTTATCCGGCTACCTACCAGATCACGCCGTTTCTTGCGGACTACAACACGGTTTCATCAGGCGGAACGACGAGCCTGAACACCAGTTCGAACCTGATAAGGGCGGTCGGCGCGGTGAGTGGATGTGGTGGTCTGGCTCCTTCCAGCTACGACGGCGACTTCGGCACGTATTATCCGGGCGCAATTTATGCTGCGCAGGCTGCTCTGCTGAAGGAGCAGGCCAGTCATGCCAACTCCAGCAACGCGATCATTATCCTGGGTGACGGCAACGCAACGGCGCCGCAGTACTGGCCTGGATCCACGGGTCCGGAATTTGCGATGCCCAGCTCCGCCACCGCGGCGACGACGACCTATCTGCCCAAAACTTCGAGTGGTTCGCCGACCGCATCACAATCGCTCAACACCTCTGCCTATACATACCCGGGCACCTGGAAAACAGCCTCCAGTAACGGGAGCTACCCTTCATGGGTGGGCGAATGCGGACAGGAAGTGACTGCTTCGCAGTATGCGGCAACTTACGCCTCCGGAAGCACCGCGAACAATACGCTGGTCTTCACCATCGCGTATGGCTCGCCGGCCTCATCGAACTCTGGCAACTGCGGCAGCGACGTCAGCGCCGGAACGTATCCAAACATTACCCCGTGTCAGGCGATGCAGAAAATGGCCACGCAGGTGACCGGCGATGCGATTTCGCCCTATTTCTACAGCGACTACAAAGTCACGGGCGGAGACAGCGGTTGCACCGCCAACAGCGATAATTCCGGGATCACAGCCATCAGCGATATCTACGCGGCCATTTCAACCAAGTTGATGGGTGCCAGGTTAATTCCAAACGGCACCACATAAACAAAGCCACGCCGGTAACGAGCCTTACCGAAAGGGCCGGGGAATCCTCCCCCGGCCCTTTCTGCGTTCTGCGGTGATTCGGGCATGGCTGCTTGACAACAGCTTCCGGGCGTTCGGAGAATGGCATGTTTGCGCGATTCGCGGTGAGGTACGGCGTACCTTGTTGCGGAATGGCAGGGGCAAGGAGGACGGGTGTGGCGGATCGCTTTCGGCTGGATGGAAAGACCGCGCTGGTAACGGGCGCGGCCGGCGGTCTGGGCGCTGCCATTGCCCTCGCGCTGGCGGAGGCGGGTGCGGCCGTCGCCTGCCACGGGAATCGCCGGCCGGCGGAAGAAACAGCAAGTCAGATTCGCAAGCTGGGGCACGAGGGGCGCAGTTTTTCCGCCGATCTGAGCGCCGAGGACAGCGCAGAGCGGCTCTTCTCCGATGTGGTCGTCGCCATGGGCGCTCCGGACATCCTGGTCAACAATGCGGGAACGATTCATCGCGCATCCGCCGAGGATCACGAGCTGGAGGCGTGGAAGCGGGTGCTGCAGGTGAACCTGACCAGCGCGTTCCAGCTCTGTCAGCTCGCAGGTCGAGAAATGCTGAAGCGGCGGCAGGGAAAGATCATCAACATCGCCTCCATGATGTCGTTCCAGGGTGGGATTCGGATCGCCGCGTATGTCGCGTCGAAGGGCGGCATCGCGCAGATGACCAAGGCGCTGGCCAACGAATGGGCGTCACGCAATGTGCAGGTGAATGCCATCGCGCCGGGATATTTCCGCACCGAGAATACGTCGGCGCTGCAAAAGGACGAGACGCGCAACCGGCAAATCCTCGAGCGGATTCCTGCGGGACGCTGGGGCGAGCCCGAAGATCTGACCGGGGCCGCTGTGTTTCTGGCGTCGCCGGCGAGCGACTATGTAACCGGCACGGTTCTGGTTGTGGACGGCGGGTGGCTGGCGCGATGAAAGCGGCGACACAGGAGCGAGCGAAGGTCGTGGAACCGCCGGCTCCCGGCCGCGAGGCAAAGCAGGCCACTGAAAAAGCTCCCAGGGCCGCCGATCCGTATCAGCTGCAAAGTCTCGATCGGGCGGTCGCGGTGCTGGAGCTGCTGGGCGAAAGTGAAGGCCCACTGGGGCTGGCCGACGTCTGCGAGCGCATGGCCCTGCACAAGAGCACGGCGCATCGGGCGCTGATGGTGCTGGAGCGCTGCGGGCTCATCGAGCGCACGCTGGAGAACCGGTTTCGCCTGGGGCTGAAGCTGTACGAGCTGGGCAGCCGCGCGGTGGAGCAGATCGACCTGCGGGCGCGCGTGCATCCGTGGTTTCGCCGGCTCTCGGCGCAGGTGGGCGAGACGATCCATCTCGGCGTTCTGCAGAAAACGACGGTGGTGTATCTCGACAAGGTCGAGCCCAACAATCGCCGCACCTGGCTGTCGTCGCGGATTGGGGCGTCGAACCCGGTGTACTGCACGGCGATGGGCAAGGCGATGCTGGCGTTTCTACCCGAGCAGGAGGCCGCGGACATCATCGGCAAAATTCGCTTCGTGCGCTTCACGCACCGGACGCTGATGACCCCGGAGGCGCTGCTGCGGTCGCTGGATCGGGTGCGCCGGCGCGGGTATGCCATCGACGATCAGGAAGTGGAGGATGGTGTGCGCTGTATCGGCGCGCCGATCCTGAGCGAGAGCGGGCATCCGATGGCCGCGGTCAGCGTGTCAGGGCCGACGGCTCGCATCACGCAGCAAAGCGTGCCGGGGATTGCGGAGCATTTGATGCGCTGCTGCCGTGAGATTTCGGCATCGCTGGGTGTGAGGGAGCGGAAGCGGGTTCATGTTCCGTCGCCGTTCGCTCAGCATTACGGGCGGTGACGCAGCCGGTAGCCTGTAGCCTGTAGCCGG
>Ga0187863_10001547_pt1 | contig 18214 bp, 19 predicted proteins | sample June2016WEW_11_1_FD_132975 | JGI IMG/M metagenome (GOLD analysis project Ga0187863, IMG submission 132975) | Peatland microbial communities from SPRUCE experiment site at the Marcell Experimental Forest, Minnesota, USA - June2016WEW_11_10 | ecosystem: Environmental > Terrestrial > Soil >... | reverse complement strand
GTACACCCCGAGGGTGATCATGAAAAGTTTCTTGCGGCCGAACCGGTCGGTGAGCCAGCCGAAGAACAGGGCGCCGATGCAGGCACCGGCCACGTATGTGGCCGCGCCGGAACCGTGATCTGCCCCCGGGTGACGTGGATCCCGCTGCCGGGCTCGCTGATCTGGCCGGAGATGTTACCGACGATCGTGACTTCCAGCCGTCCAGGATCCAGACCGTGCCCAGCCCGATGATGATCATCCATTGCCACCGGAACCACGGCAGCCGGTCCAGCCGCGCAGGGACCTTGGTCTTGACTGTCCCGGTCTGTACCTCGCTCACGGGCCGTCCCTCCTCCTCGCCTGCGGCCATCCCACCGTGCCGCCGGCCACGCGCTCGCTCCGCGCCCGGCGGGCTTATTCAGGCAGGGCCACCCGGAACACTGCGGAGCCGCTCTGCGGCCACCCCGGCCAGACGGCCAATCTGGGACAGGACGCCGAGCTCGCGGAAACCCAGCCGCGGGCCGGCCCGGCCGCGCACGACGGTGATCGCCCCGCAGGCCGCGTCGCCCGCCAGGATGGGCCCGACCGCGACCGAGCGGGCGCCGATCACGCTGGCCACCGGGCGGCCGTCGGGCAGGCCGCCGAGCATCCACTCGTCGTCGATCGAGGCCCGGACCTCCGGGGTACACCGGCTCACCGCCGAGCTGATCACGGGGCAGGACTGCCCGGCGACCTCGCCCAGCGCTGCGATCAGCCCCGGGTCGGGCTCCCGGGCGGATACCGCCCGGCGCGGCGGGGTGGTGAGGAAGTCGACGAACACCCAGTCAGCGAACTTGCCGCTCAGCGCCTCGGCCATCGTCGAGCGCAGTTGCGTCTCGGCCGCCGCGGTGACCGCCGCCACCGCGGCGCGGGCCATGGTGTCGAGGCCGATGGTCCAGGCGGTCGCCAGCCGGAGCAGATCGTCGCTGGGCACCAGCCCGGTGGCCCATCCGCCCGGCTCGTTCACCACTGGCCCGCCAGTTATCCTCATCACCAGCCCGTCGCTGGCGGCCGGCCACCGCTGCAGCCGGCCTCGCGTCTGGATCTTCGTCGAGGCAGACTGCCCCGGGAGAATCGCCTCAAACTGAGGGGCTAGACGGGCGGAGGGAGCCAGGCGTGCTGACTGAGCAGGAAGCGGAGGAGTTCCGGATCCGCCAGCTGGTCGAGAAGTGGGCCCTGACCAGGGACGCGGGGGACTGGGCCGGGTTCGCGTCGGTCTGGCACTCCGGCGGCTGGATGACGGCTACCTGGTTTCAGGGTCCGGCCGCTGATTTCGTCCAGGCCAGCCGGGACGGCTTCGCCGCGGGGGTGAACATCCTGCATTTCCTGGGCGGATCCCACTGCGAGGTGACCGGGGACCGTGCGGTGACCCAGACCAAGATGACCATCCAGCAGCGCGCCGGGGTACACGAAGTGACCGCCGACGTCACCTGCACCGGCCGCTTCTACGACTTCCTCGAGAAGCGCGCCGGGGCCTGGGGCATCGTCCGCCGGCAGCCGATCTACGAGAAGGACCGGCTCGACCCGGTGGACCCCGCGGCCCGGCTTACCCTCGACCCGGAACAGCTGGCCCGGTTCCCGGCCGGCTACCGGCACCTGGCTTACCTGCAGTCCCATCTGGGTTACCGGATCGCGCCGCGGCTGCCCGGGCTGCGGGGCCCCGAGGTGGAACGCCTGTACCAGGAAGGCCAGGACTGGCTCCGCGGGTCCGCCACGGCGGGGATGCCGACCGCCGACGGGCTGCTCAGCCCCCCGGCCTGACCCAGTTCAGACCTCGACCGTGGTCCCAACGTCCACCCGGGAGAAGGTGTCTTCCTTCCCGCACATCGGCAGGAAGTTGTCCAGCACCATGAGGCCGACGTCGCCGAACAGGGCCTCGTGGATGACGTACCCGCGCTGCGGGGCGACCTCACGTGCGTAGTCGATCATCTCGCCCGTCTTTAGCCACGGCCCGCTGGCCGGCAGCAGCAGGGTCTGGACCGGGTCCTGCGGCACCGTGAACGAGTCCCCCGGGTGGAAGACCGAGCCGTCGATCATGAACCCGGTGTTCTGGATCACCGGGATGTCGCGGTGCAGGACCGCGTGCAGATGACCGTAGGTGTGCACGTCGAATCCGGCCGCGGTGAACGTGTCTCCCTCGTCCACCACGTGCACCTGCTGGTTGCCGAACCCTGCGAACTCGCTGGCCACCGACTCGTTGGTCCACAACTGCAGGCCGGGGTCGGCGGTGAGCGCGGCGCGCAGGCCATCCGCGTCGAAGTGATCGAAGTGCTCGTGCGTGACCAGCACCGCGCTGGCTCCCTCCAGCGCCCGCGGCATACTCCACGCTGCAGGATCGATGACCAGCGTGACCCCGTCCTTCTCCAGCCTGACGCAGGCGTGCTCGAGTTTGGTCAGCTGCATGTGCCCTCTCCCTGACTCAGGCGGATGTTCACGACCCTACCGGGCCGCGCCGCTGCGCAGCCGGCACGGGAGGCAGAGCCTAACGGCTCTCACGGCCCGCTCGGGCACCGACCGCCATCCGGGTCGCGAGCTCCGCGTCGATCTGCTGGGCGGCGTCGAGCAGCCGGGGCAGGAACTGCTTCTCCAGCGTGCGCATCGGCACCCGGGCCGCGTGCGCGCTGGCGTTGATGGCCGCGACCACCCGGCCCGAGCTGTCCCGGATGGGCACTGCGATCGACCGGACCCCGGCCTCCAGTTCCTGGTCGACCGCCGCCCAGCCCTGTGCGGCCACCCGGTCCAGGATCTGCCGCAGTTCGCTCTCGTCCACCACGGTGCGCTCGGTCAGTTTGCGCAGGCTGGTGCGCTGCAGGTGCGCGTCAAGTTCGTCGGCAGGCAGGCTGGCCAGCAGGACCCGGCCCATCGAGGTCGGATAGGGCGGCAGCCGGGTGCCCACGGTGAGGGCGATGGTCATGATCCTGTTGGCTGAGGCGCGCGCCACGTACACGATGTCGTCGCCGTCGAGCACGCTCACCGAGCAGGACTCGTGCAGTACCTCGGCCAGGTCCTCCAGGTGCGGCTGGGCGATCTGGGCCACGCTGAACGAGGACAGGTACGCATAACCGAGCGCGAGCACCCTCGGCCGCAGCGAGAACTGCCGCCCGGTACTGCCCACGTAGCCGAGTTCCTGCAGGGTGAGCAGGAAGCGGCGGGCCGCCGCCCGGGTCAGCCCGGTCCGCTCGGCCACCTCCGACAAGGTCAGCGACGGCCGCTCGGAGGAGAAGCACCGGATCACGGCCAGCCCCCGGTCCAGGGACTGGACGAAGTCCGTGCGGCGCCCTGGGCTAGGCCGCCCGCTCACGCCGGCGCCGTCCGCGGTCTCCGCCTTCGCGGTCTCCGCCTTCACGGTCTCCGCCTTCACGGTCTCCGCCTTCGCGGTCCCCGCCTCCGGGGTATCCACCCCAGCGGCGTCCTCGGCAGAGTCCCCGGCGGCCCCGCGGCCCGATGTGTTCACATTGCGAACGATAGCGCGCTGGCCGGCACCGCGCCATACAGGCCCGGGTGCGGCTCAGGGCTCACGTGCGGCTCAGGCGCCGCGCCGGGGCAGGCCCGCGGTAGGTGACATCGATGGCGGGACGTCGATCAGTTCCTGGTAGGAGTCGTGCGCCCGGCGGATGCGGTGCTTGGCCGCGAACCGCCGGGCCTGCTCGGGATCACGGCGGCGACGCGGCCACCGTGACGTCGGGGATCTGGCGGGTGGGTTTGAGCAACGCGCCCAGGGTGATCCCCGCGGCGCCCAGCGTCCCGATCCGCAACCGGTCGACGGTCACCCCTTCTAGCGCGAGCGACGGGTGGCTACCTCGTGCAGGGCGATGCCCGCCGCCACGCCGGCGTTGAGTGACTCTGTCTGCGCCGCGATGGGAATCCGGACCAGCACGTCGCAACGCTGCGCGACGAGCCGGGACAGGCCGCGGCCCTCCGAGCCGACGACCAGCACGAGGGGACCGTCGGCCACGGTCAGGTCGCCGAGGTCGGTGTCGCCCTCGGCGTCGAGACCGGCCACGAACAATCCGGCCTCCTGGTAGGAGGTCAGCGCGCGGGCCAGGTTGGGGGCCCAGGCGACGGGCAGCCGGGCCAGCGCCCCGGCCGACGCCTTCCAGGCTCCCGCGCTCACGTGCGCGGAACGCCGGGCGGGCACCAGCACGCCGTGGCCGCCGAACGCCGCGACCGAGCGGACGATCGCGCCGAGGTTACGCGGGTCGGTGACCGAGTCCAGCGCCACGATCAGCGGTTCCTGGCCCCGGGCCCGGGCCCGCTGCAGGAGGTCATCGGGGTGGGCGTAGTCGTAGGGGCGGATCTTCAGGGCCAGGCTCTGGTGCACCGCGCCGCCGGTCAGGCGGTCCAGTTCCGGCCGCCCCGCCTCGATCACCGGGATCCCCACGTCGGCGGCGAGCCGGATCACCTCGTTAAACCGCGGGTCGGAGCCGTCCCGCGGGCCGGCGTAGAGCGCGGTGGCGGGGACGCGGGCACGCAGCGACTCCAGCACCGCGTTGCGGCCCGCCACCACCTCGGGAGCGTCGCCGGCGCCGCGGGCCCGGACTGCGCCGCCCCTGGAATCCCGGCCACCGCGGTCGGCCGGCCGGCCGGCGCGGTCCGGGGCCCGGGCACCGTCCGGCGACGACACACCGCCCCCGCGGCCCGCCCCGGCGGCCTTCGCGGCCGCCCGGCGCTGCGCCGGGTGACCCGGTCGCATGTGCGCGGGCGGGGTCGGTCCTTTGCCCTCGAGTTTGCGCTTGCCGTAGCCGCCGGTGCCGGGCCGCGGCTTGCCGGACTTGGTCCGCCCGCCCCTGCCGGACCGGCCGGATCCGCTCGCTGCCGCGCCGGTCATCGCTTCAGCTCCCAGCGCGGTCCCTGCGGGGTGTCCTCGATGAGGATGCCCGCGGCGTGCAGGTCGTCCCGGATCGCGTCGGCGGCCGCGTAGTCACGGCGCTCGCGGGCGGCCTGCCGCTGCGTCAGGGCCACCGTCACCAGCGCGCTGACCACCGCGTGCAGGTCGTCACCGGGACTGGCCGACGCCCACGGCTCGGACAGCGGGTCGAGGCCAAGCACGCTGAGCATGGCCCGGACCTCAGCCAGCGCAGCCGCAGCGGCGGCGGTGTCGCCCGCGGCGAGGGCGTTGTTGCCGACCCGTACCGTCTCGTGCACGACGGCCAGGGCCTGCGGTACGGCCAGATCGTCATCCATGGCGGCGCGGAACGCGGCGGGCAGGTCGGCACCCGCGCCGGCCTGCGGGCTGATCTCGGCGGCCCGGGTGACGAAGTTCTCGATCCGGCGGTAGGCGGCGACGGCCTCATCCACGGCTTCCGGCGAGTACTCGATGCCCGAGTGGTAATGCGCCTGCCCCAGGTAATACCGCAGCTCCACCGGCCGCATCTGGGTCACCATGGCGTCCACCAGCAGGGAGTTGCCGAGGGACTTGCTCATCTTCTCCCCGGCCACCCCGACCAGCCCGTTGTGCAGCCAGTACTGCGCGAACCCGTCTCCGGCGGCGCGGGACTGGGCGATCTCGTTCTCGTGGTGCGGGAAGACCAGGTCCAGGCCGCCGCCGTGGATGTCGAACGTGGGTCCCAGGTACTTGGTGGCCATGGCGGAGCACTCCAGGTGCCAGCCGGGCCGGCCCGGGCCCCACGGGGTCTCCCAGGCAGGCTCGCCGGGCTTCGCGCCCTTCCACAGCGCGAAATCATGCTGGTCACGCTTGGCCTCGTTGGGCTCGGTGTCGTCGGCCGGGCGCATGTGATCCACCCGCTGCCCGGACAGCGCGCCGTACGCGGGGTAGGAGCGGACGTCGAAGTAGACGTCACCGTCGGCAGCGTAGGCGTGATCGGTGTCGATCAGGCGGTGCATCAAGGTGATCATCTCGGGCACGTGCCCGGTCGCCCGGGGCTCGACGTCTGGGGGGACGCAGCCCAGCACCGCGTACGCGCGGCTGAACGCCCGCTCGTTGCGCTGGGCTATCAGCCACCAGGGGACCTCCTCGGCCGCGGCGACCCGGAGGATCTTGTCATCGATGTCGGTGACGTTCCGGCAGAACGTGACCTGGTACCCGCTGGCCCGCAGCCAGCGGGTGAGGATGTCGAAGACCACGCCCGACCTGATGTGCCCGATGTGCGGCGGCGCCTGCACGGTGGCGCCGCACAGGTACAGCGACGCCTTACCGGGCGTCACCGGCGTGAAGTCGCGCACGGTGCGCGCAGCAGTGTCGTAAAGGCGGAGCGTCACGGAGCAAGGCTACGGGATCAAGCGCCCTGCCCGGGCGGCCCAGCGTGCGGCGGCATCCAGCCACCGCCCGGCGGCACGCCGCTCGCGGTACTGGTGGCACGCCGCTCAGGTCCGCAGCGGCGCGCCGCTCAGGGTCCCGGCCGCAGGCAGTCCCGCGGGGACCGCCTCTCCCTCGCCCGCACAGCCGGGATTGCCCAGGTCCGGCATGGCTTGCAACACGCCGGGTACCTGGGCTTGCCTCGAATATCCCCAGTCCACGCGCGATACGCAATATCGTCTCCCTTGACGTTAGACAACAGAGACAGACGTGAGACAGCCCCGGCCTTCGGCAGCACAGGTGTTATGAGCACAGGTCCGAAGAACACAGGCGTGACAAGCACAGGCGTGACAAGCACAGGCGCTGGACAGCGCAAGCGCTGGAGCCCGCGGGCGCAGAACGCAGACGATAGAGATCGCGCGGCCGGGCGGGGCCCGGAGGGCCGCTCGCATTCTGGTCCCCCAAGCATGCGGGCGCTGCTGGCCGCCACCTGGCGGTGGTGGCGCGGAGCGCGCCGATTCCCGGTCCTTGGTCGTCGCCGGGAGTCACAGAGCATCACCGCAGGAAGGACGAAGTAGCCCCGATGAATGGCAATCCCCGAGCGAACGGCTCCCGGGGGCATGACCTCTACGCCGCGCTCCGCCTCGTCGCGCTCATTGCCGCGATCGCCGGGGTAATCGTGCTGGCTGCGGCCGCGTTCGTGCTCTCCTACGGCGGGATCCACAAGATCGCGCTGTCCGCCGGGGTATCGGCCAGCGCGGCCCGGATCTTCCCGGTCATCTTCGACGCGATGCTGGTGGTGTCCTGCGCCGCGGTGGTGTCGCTGCGGGCCGCGAGCTGGTGGCAGCGCACCTACGCCTGGCTGACCACGCTGGTGCTGCTGGCCGCGGTGGCGGTCGCCGACGCGGTCCACGCGACCGGCACCCACATCCCCCGCAAACCGGCCGCCGCAACCATCGCCGTCCTCCCCTGGGTCCTTCTGCTGCTGGCCTTCAGCCTGCTCCTTTCGATGCTCCGGCAGTTCCGCCGGACCCGGGTGGCCGTGGCCGGCCAGGACGTGACAGAGACCCAGCCCGCCGCGCAACCGGCCGGTCCGGCTGTCGGCACCGTCCCGGCCCGGGACACCGCCCCGCTGCTGCCCTTCCGGGCCGAGACCCCTCTGGCCGACACCGCCCCGGCCCACACCGCCCCGGCCCACACCGCCCCGGCCCACACCGGCCCGGCTGGTAGCGCCCCGGCTAGCACTTCTCCAGCCGACACCTCCCGGGCGGGCACAGCCCCAGCGGGCACAGCCCCGACCGCGCGGCCACCCGCTCCTCCCGCGCTGACACCCGCCCCCGCCGCACCGTTCCCCGCCGCACCGTTCCCCGCCGCGCCGCCTCCGGAGGCATCGCCTCCCGCCGCACAGGCCCACGCCGCGCCGGGAGCCTCACCCCGTCCGGAGTCCGGTCCAGCCGCCGGGCCCGGTGCCGCCGCGCAGTTCAACGGCGCGCGCCCTACTGGCGCTGAAGAGCAGCCGCAACGAACACCTCTCCCGCCCACCAAGCCTCCCGGAAGTCCGGAGCGTGCGGCGGAGCTGCCAGCCGCCCCGGCGCCCGACGCTGCGGCACCGCCTGCCGGTCCGGTCCCCGCGGACTCGGCGCCGGCTGACACCGCCTCGTCGGCCGGGCCAGGTGACGACGTTCCCGCCGGGGCCACGTTCCCCGGGGCCACGTTCCCCGGGCCCGCGTTCTCCGAGACCGCAGCCACGGAGACCCCCGGTGAGCTGGCCGACGACGCCGCCGCTGGTCACGACACGGTTAGTCACGACACGGCGGACGAGGAGAGGGCCGGAAGCGACCCTGCTGGTCAGGAACGGGCTGACCAGGAGCCCGCAGGCGAGGAGCAGGCCGTCCAGGAGCAGGTCGCGCTGGAGGAGACCGCCGCCGGCCACCCCGCTACCGGGGAGCAGCCGGGTGAGTCGCCCGGGGGCGGGCGGGCTGAGCCCGCCCCGGAACAGGCACCGCAGCCGCCGGCGGGCGGGACTGGCACCGATCAGCCGTCCGGAGCCTCTGGCAGTACCATCCACGTGCCGCATCAGCCCTTGCCGGCCCCGGTGCCCGCCCCGTCGCCGCACTTCGACCGGCTGAGGAGCACCCCGACGCCGCCTGAGGATGAGTCCGACTCCGACGCCTGACTCCGACGCCTGACCGCGCCTACCGTGATCATCGCCCCGTCGGGCGCATTCTCAGGCGGTGGCCGCCGGACGGCGGCGGTTAGGCTGGTTTTGTCGTCGCCGGACCAGCCTCGGAGGAGCAACGCCGTGACACACATGGCCGAAATGACCGAGCTGACCTCCGAGGTGGAACTGCGTGAGCTGCTGAGCACCCCGGCCAGGCGCGCGGCCACGAAAGTGCGTCCCGCGCTGCATGAACGGGACCGGGAATGGCTCGCCGCCTCCCCGTTCTGCCTGATCGCGACCTCCGCCGCGAACGGCGGGTGTGACGTGTCCCCCAAGGGTGATCCGCCTGGCTTCGCCAAGGTGCTCGATGACACCACGATCGCGATCCCGGACCGCGCGGGTAACAAGCGGTTGGACGGGTTCTGCAACATCCTGAGCAACCCGCAGGTCGGCCTGCTGTTCCTGGTCCCTGGCCGGGGCGACACGCTGCGCATCAACGGGCGGGCCCGGCTGATCCGTGAGGCGGCGTTCTTCGACGACATGATCGTCCGCGGGAGCCGGCCGCGGCTGGCCCTGCTGGTCGAGGTGGAAGAGGTCTTCTTCCACTGCGCCAAGGCGTTCATGCGCGCCCGGCTGTGGGACCCGCAGACCTGGAACCCCGGGATCCTGCCCTCGGTGGCCCGCATCGTGAAGGATGTCCAGCCCGACACGGAGGAAACCTTCGAGGAACTCCAGCAGCACTACGGCCCGGCCTACCGCGAGCTGCTCTACCCGGCTAGCTGAAGACCGCTCCCAGCTGAGACCCAGAGGGCCGGGGCTAGTTCACCCGAGGGCCGGGGCTAGCTCTTGAGCACGAGGGCAGTGGCGATGGCCGCGATGCCCTCACGTCGGCCCGTCAGGCCCAGGCCGTCCGTCGTGGTCCCCGACAGGCTGACCGGAACGCCGCCGAGAGCCTCGGACAGCACCTTCTCGGCCTCCTGACGCCGCGGGGACAGCCGCGGGCGCTCGCCGATGACCTGGATCGCGACGTTCCCGATGGCGTACCCGGTTCCGGCCACCAGGGCCGCGGTCGCCTGCAGCAGCGCCGTGCCCGATGCCCCGGCCCACCGCGCTTCGGCCGTGCCGAAGTTCGCACCGAGATCTCCGAGACCGGCGGCCGACAGCAGGGCGTCACAGGCGGCGTGCGCCGCCACATCACCGTCCGAATGACCAGTCAGGCCGTCTTCACCCGGCCAGAACAACCCCGCCAGGTAGAGCGGGCGCCCAGGGCCGAAGGGGTGCACATCCGTGCCCACTCCTACCCTGGGCAGCCCGCTCACCATGCGCGCCGCAGCAAGATCAGGAGGCGAGGATCTCGTCGAGCAGCGCCTCTGCCTTGTCCTCGTTGGTCTTCTCGGCCAGCGCCAGCTCACTGACCAGGATCTGCCGCGCCTTGGCCAGCATGCGCTTCTCGCCTGCGGACAGACCGCGCTCCCGGTCCCTGCGCCACAGATCGCGGACGACCTCGGCCACCTTGTTCACGTCGCCGGAGGCGAGCTTCTCAAGGTTGGCTTTGTACCGCCGTGACCAGTTGGTCGGTTCCTCGGTGTGCGGGGCGCGAAGCACCTCGAACACCCTCTCAAGTCCTTCCTGCCCGACAACGTCCCGCACGCCCACTAGCTCGGCATTGTCCGCGGGAACGCGTACGGTCAAGTCACCCTTGTCGACCTTGAGAACGAGGTACGTCTTGTCCTCACCCTTGATCGATCGGGTCTCGATCTCTTCGATGCGAGCAGCCCCATGGTGGGGGTAGACGACCGTGTCGCCGACCTTAAAAGTCATGTGGCACATACCCCTTCCGCTAAAGCAATGTTAGCACGACCAACGGGGTTCCCTAGCTGTCGTTCGCGTTAAACGTGCAGGTCAATGGACGTTTAAGGGTCTCAGAAAGCGGCTGCCGTGGTGTGTCGGGGAGGGCCAGGGCCCTGCGGGGCACCCTGCGCGGGATCATAGGTTTCCGCCCGGTTTCACGTCGACGGCCTCTTCAGGCGCCTGTTGGGGCTTTCTCCCAGTGTGCGGCCCGGCCCCGCTGGCGGCTCATCCGGGCCGTCCCGGCGGCGGGGGACGGCCCGCCGGAGCGCCGCACGCGGCAGCCGCGACGAACGAGCGCCACCCGGGGACGAACCTGCCACAATCCGCTGGCGGCCAACTGTGCGTGAAGGCGGGCGCAGGCACATACTGGAAACAACGAGTCCGCGCACGCCGGAGAAGGATGCTCGTGAACAGAGGTGGGGATCCGGAGCGGGACGACTATGGCCTGCCCCCGGTCGACATCGAGATCCCGGACGACGCCAGGGAGCTCGAGCGCGATAGGCACGCGTACCACCGGGAGCTGCGCATGCAGCGCAGGCACCAGCTGGTGCGGCGGCTGAGCGGCCCGCTCACCCGGGACGGGATGGTCCTCCCCCTGCTCGCCAGCTGCCTGGCCCTGACCCTGCTGGCCGGTACCCTGCTGACCATGTTCACGGCGCGGCGCGCGGTACCAACCACCCTGCAGACGACCAGCGCACCCCGGCGGTCCAGCCCGCCGGTCGGCCAGGTCGGCGGCCTGCTGCCCGAAGCCAGCGTCATCGTCGGCCGCGGTCAGCCCCGCCCGGTGCGCGGCCTGCACCCCTCGGTCCTGGCCCTGGTTCCGGTCGGCTGCCGGTGCACGGCCGCGGCGCGCCGGCTGAGCGCGCAGGCGACCGCCGCGGGCGTGACGCTCTACTTCGTCGCGGCCGGGGCGGCGGTGGCTCAGGCCAGATCGCTGGCCAGGCGGAGCGGGCTCAGCACCGGCCACGTGGTGACCGACCCCCAGGACGCCTTGAGCGGCACTTACCAGCCCGTCGGGCTGACCGCGGTCCTGGTGGACAAGGATGGCCTGGTGCGCAGCATCCGGCAGAACCTCAGCTCGGCGCTCCATCTGCAGGGCAGCCTGCGGGCGCTGACCGGGGGCCGCCCGCAGGGGCTGGACGACCCCGGTGGCACCGTGGTGCTGGCCGGCCAGGCCGGGTTGCGGGCCGCCTGACCAACCGCGGGCCGAGGGCGTAGCGGGCGCCACCACGCCCGGCTGGCGACACACCCGGGCCGGTGACCGGCCGGCCACCCGCTGCCGATACGCTTTCACGCGTCCCAGGTGCACCTCACACGAATACGAGGAGAGCACGTGATGCTCCCCCTGAGCCGTTCCGCGATGCGGCCCACGGCCGCGTCCCGATCGTCCCGACCGGGCCGCAGCGCCCTGCGCCGCGCCTGCGCCGTGGCGGCGGTGGCGCTGATCCCGGTGCTGGCGGGATGCGAGGCCGGCAGCAACGCGCCCGTCCTGCACTGGCACCCGCCCACGAACGGCGCGTCCGCGACGATCAAGGAGGGCGGGGGCGAAATCGCGATCCGCAACGCGTTCATCCTGGGCGCCCCGCCGAGCGCCACCCTGCCAGCCGGCAGTTCCGCCAGCATGTTCGTGGGGCTGGTCAACACCGGGCCGCGGGACCGCCTGGTCCGCGTCTCCGCGCCGGGCTCTGCCACCTCGGTCACGCTGCCTAAGGGCGGCGTCGTGCTGGAGCAGAACCAGAGCGCGCTGCTGACCGGCCCTGCGCCCAAGCTCATCCTCACCGGCCTGACCCGCAGCCTGGCCGCTGGGACGTACGTCAAGGTGTTCCTTACCTTCCAGAACGCGGGCACGGTGGGCCTGGACGTCCCGGTGCTCGCCCGGGCGAACTCATACGCCACGTTCTCACCCGCCCCGACGGCGTCGCCGACGCTCAGGGCGACAGCGAGGCACAGGCGCCGGGGCACCGGCAGCGCCACGGCGACGCCTTCGCCCGGCGCGACCGCCACTGCCACCGCGACGGCTACGGCCACCCCGTAAGAGCCGTTGCGGGGCCGCGGGTGCGGAACTTAGCTGCCCGGCTCGAACTTGTAGCCCAGCCCCCGGACCGTGATGATGTGCCGCGGGTTACCCGGGTCGACCTCTACCTTGGCCCGCAGCCGCTTGATGTGCACGTCGAGGGTCTTGGTGTCGCCGACGTAGTCGGCACCCCAGACCCGGTCGATCAGCTGCATCCGGGTGAGCACCCGCCCGGTGTTCCGCAGCAGGACCTCGAGCAGCTCGAACTCCTTGAGCGGGAGCTGGACCTGCTCGCCGCGCACGGTCACCACGTGCCGTTCCACGTCCATCCGGACGGGGCCGGACTCCAGCGTCGAGATCGCGGCGTCATCGGGCTCACCGCGCCTCCGGAGCACGGCCCGCATCCGGGCCACCAGCTCGCGGGAAGAGAACGGCTTGGTGACGTAGTCATCGGCGCCCAGCTCGAGGCCGACGACCTTGTCGATCTCGCTGTCCTTCGCGGTCAGCATGATCACCGGCACGCTCGACCGCTCGCGGAGCGTGCGGCACACCTCGCTGCCGGGCAGCCCGGGCAGCATGAGGTCGAGCAGCACCAGGTCCGCGCCGTCCCGGTCGAAGGTCTCCAGCGCGTCCGGGCCGGTCGGGCAGACCGCTACCTCGAAGCCCTCCTTGCGGAGCATGTAGGACAAGGCATCACTGAACGACTCTTCGTCTTCCACCACGAGCACCCGCGTCACTTCACAGCCTCCCTGGCAGATGATGCTGCTGGTGGCAGGGGACTCCCGGCCGCAGCGCGTGGGCGATTCGCAATCGGCACCCGAAGGGTGAACGTCGACCCCTCGCCTACCTTGCTCCCGACCGTGACATTGCCGCCGTGCGCGGCGGTCACGTGCTTGACGATGGCCAGGCCGAGCCCGGTCCCGCCGGTCGCGCGGGAGCGGGCAGGGTCGACCCGGTAGAAGCGTTCGAAGATCCGCTCCAGGTCCCGCTGCGGGATGCCGATCCCCTGGTCTGTGACGCTGATCTCGGCCACGTCGTCGGCGGCGCGGTGGGTGGCCACCACCACCCGGGTCTTCTCCGGGCTGTAGGCGACCGCGTTCTCCAGCAGGTTGCGCAGCGCGTTGACGAGCAGGTCCTCGTCTCCCAGCACGACCAGGCCGGGATCGCCGTCCGCGGCGAGCTCGATGCCGTGGGCACTGGCCTTCATCCGGCACCGGTCCAGGGCCTCAGCCACCACGAGGGACACATCCACCGGGATGGGGTCGGGGATAGGCTCGGCCGCCTGGATCCGGGACAAGGTGATGAGGTCCTGGGCCAGCTTGGTGAGCCGGGACGCTTCCTGCCGCATGCGCCCGGCGAACCGGCGGACCGCCTCGGGATCGTCGGCGGCATCCTCGACCGTCTCGGCCAGCAGGGCCAGCGCTCCCACCGGGGTTTTGAGCTCGTGGCTCACATTGGCCACGAAATCCCGGCGGACTTCTTCCACCCTGCGGCTCTCGGTCTGGTCCTCGGCCAGCAGCAGCACCAGGCCGCCGCCGCCCACCCCGGACCCCAGTGGTGCCACCCGGACCGCGAAGCTCGTGGTCCGGCCGCCGAACCTGGTGCCGGAGACCTCGATCTCGCCTTCCCTGATCTCACCGTCCCGGCGTACCTGGCGGGCCAGGGCCAGCAGCTCGCCGACCATCAGGCGGTCGCCCTTGACCAGGCCGAACGACCGGGCCGCGGCGCTCGCCCGGAGCACCCGGTCATCGCTGTCGATGACCACCGCCGACGAGGAGAGCACGGAGAGGACCGCCGCGATACCGGCCGGGAGCCGGGGGGGCTGACGCCGCTGCGCGGACAAGTCCGCGACCGCGTGCGCCTTGGCCGCCTTCCGGATCTTCACGATGGGGAGGCTCCTGTCCCGGGATCGTCCAGTTCAGTGACCCATCCAGCCATGATCACCGTCACCTGCGCGCGCACGCTTCGATGGTATGCGGGAGCAGCGCAGATCGCCTCAGGCCGGTACCACCCAGCCGCCCTGTTCCCCATCTATTCACACGGCAGCCGGCCCGGCGTCATGCCCGATTTGTCCAGAAGCAAGCCGCGAAGCCGACAGGCAGCGCGGGGTATCCCGGAGCGGTCAGCGTCCCTGGTTCGCTACCGCCTCGGCCGCCGCCGCGGCGGCCTGAGGATCGAGGTACCGGCCGCCCCGCTCTTTCGGCCGGAAGTCGGCGCCGATCTCGTAGACGAGCGGGATGCCGGTGGGGATGTTAAGCCCGGCGATCTGCTCGTCGGAGATGCCGTCCAGGTGCTTCACCAAGGCGCGCAGCGAGTTCCCGTGCGCGACCACCAGCACCGTCGCGTCCGCCGCGAGGTCCGGGACGATGGCGTCATGCCAGTACGGCATCAGCCGGGTCAGCACGTCCTTGAGGCACTCGGTGCGCGGCATGAGCTCCGGCGGCAGCAGCGCATACCGCGGATCTCCCACCGGGGAATACGGGTCGTCGTCGGGCAGCGGCGGCGGGGGCACGTCGTAGGACCGGCGCCAGAGCATGAACTGCTCATCGCCGAACTCCTGCCGCGTCTGCGCCTTGCTCTTGCCCTGAAGCGCCCCGTAGTGCCGCTCGTTCAGCCGCCAGGACCTGCGTACCGGCAGCCACAGCCAGCCCGCCGTCTCAAGCGCCAGGTTGGCGGTCTGGATGGCCCGGGTCAGCACCGACGTGTGTACGAGGTCGGGGAGCAGGCCTGCCTCACGCAGCAGTGCCCCGCCGCTTGAGGCTTCGGCCGCACCTCGCTCGGACAGGCCCACGTCCACCCATCCGGTGAACAAGCCTTCCGCGTTCCATTCGCTTTCCCCATGCCGCAGCAGCACCAGCGTCGCCATACTTCTGAGCTTAACGGGCCGGGCCGGGTGGCGCGCTGGAGCCGAGGGACCCCTGAGCGCCGGCTTTCGGCCCTAGCGCTCCGCGCCCAGCCAGGCCGGCGCCCCGGGCCCAGCAGGCTGGCGCCCCGCTTCCCGGAAGCCTGGCGCTCCCCGCCCAGCCGGCCTGGCGCTCCGCTTCCAGCCCGGGCGCACTCACCCGACCAGGCAGGACGGCGCGCCGGGCCGGGAACACCCCGCGCTATCGAGTGGTTGAGCAGTCCGGAGGTGCATGCCCGTGCCGCGACGCTTCCCCCGGCGGATCGCGACCATCAGTGTCCATACCTCGCCGCTCGAACAGCCAGGCACCGGTGACGCCGGGGGCCTCAACGTCTACGTGGTGGAGGTCGCGAAACGCCTGGCCGGCCGCGGGGTGGAGGTCGAGATCTTCACCCGGGCCGTCTCGCCAGACACGCCACCTGTCGCTGAACTCGTTCCCGGCGTGCTGGTCCGGCACGTGCCGGCCGGCCCTTTCGAGGAGCTGGACAAGGCCGACCTGCCCGCCCAGCTCTGCCAGTTCACGTTCGAGGTGCTGCGCGCCGAGGCCGCGCACGACCCCGGCCGGTACGACCTGGTGCACGCGCATTACTGGCTCTCCGGCCAGGTCGGGCTGGTGGCCCGGCAGCGCTGGGGGGTTCCCCTGGTGCAGTCCATGCACACGCTGGGCCTGGTCAAGAACGCGGCCCTGGCCCGGGGTGACGCGGCTGAGCCGGAGATGCGGCTGCGGGGTGAGACGGAAGTCGTGTCTACCGCGGACCGCCTGGTCGCCAACACCGAGGAGGAAGCGCTCCAGCTGGTGGGGCTGTACGGGGCGGACCCGGCCAAGGTCTGGACGGTGAACCCGGGAGTGGATCTCGCGGTGTTCCGGCCCGGCCCGGCAGGTGAGGCCCGGCGCAGGCTCGGCCTGCCCGCGGACGGGACCGTGGTGATGTTCGCGGGCCGGGTGCAGCCGCTCAAGGCGCCCGATCTGGTGCTGCGGGCCGCCGCGCAGCTGGTCCGGGACGACCCGGCGCTGGCCCGGACGCTGACCCTCGCCTTCGTTGGCGGCCCGAGCGGGACGGGGCGGGCTGACCCGGACGGCCTGATCGAGCTGGCTCATGACCTTGGCATCGCCGGCCTGGTCCGGCTGGAGCCGCCATGCCCCCAGCGTGAGCTGGCCGACTGGTACCGGGCCGCGACCGTGGTCATGGTGCCGTCGTACTCGGAGTCGTTCGGGCTGGTGGCTGTGGAGGCCCAGGCGTGCGGCACGCCGGTGATCGCGGCCGCGGTGGGAGGCCTGCGGACCGCGGTCCGGCACGGCGAGTCCGGCCTCCTGGTGAACGATCACGATCCGGCCAGCTACGCGCGGGCGCTCCGTGAGCTCATCGGCTCGCCCGCGCGACTCGAGCAGCTGTCCCGTGGTGGGGTGGCGCACGCGTCCCGGTTCGGCTGGTCCCGCACGGTTGACCGGCTGATGAGCGTCTACGCGGGCGCGATGAGCAGCGCCCCTGACTATGAGGGCAGGGCGCCGGCCACCTTCATCCGTGCTTTGCCTTCATGAGCACAGCCTTCACGAACACGGCCTTCACGAACACGGCCTTCACGAACATGGCCCTCAAAGGCAGAGCCTTCGCGAGCGCAGCTTCCACGAAAAGATCGTTGGTGAGCATGAGACAGGCGCCGGGGAGGAGCCGTCCGGCGGCCCGGGTGGCGCCGGCTGGCAGAATGAGCAGACATGACCGAGCCCGCCCCTAGCAGCCGGCCCTCGGCCCAGGAAGACGCCGCGGCGGCCATCGAGATCGCCCTGCGGGACCTGGGACTGGGCCGGGAGAGCCCGCAGCCCGGCAGTTACCTGGTCAAGCTGGAAGGCCAGCACAAGCTGGCCACCATGACGTGGCTGATCGCGGGGCGGCACAGCCTGCACGTGGAGGCCTTCTTCTGCCGCCAGCCGGACGAGGATCACGCCCGCTTCTACCGCTTCCTGCTGGAGCGCAACGGCCGGATGTACGGGGTGCATTTCGCCCTCGACCCGGCCGGGGACGTATACCTGGTGGGCCGGCTGCCGCTCCGCTCGGTGAGCACCGCGGAGGTGGACCGGATCCTGGGCTGCGTGCTGACCTACTCAGACGAGAACTTCGACCCGGCCCTGGCCATCGGCTTCGCCTCCTCGATCCGCAAGGAGTGGGCGTGGCGGGTCAAGCGGGGGGAGAGCCTGGCCAACCTGCGGGCCTTCGCCCGGCTGGCCGACCCCGAGCACGAGTGGGCCGGGGACTAGGACTTGACCAGGCGGGAGATGGCTTCGGCCGCCTCGCGGACCGATTCACGCCCCTCGTCCCCGCCCGCGCGGACCGCTTCGGTCACGCAGTGGCTCAGGTGCTCCTCCAGCAGCCCCAGCGCCACCGCCTGCAGGGCCCGGGTTACCGCCGAGACCTGGGTGAGCACATCGATGCAGTAGACGTCTTCTTCCACCATGCGCTGCAGGCCGCGCACTTGGCCCTCGATGCGGCGCAACCGTTTGAGGTAGGCGTCCTTGTCCTGCGTATAACCGCGCATGCAGCGAGAATACGCTGCCGGGCGGGGATCCCCCAGGGCCCGTTACCGCGGCCGGGCATAGTGATCTTCAGCGACCCTGCCTATGGCGTTCAGCGGACGTTCAGGTGGACAGAGTGCACTGGGGCTGGCCACGTAAACTGCCTCGAAGGACCAGAGGAGTGCCATGCGGCGGGATGAGGTGCGCTTCGCGGTCGCCGCCCGTGATGATGGTCTGCGCCGGGTGCGCCGCCTGACCTTCCGGATCGGCGCGGCGGGGATCGCTTGCTCTGCCGTGATCGCGGTCGCGTTCAGCCACCTGTCTGGTTCCGCCGCGGCCAGCAGCCCGGCGCGCGGCGCTAACCCGGCCGGGAGCGGCACGCAGCAGGGCAGCACCCAGCCCGGAGGGACCCAGCAGGGGGGCACCCAGCCGGGGGGTGGCTCGCTGCAGGCCCCGGCTCAGAATGTGGCCCCGGCCCAGGGCCCGGTCCAGGGAGTGTCAGG
>Ga0187863_10001546_pt1 | contig 18215 bp, 11 predicted proteins | sample June2016WEW_11_1_FD_132975 | JGI IMG/M metagenome (GOLD analysis project Ga0187863, IMG submission 132975) | Peatland microbial communities from SPRUCE experiment site at the Marcell Experimental Forest, Minnesota, USA - June2016WEW_11_10 | ecosystem: Environmental > Terrestrial > Soil >... | reverse complement strand
CGTTGAACGTCGATTCGATCGCGATCTGGCCACGGCTGCGCGTCGAGGTCTTTAATCAACGGCGCGGCTTCGGTGCTCACCAGCGACCCATCGGCCGCACGATATATCAGCGAAGGTAAATCCGGTGTGAGTTCTCCGCTGGCCTTGAGGCGCGTAAGCAGAGCCGCCATTGCCAATTCGCCTTCGCCGCGAATGATCGCATCGGCTCCAGCATCCAGATACTCCTCGTCGTAATTCGATGGCTCGGGTCCACCCAGCACCACGAACCAGCCCCGTTCTTTCGCGGCTTCGGCGATGCGAATCACCTCGGCGCGCGTGAGCAGATTCGTATAAACTCCGAGCACCGATGGCTCCTCAGAATCCAGCATGCTGAGCAGCCCCGCGCGGGAGCCGAACGTGGAGTCGTAGATCTCGATGTCGAAGCCTTGCCGGCGCAGGTGCGATGACAAGTACAAAATCCCCAGCGGCGGGTATGGCTTCATGATCCGCTGTTCTTTCGCATCCTCAGCGAGAAAATACCCGTGCGTGAGCAGGAGATCCATGAATCAGGCGGCTCCCGCGTGCGCTAGGATCGGCAGTTCAGTGACACGGTTCCGGCTGACCGGCTCCAGTTCCGCGACAGCGCTCCACGCTTCTTCCGCGCTGGCCTGACCAGTGCGAACTTCCAGGTGCAGCGCGTCGGCCACGGCCCGGTAGAACCGCGTGTTGTAGGCGCCCTGGAACATGACATCGAGATCGCCCGAATCCGTCCAGTTGGTCTTCGCGCTGGCTTGCGCGCGCACCATTTCGTAGAGACGCGTGTTCGGCAACGGATACGAAACGGAAATCCCAACATCGTCGGGCCGCACCGCCCGCGTCATCGCGATGGTCCGCCGGATGTCGCTCCAGGTCTCGCCGGGATATCCGAATTGCAGGAATAAACAAGCGCGAATGCCGGACGCGCGCAGGTTCTCACAAGCCACGCCAACTTCCTTGACGGCGATGTCTTTCTCCATCGCGTCAAGTATTCTCTGCGATCCGGATTCGGCGCCCATCCACACCTCGGCGCAGCCCGCGCGACGCAAATCGCTCACCGTGTCGCGTGTCATTAGATCGCAGCGAGATTGCATCTTGAACGGCACCCGCGCATCCAGCCGCTCCACGGCGTCGGCGAAGTCGGCGGTCCACTTCCGCGAAAGCGCGAAGATGTCGTCGGCAAACCAGATCAGGTCTGGGTCGTACTCGCGCTTCACACGGGACATTTCCCGAGCCACATCGGACGGCGGATGGAAACGATACGTGCCGCCATAGATGGGCTTCGCGCACCAATTGCAGCGGAATGGACACCCGCGGCTGGACACCAGATTGAGCGAAGAATATCCGTGTGCATCTATCCACGCGTTGCGGTAGGCGGAAACATCCACAAGATCCCACGCCGGGCCGGGCAACGCCGCAAGCTCGGGCACCGGACGCCGCGGCGCTCCGCGACGCACGACACCGTCCGGGTCACGCCAACATACGCCGGCCAGACCAGCAGACGCGCCGAGTCCGCGATCGCACATCTCGATCAACGTTTCTTCCAACTCGCCAACGATGGCGAAACTGAATCCGTGCTCCAGATACTCGGCCGCGCGATCGCTCGAATCCGAGCCATTCACCACAATGGGGATGCCCGCGGCCCGAGCTATCTCCGCGTAACCGAACGCCACTTCCCGATTCCTCACCAGGCACATCTTTGTCAGGAAGTTGAAATTGTCTTCCGAAACCACAATCAGGGCCGGCCGGTGCCGCTCAATCGCATCCGCCAAACCATCGCCTGGCGTGTTGAAAGTCGCATCGAACAGCGCCACCGAATACCCGCGCTCGCGCAGCAACGACGCCGCAATCAGAGTCTGCAGCGGAGGATACGGCTGCATTTTCTTCACCTGCTTCGGATCGAAGAACAAGTGATTCGAGTGCGTGAGCAGGATGTCAGCCATGTTGGTTCAGCAGGTCACCGGCTCGGACGAAAGCAGCGAGGCGTCCACTTTCGGTTTTGGCATCGCCGGGAACAGCTTCTTCGCAGTGTTGTTCAGCGCGATTTCAAAGGGCCATGAATAGGCGTCGTGATCGAGACGCCAGCGCGACGAAACCCGAACCGCGCTTGACACGGCGCGCGCCACGGGATGCGGGCGGTATCCGGAGATGGCGATTCGCGAGAATGCCAGCCGCAGATACTCGCGCATGGTCTGCAAACGTTGATGCTTGGCTCCGCGCAGCCACGGAAGTTCCGTGTAGCGAGGGAAAAACTCCGTCCAGCCTTCCAGAGTGGTGGGCACTTCGATTCCCAGCTCGAAAGCTTTGTCCATTATTGGGGAGCCGGGATACGGCGTGAAAATGTTGGTCCAGAATTCAGCGCCGGGATAGCGCCGGCACACATCCATGATCAGGCGAATCGATTGATGAATGTCGTCATCGCCCTCTCCGGGAAACCCGAAGATCATGTTGAACGACGGCCGGATCCCCGCCGCGGTGAGTCGGCCGGCCGCGTCGTGAATCGTGTCCAGTGTTTGAAACGTTTTGTGCATCAGCTTCATCACTCGCGGCGATCCTGAGTCTGCACCTTGCGAGATCTGCGAAAGCCCGGCACGGCGCAGAAGCTTCAGTTCGTCGACGCTGAGGCGAGTTACCAGATTCGTGGTCGCCTGAATGCTCCAGTCGAAATGCACGTCGCTGCGGACCAGACCTTCTGCGATGCCCAGCGCGCGCTCACGATCGACAAGGAAGTTGTCGTCCACCACCCACAGCAGGCTCAATCGATATCGCCGCACCAGATCGGTGACCTCTTGCACGACCTGATCCGGATCCAGCGCGTTCCACTTGCGCCCATAAAGACCCTGATTCGTGCAGTAGGCGCACTCATACGGGCAGGCAAGGCTCGATGTATACATCGCCCAACGCCGACCGGCGACGCGTTCGTAGGCATCGAAATCGGCAAGATGATACGCCTTGGGAGGAAGCTCACGGATGGGGCGAAGCTCGCGAGGCGCGTTGAAACGCAGCTTGCCGTCTTCCTTGTAGCCAACACCGGCAATGCCGCGCATGTCCGCGCCATCCTCGATGCGCTGCACCACTTCGAGTAAAGCGTCTTCGCCCTGCCCCTTCACCACGATGTCAATGCAATCGGCCGCGAGCGTCTGATGAGGCAGCAGCGACGGATGCCACCCTCCAAGAATCACCGGCTTCTCCGGATACCGCTGCTTTGCCGCGCGCGCGATCTGCACCGTCTCGCGAATCATGGGCCCCGTCACCAGCGACACGGCGAGGCACAAGGCGTCATCCAGTTCCTCGAGAACGCGTTCGTGGAAGCGCGGCGTGATCGTGGAGTCTATGATTTTGACTTCGTAACCAGCCCGAAGTAGTGGCGTGGCCACCGCCAGAATGCCTAAGGGCGCCGTGGCTTCCTTGCTCGAAAACGCCGGAAAGAAGAAAACAATTTTTCTGGTAGTGCGCTTCATTTCACTCGTGCGGGCTCGGGAAAAAGTTGGGCCAACGCCTTACGGCCTCGGCCCGAGCAAATGCCTTCATCAGCCTGCCTGAGTATGTCGCACGCGCAGTTCGGCAGCCATCCCCGGCGTGTAAAACTCTTGTATATTGTGCCGGGTGCGTGGCCTTTACACGGTTCTTACAGCACCATTGCGACTATGGTTCCCAGGGCCGCTATGATCGGCGTGACGTCATGTCCACGGCCCCAACTCTGGAGCGCGCGCCCATCGAGGCATTTCCACGCGAGCCCGTCACCAATGACCCCTTACTTACCAGAATTCCGCTCGAATATGAGGCCGAGTTTTACCCGTACAACTTTCCCGCCCGTATCCGCTCAAACTCGCCCGTGATCCTCCAGGCCGCTGAAGTGAGTTGGGGCACTTACAAGAAGCGCTTTGACACGCCGCCATTGGACATTCGCCTGCTTGTCTCGGAGAGCTCCAGCCCGGGGCGTTTGGAGCCGCCGGTGTTCCGCTCCCAGGGACATCTGCTCAGCATCGTAGGCGACTACGAAAACTTCGCCTCCCTGGACCTTCGGTCAGGCTTCAGCTTCGGCTGGGTCACGGCCAACACGGCCGCCAATACCGAGTACCTCCGCCAATGCATTCTCGACGTGATGATTTATCCGCTCATCGAGATCCGCCACCTGCTCACCGTGCACGCGGCGTGCGTCATGTTCCAGGGGAAAGGAATCCTGTTGGCCGGCGATTCGGGCGCGGGCAAGTCGTCACTCGCCTATGCGTGCGCAAGGCGGAATTGGACCTACGTTTCCGACGATGCCAGCGCTTTCGTTCGCGCGGCCGATCGGCCGATAATCATCGGCCACCCACAGAAGTTCCGCTTTCGCGAGCCCGTGGGCGAGCTGTTCCCGGAGTTCCGCGGCTTGAAAAGCAGCATTCGAGCTTACGGGAAACCGACCATCGAGATTCGCACACAAGCTTTAGACGGCTTTCAAACCGCGGACCAGAGTCCTGTGGACCGCATCGTGTTCCTCAACCGCCGCGACTACCAGGGAGGTTCGCCCAGCCTTCAGGCTGTTTCGCCCGAGGAGATCTGGAAGCGGTTCAGTTTTTCCGTGTGGGTCGTGCAGATGCCGGAGTTTCAGGAACGCTTGGCCGCGGTGGAGGGTTTGCTGGGAATCCCCGCCTACGAAATGCTCTACGGCGATCTGGACTGCGCCGTCGATCTTCTGGAGTCGCTCGCACGTGGTAACTGATCTCACTTCCGTGCCTAACTCGATACGCGCAGTGGTGGAGGCGTTGCGCTTCGACGCCAGCGCGGAGCGATTGCGCGCGATGGCCGACGATGAATGGCCCGCGCTCCTCACCTGGTGCGATGACCGTCAGGTGACATTGTTGCTGCATTCCCTGTGCGCCCCTGACCTGCCCAATTCCGTGCGGCAGAAGATCTCTGATGGGCGCGCCGGTTACGCGGTTCGTTTCGCGCGCCTTCAAAGCGAATTGGCCGGTATTGTGGACGCTTTGCATCGCCGGCCCATCGACTTCGTCCTGCTCAAAGGCCTTTCTCACGCACCGGCGCTTACGCCGGACCCTATACTTCGGGCGCAGGGTGACATCGATCTTTGGTTCGCGAACCAGTCTGCCGCTCACGAGGCCTCGGATGTTTTGTCTGCTCTCGGGTACGCGCCTCGTTGCCGCCGCGGCGCACGATCCGATCGGCGACACCTCGCCCCCATGGCGTTGCCGAACGACTGGAAATGGCGTGGGGACATGTTCGACCCGGACATGCCTATCCACGTTGAGTTGCATTGCCATTTATGGAGCGAGACAGCGGATCACATTGCCATACCCGGCGAGACCGATTTCTGGAATCGCCGCGTTACCCGGTGTCTGGCCGGCCGCCCCATCTCTGTTCTCTGCCCGCAGGATCTGCTCGGTTTCGCTTCTCTCCACTTTCTCCTGCACCTGCTGCATGGCGATCTCCCGTTGCAACGCGCATGGGAGATCGCTTTTTTTCTCCACGAAAACGCGCAGAACGAGGAATTCTGGAGCCGCTGGCGGAAACTGCACCAGCCCGCTCTACGCAGATTCGAGGCTCTGGCCTTGGCGATTACGCAGATTTGGTTTGGCTGCGATGTGAACGAGTGCGTCCAGCGCGAAATAGGCGCGCTTTCCGCCGATGTTCGCCTTTGGGTGGATCACTTCGCGCTCTCGCCTTTGAAACAACGGAGCGATCCAAACAAAGACGAGTTGTGGCTGCATCTGGCTCTTGTCCGCTGTCCCACCGATCGCGCGCGCGTTCTTTTTCGCCGGCTGTTCCCACTGGTGCTTGGGCGCAAAGGTGGGCTCACGCGTTCGCGTCTGGCGCACCACGGCCGCACGCTCGCACCGGCGCTGCTGGGTGGCCTCCGCTGGCTTCGGCTGAAGCGGCAAGCCAATCGGATACCGGCAACGGCCCCTTCGCCGCACTTTGGATCACCCGCATCACCTCGCTTCGCCAGCGTTCCACGTTCCAGTAGTTCTCCCATTCAAGACGCGCACTAAGCGCCACGCGCTCCAAGTCCGCCGGCGAACCGCCCATCACCGATCGCAATCTTTCGGCGAGGTCCGCGGGTGCAGATCCCTGAACCAGAAATCCAGTAACACTGTCGCGCACGGCCTCGGGAATTCCTCCCGTCGGCATCACCACCACCGGCACTCCGGCGGAGAATGCTTCCAGCACCACGCGCGGCAGCCCGGGTTCCGCGGTGGATGGCACAATCAGCAGATCGAGGTCAGACAGTGTCTCGCCTACGTTTTCCACCCAGCCGGTGAATCTCGCGTCCAGCCCTTCGGCGCGTGCGCGGACCTCTTTTTCGTATTCGTTCGACCCGAACAAAGAGGCACCCGCCACGGTTAGTGCGATTCGATATCCCTCGCCATTCAGGAGTTGAACCGCATCAATGAGCAAAAGGTGGCCCTTCTCCGGTGAGATACGCCCAATGATGCCTAACCGCCATGCACCTTCCGGTGGATATCGCCGCAACCGGTAACCCGCATCGGGCACACCGTTCCGGACGATTGAGGCATGCAATCCTCGCCCAGCGTGTTCGCAGCAAGCGATCACCGTCGATGAGCATCGTCCGAGCGCGAATTTCACCATCGCCAGGTCGGAACGCCGCTGAAGATTGTTGTGCGCATGAAAAACCACGGGACAACGCCCTTGAGCCGCCAAAGCAGCGCCAAGCAGAACACGCGGTCCGTTTACATAGACAACGTCGCTCCTGTATCGCCCAATTAGCCCTCGCAGAATCGCCCGCTGTCGCACCGCGTCGCCGCAAAACCAAAGCGCGTCGAACGCTCGACGGCGGCTCGACGCGTATGGCCCGCTCGGAATCGGTTCCGCAAGGAACCCGCTGTCGCGGACCGACCGCAGCAGCGTCCCATCCTCTGGCGCGGCCACCACCAGATTGCCGTCGCGAGGCCAGTCCGCAATCAGATCGAGCAGGCACTTCTGCGCACCACCGGTCTGTCCGTACTGATCAACCATCAGGACGTTCATGCGCTTTGCTCCCGCCCCTTCAAAATCGCGATGCCGATCACGAAGAAAAACAGGGGCAACAAGCGCCAGTACGTGAGCAGATCGGCTGCGGACATTTGCACCATCTCGCCGGTCCAGAATGAGAACGCCCACGTGCCATAGAATGCGGCCGTTCTTTCAGCGGAACGCGCAACGCGATAAGTGGCCCGCAGAATCGCAACATGGAGGGCGCATAACGCGGCAAGTCCCGCGACGCCGGTTTCAATGAGTGTGCTCAGATAAGTATTGTCGGCAATCACTGGATGGCCCAAAACATCCGAGTAGGGTAACGTCTTATACCCTACGCCAAACAAAACGCGCGCCGGGTGCTCGATTATGAACGAGATGATTGCCTGCCATGTTGACACCCTGCCCGAAAGTGCCGCGTCGCTCGCGGAAAAGGCGAGCTCGACGGTTTTCCTCGCGCGCGCCATCCACCACGCGGCCAAGCCAGGGGCAAGCCATCCCAGCGCCAATACGACCACCACCCCCGCCGCAACCACTGTCGCTGCCGTTCGGATCCACCGTACTTCGCAACGCTTCAGCCAGATCGTCACGATCGTCGCCACCACAACGTTCAGCACAGCGGCGCGCGAGTATGAGAACACCATCGCCGCTGCCAGAGGAATTGCGCCCACCGCGGCAAGCCAGCGGTTCACGACGGCCCGGCCCGTCAACATGATCGCCACCACCGCCATCACGAGAAAGAACGCGCACATGTTTCCTAACGCGCCGGCGTCGTAGAAGAGACCCTGCGCGCGCCGAAGCACGCGGTCCGCGAACCAGATGAATTGTGGGCTGTATCCCGCAGGCGCTGGGAGCTGATAGAAGAAATCGACGCACGCGAGTATTGCGGAGAGCACGCCGGTAGCGAACAGCAGCCTGGCCGGTCCTGCTCCGCAGTGCGCGAGACTTCGGCCCGGCCCCCACTCCACATACGCAAGCACGAACGGGCCAAGGGCGAAAAGCAGCACGCGCACGGCGCTGCCGACAGCAACCTCAGGCCCCGAATAAATCAGGGCCAACGGAACCGACGCCGCCATCACAGCGATAAGGACCGCTGCGGCCGGGATCACAGACGACCCTGCGCATCGCCACCGGTGCGCGAAGATCAATCCGGCGTAGACGCCAAATGCGGCGAGCACAACGGCCGGATGCGCGCCGGAATTACCAAACGACGCCGGCAGCGGAGGCAACAACAGCGCCGCACCCAGAAACAGGCCAAGCCACGCGATGGCGCTCGATGCCATCCACGCCAGCAGCGGCAGCGCACACAACCACCCCACCGCCCAAAGCCGTGGCATCGGCGGCACAACAGCAATCGCCGCCGCAGTCAGGGCGATCACCAGCCACGTGTAGCAGTCAGCGGGATACAGTGCGCTCTTCATGCAATGCTGCCGGTACGCGCACCACTGAGGGCCGCTGCTTGGGCATGCCCGCCATGAAGTTCAGCCATGCCAGTCCGATAAGAGCGGCCAGCAATGCCGCAGCGATGGTGTTCAGGAGCACTTTGGGAGACGAGGGCTGCCGTGGCTCGACGCCGGGGTCGATCACGTGCATTCGTTCGCTGTGCATCCCCGTGAGCGCGGTGTAATCGCGCACGCGCGTGAACGCGGCATCATACGCCTTCTGAGCCGAATCGAGCTCGGCACTGGCGATGGCGTGTTGCATCGTTTTCTGCGCTACCAGCTTGCGCTTCGTGTCGATCTCGCCGGCCAGTTCCTTCTCGCGTTTTGCGTATTCTGTGGCGCGGGCGGCCGCCGCGTTCGACAAAATCGTCCCCGATTCGCGGTCCTCCGCGTCACCATCCTGCGCTCGCGCGCGCCACTGGGCGGTCTCGGCGACGGCCTCTTCATGTAAACGCAACGTCTCGGTGTGCAGGCTGATCGCCGCGCTGACCTCGCTTCGCAACGTCTCCGGCGTGTCGTCGTGGGCCACCTGCTCCCATGCTGACCGGGCCGCTTCCAGCCTCGAACGCGCGCGGTCCATGTCCTCTGTCACATTCCGGAGCGAATCCTGATCGCCGGCCAGGGCTTCCTCGCGGCTGGCTTCGATACTTCTCTGCGTGATGTATTGCACCAGGACAATGGCGTCCTTCGGATCCGGCAGCGTCGCGCTCACCTCCAGAATCCTGGTCTGGTGCTGCACGCTGACTTTCAGGACGCTCTTCCGAACCGCAGTTACTCCCGCGCGTCCCGTATCCAAGTGAAAGCGCTGGGCTGCCTCCTGGAACAACGTGTCGCTGGTGAAGTAGCGTTCGAAGGTGGTCAACGAATCCAGATATGTGGGATTCAGGGCTGTCGTCGTTCGCGGGTCGTTTGTAGCCGGTGGATCGATGATCACCGTCGAAGTAGCGGTATAGAGGCGGGGCATCAACTCGCTAACCCCTAAAGCCAGCAACCCGGCCGTTACCACTGCGGCCACGAGGAACCGCCAGCGTACAACGACGTACAGCGTCCGCTCGCGAAATGCGCGCTCCTCGGTAATCGGCATGAACTCTTCCCAATGATGCGCCTTACTGCCCTAATCACGTGTGCCGAGGATGTAAACGATCGGTCAAATCGACCTTGTATTGACGATCCCTTTACACCGCACGCACACCTCAAACGGCGATGAGCGTCATGATGGGCTGCGTGTGAACGTCGCATCGGCCATCCCACAGCCTCGCTCCGCAACGTGGCCATCCATCCAGGCTTTTTGCCGGACCGCAGCCTTTTATCTCGCCTGGGCCAGCGCGGTGTCCATCCTTTTCTCCATTGCCGTTTCCCAGATTCTCCTGGGGATGGGAATCGTTGCCCTTCTGGCTTCCGGTGACAAGCTGCGGTTCCCAGCAATCCGGCTCCCGCTGGCACTGTTCTTCCTCACCACTGTTATCGCGGTGCTCGCGTCGGGCGAGCCCTGGCGCGGCCTTCCGCAAATTCGCAAGTTCTATGTTTTCCTGATCGTCCTTCTGGTCTTCAACACATTTCGAGCCGTCAGCCAGATTCGCACCCTGGTGCTGGGATGGACCGCCGTCGCGACAATCTCAGGCGTCATCGGCCTGATTCAATTTGGCCGGTTGCTGCTTCGCGCCGACCCCGCGCAGCTCAGAGACTATGGCTATTTCCTCTACAACCGCATCACGGGTTTCTCCAGCCACTGGATGACATTCGGCGGCGAGGAGATGATCGTCCTTCTCGCGCTCATGTCGTTGTTGTTCTTCTCGAGCGAGCGCAAGGGAAACAGGATCGCTGCCATCTGCATGCCGATTTTGCTTGTCTCGCTTGTCCTCGGCCTCACACGCAGCGTGTTCCTGCTGGGACTTCCAACCGGCGCAGCATACCTGGTGTGGCGCTGGAAACGCCGGCTCTTCCTGTTCATTCCGCCGGTTGCTCTCGCGGTTTTCCTGCTCGCGCCGATGCAGGTGCGGGAGCGCATCACCTCGGTTTTGTCGCCGCACACCGGAATGGATTCGAACACGCAGCGCGTTATCACTCTGCGCACCGGTTGGGCCATGGTCCGTGCTCATCCCTGGCTCGGGCTCGGTCCCGAGGGAATCGCACCGCAGTTCAATCGGTACGTCCCGGCCGATGTCCCACGGCCGCTGCCGTCCGGTTGGTACGGTCATCTTCACAACATCTATCTGCAATACGCCGCGGAGCGCGGCGTTCCCGGCATGTTGATGATGATGTGGCTGATTGGGAAGGTGCTCTATGATTGTATCCGGGCGGCGCGCCAAAGCACCGGCGATGCGCGATTCGTGTTCCACGCCGGGATCGCCATCATCATCGCAATTCTCGCCGAAGGCTTCTTCGAGTACAACCTCGGTGACAGCGAGATTCTCACGTTATTCCTGACCATCACCGCCTGCGTGTATGTCGCGCGCACCGCACCCGACGCTACTTGATCCTCACGCTGGGTCGATCACACTCAGCAGGTCCTTGAGGGCTGGAGGCAGGACGGCGGCGAGCGCCCGTTGACGCGATCTCGGCAGGAAAATCTCGCTGCCCTGGACGCAGAATCTGAAATGGCCCGGTTTCACTGGAGCTCCGTTCCCCCCTTTATGTCGGAATGCCGTGGACGTGAACAAGCCGGCAACCGTAGCGGCGCTTTGCTTCTAGGTGTGTCGATGTCGGCAAGGGACACCAGGCAGCTGTCGGCCGACCTACGCGACGCGTCGAGTATCGGCTTTGTCCGCAGGGCTCACCACTGTAGGGACTATTGTAGGGACTCTCCCTCAAAAACGCGCGCAACGGGGGCAAACTGATCGTCAGTCTCTAGGAACCGCTGGCCCAGAACTGCTTTACAATGAGCAGCTTCGCCCATTGCTTCACATCGCTGCTGTCATCTTCATCCTGGCTGTTAACCGAAGGGTTGTAGGTTCGAGTCCTACCTGAGGAGCCAAAACAAACCCTTTCATTTGGCTCTACGCCAATAATGGGGGCAGACCCCAACCCCGGAGCGGTCAACCACATAATACCTTCACTCTGAGTCTGTAGTTCTCGAAGTTACGAAAGCCATAAGCCTGGCGATTGATGAGCTCCATTTTGTTGTGGAAGCCTTCGGTGATGCCGTTGTTGCGAGAGAAGCGCCACATGCAGACGATCTCCTCGCTCCAGGCATGCCGAGTCTGGCCGAGTTGGACCAGTTGCGCCAGGCCGGCCTGGCGCAACTGGTGGACGGCGCGGAGGAAGCGCGGCAGCAGCGTCCGGCACTGTTTACGGTTGCGCTGTTTCTTCAACAGCAGGTAGCAGAGCCGTTGTTTGAAACGATAGATCAACTCCAGCGCCGGATGCGCGGCCAGATAAACGGCCAGTCGTTGCTGCTGATCGGGACCGAGCTTGTGGCGATGGCGGCGCATCAGCGACAACAGGCCGCGGTTGCGGGAGCCCACCGGATCCAGATCGCGCCGGCAGGCCAGAAAATGATGGTTGATCACGCGGATGACATGGAAGCGGTCGGCCACGATGCGCGCGTTGGGGAAGTGCAGGCGGACCAGCGAGCGGTAAGCGGACGACAGATCCATGCACACCACCCGCACCTCGGATTTTCCTTCCAGCCGCTGGAAATACGCTTCCAGCGAAAGCTCCGAACGCCCCAGCACCACATCGTAGACGCGGTGATTGCGCAGGTCGCACAGAGTGGTGGCATAGCCTTTGCGATGGGTGAAGAAGTGTTCGTCGATGCCCAGCACCCGCGCACAGCGGGGACTGTGCCACTCGCGGAACTGGCGGGTGAGCCCGTGCCGGAAGTAGCGTTCCACGGTGGCCGCGCCAATGGCTTCCCGCCGCCCCAGACGGCTGCGGTTGATGCCGTCCGGATGCTGGCGGAAGATGGTCTCCTGGAACGCCTCGCTGGCCCGCTGGCAGGGCAGAATGCCGGGAAAACGCTGGCGAAAGTAATGTCCGCAGCTGCGGCACTGCCACTTGTGTCCTTCCAGCAGCAGCACGATGTGCCGCACACCCCAGTCCTCATGCCGCACCCGCCGGATGCAGCGATCTTTGTTCCGCAACTCGGCCCTGCCGCAGTGCGGGCAGGATAATGGCCCGCTATAGCGGGCCATTATCCTCACTTCTCCACCTTCCCGTTCAATCCCGGTAATCTGATAACCGGGCAGACCTAAAAGGATCTCTGATTCGATCAAAACGTATCTCCCAGGATTGTTTTATCAATCCGGGATCACGGCCTGCCCCCATTGTTGATCAAGAGCCAGAAAATCAACAACTTACAAAAATCCGTGCTCCGTTTGTGCACCGTTTACATCACCAGCGCCGCCTCCAACTGCTCGACGGCGCCTTTCCGGTCCTCTACTGAAATCCGGGTGTAGACGCTCGCACGATCTGATTCAGTCGAATGACTTGACCGGTTCCTTTCTGTGTTTAGTCTCTCAATCCAATTGGTGCAGAAATCCGCTGAATGGTATCTGGCCTGACCGGCCCTTCCGCCATCTATCCGCAAGACCGCGGGTCGGACGAGGTGGGATGGTATGCGCACGCGGGCCGTCGCCGTTGCGTGGCCGATCACTCTGCGGCCTGGCCCGAGAGGGCTGTTCCCCCCGGCAGGTCTGCTGGCGGCAGCGAAGAGAACACCGGATACGCCTCGGCATTCACCAGCAGCACGACGATGGGAACGCTGGAAGTCACTTGCACAGAGCCGGTGAAGCTGGCCAGCCCCAGCAGGGGGCCGATGTTTCCCTGCGAGTGTTCGCCGGGGCCAAGCATGACCTGCGTGCTGCCCAGCTTAATCCCCGTGGCATTGAATGCGGTAATGGCGATGGTGGCTTGTGTCGACGAGGGGTTCGCATAGGCGATACCCGTCAAGGTCTGCGCGAAGGATGCAAACTCCGTGGCGGGGACTGTCGCCGCGTTAACTCCAGCCTCGCCCTTCGCCACCGCGCCGTTGTAAAGCCGATAGAGCAAACTGGCTTTTACCGGTCCGCTACACTGCGCTTTGGCCCATCCGGTCAGCAACGTGGATGCGGCGGCGGCCTGGGTCTGGTCATGGATGTCGCCACCGGCAGCCAGAATGTCGCTGCGCGTGGAAGAGGTCGCCGCGGAGAAGGGCACCGGCAGTTGCCCACCGGAGTCGGAATAAAACGATGTCTGGCAGGTGACCGGCTGCTGCGAGTAGTTCACGTATGTCAGCGTGCTCTGCCACCCGCCCCCAAACGCCAGATGCGGGAAGTAATACGTGGTGGCCTGCGCTCCGCTTTCCACATCCGCGGGCGGTAAAGACGAGAAGACCGGGTACGCTTCGGCATTTAGCAGGAGAACCAGAATCGGCACGTTGGACGTCACTTGTATCGATCCGGTGAAGCTGTTCAGTCCAGCCAATGGACCAATATTGCCCTGGCTGTGCTGGTTCGGCCCCAACATGACGTTCGTACTGCCCAGTGTCGCGCCGGTGGAACTCCGCACGGTAAGCGTGATGATCGCCTGAGTGGAAGAGGGGTTCGCATACGCAATGCCCGTAGCTGTTTGGGCGAAGGAAACGAAATTGGTGGTGGGTGCGGTCTCCGCGTTCACCCCGGCTTCGCCTATTGCCACGTTGCCGCTATAGAGACGATAAAGCAAGCTGGCCTTGACAGGTCCGGTGCACTGGACCGCGGCCCACCCGGTAAGCAACCCGGCGCCTGCGGGAGCCTGAGTCTGATCGTGAATGTCGCCGCCAGCCGCGAGGTTGTCCGAGCGCACGGCCGAAGTCCCGGCTGCAAAAGGCACGGCCAGAGGAGCGCCCGAAGGGGAAAAGAACGAAGTCTGACAACTCACGGCCTGCGGAGAATAGTTCACATAGGTAAGCGTGGCCTGCCATCCGCCCCCAAAGGCCAGCTGCGCAAAGTAATAGACGTTCGCGGGCGCCGGGCCGCTCGCGCCGACATTGAAAGCGACCGTGCCGGATTGCACGCCAGACCCGGATATCTTGATAGAAATCGATCCCTGCTGCGCGATCAGACTGGCTGGGACGGTGGCCTGCAATACCGTGGAACTGATAAATGTAGTGGCCAGCGCCGTGCCGTTCCAGAGGACGACGTCACTCGAAATGAATCCCGATCCGTTCACCGTGAGGATAAACGTTCCTCCGCCAGCGTTCACAGACGATGGCGAAATACCGCTGATCGCCGCCACGGCCGGCGTGGTGGAGACCACCCGGCCGATGAGGTGCCCGGCGGCATCGTAAGTGTACGTGATCGTTCCAGCCGGACCGTAGTTGATGACGGTGAGGTGCCCGCCCTTGTCATACGTATAGGTGACCTGCGCCGTAGCGGCCGCGGCAATGAGGGCAAGGGATGCAAAGATTTGCAGTGTGCGCATCAGGTAGTCCTTTCGAAGCGCTACTCGTTATTCGCCGCTGCCGCGGCGGCCGCCTTCGGGCAGATGGGAACGACTCCCAATGCCTGAAGCAGGTCCTTTGTTTCAATGCCAATGAGCTGCGACTTCGAGTTCGAGCTGGGTACCGGATTCACGGACTCGGTACCCTGCGTATACCCTTCGATGAAATCGATAACCGTCTCCGCGCCTTCCGTCAGCTCGGTGCCATACGGCGTGCCCGAATTCCAGACCGTCAACACATCGCCAACGTCGCTTACGGTCTTTTCCAATGTTGGGTAAAGCACCTGGTTGACGAAGGACTGATCCAACTGGCTCAACTGATCCAATCCCTGCTGCACAAAAGCAGCGTTGACAATCGGCGCTGCCTGAGGCGAACACTGCGACGTCGATCCTCCGCCCTTGACGATCGCACCGCACCACATTACGGCCTGTCCGAATGAAGTGAGCGTCCCGTCGGGATTAAAGTACGTGGGCGGCGGCGGAGGGGGGGTGGGTGGCACGTAAGGAGTGGTTGGAGCCGTCATGAGATTGTAAGCCATCTTCGCCTTATCCATGAACGAGCAGGATGCACCCATATTGCAAAACGTCTGCACCTGGTTCCAGGTGTCCGAGACCGAAGTTCCCGTTGGATCGGTCAGGGCAAGCGGGTTGCCCTCGGCGTACGCGTAACGGTTGAATCCGCCCCACAGTCCCACCGGATCACTCTCGATGTACTGTCCTGTTGCCGGCACATAATCGCGGAGGCCGTTGTGGTAGAGACCGGTCGGAATATCCGACTCCTGCCCGGGCAGACGCAGATCCTCAACAATCGTGCTCGGCGCTGTGCCGATTAGTCCGAAAGGCTGGTAGGTTGTGCTCCATGCGACGGACTGGCTGCTGCTCGTCGCGGCCAGGGGCGTGCCGAGAAGATCGTCATGGAGAAAGTACATTGTTCCACCGGGCTCGATGGTCGCGACCGGCTGGCTGCCCACATAGATGTAGTCCACCTGCGCGTTTCCCTGCCCGTCTGTCTCTTCAAGCAGGTTCCCCTGGCCGTACTGATAGAGAGTTGTCCCGGTGGCCGCGCCCATTCTGACCAGGCGTTGCCCGAAGCCATCATATGCGTACTGTGCCAGTAGCTGACTTCCATTGGCCGCGCCGGATAATCGCCCTTCCTGGTTGTAGGTGAAAGCTGTGATCGCGCCAAGGCCGTCGCTCGCGGCTGCAGAAGCTTCGGAGGTGCGGTTGCCGTTGGCATCATAGCTATACGAGATCGTGCCATACGGACCGGAAGCGCCGTCAAGACGGTCCAGCGAATCGTAGGTCAGTGTCTGACTGTTGCCCGTGGTCTTACCATCGGAAATGGCAAGGATATCATTCGCGGCGTCGTAGCCGTAGCTCAGATTCTGCACTGACGAAGCGATCTTTGTAACGCGATAGTCGGCGTCGAGAGTGCGTGTTTCGGCGATTCCGTTGCCATAGGTGAGCGCGCTGACGGGCCCGAATGGCTGACGAGAAACGGCGGAGAGAAGCGGTTTTGTGGTTCCCCCTCCGGGCGCGACGGCGATGGCGCCCGTAACATTCCCCATCTTGTCGCGCGTGTAGTTGACGGTCCATTTTGAAGGATACGTGATGGAAAGGACACGCGACGCCCCGTCATATGTATAAGAAGTAGTCAGCGTGGCGCCGGCGGTTTTGCGCGTTTCGCTCAACACGTTGCCCCGCTCGTCGTATGTTCGGCTCAGTGTGCCGACGGCATCCGTTACCGAGGTCAGTCGCCCGATTCCGAGCGGCCCCTGGTCATATGTATAAGTGACGTTCTCGGATGAATCGCCGGGGTAGGTCACGGAGATCCTGCGGTTCAGCGCATCGTAGGCGTAATTGGTGACCACGCCGCGCGCATCCACGCGCTGAGTCAAATTGCCCGCCGCGTCGTAACGATAGATCGTGGCGCCGCTGGTGGGACTCACTTCCTGAATCCGGTCTCCAAACCCGTCATAAGCGTACGTCGTGTTCGCTCCGTTCGGATCGGTAATGGTGGCCGGCCGCGAGAGCGGGTCATATGTGAAGGCCGTAGGGTTGCCTGCAGGATCCGTACTCTTAAGCAGGGTGTTCAAGGCAGTGAACGTCTGTTGCCATTTGTGATTCAGCCCGTCGGCCATCGACATCATGTTGCCGTTCAGGTCGTAAGCGTACGTGGTGGACTGGCCGGCTCCCCCGGTCATCTGCAGGGGGCGGCCCTGTGCATCGTATGTTGTGGTGCGCTTAAATTGCGTGTTGCCGCCACTGTCTTTGGCAACCGTCGAGATCGCGTCGCCGCCGGCGTCGAGCGTGTAGTCGACGCTGTTGCCGAGAAAATCGGTTATTCCGATCAATCGGTGTGCCTGATCATACGTGCCGGTTAACCCGGAGCCATCCGGCATGGTCCAGGTAGTGAGATCCTCGGCGGCATCGTACCCGAACTTCACGGTGAGCGGCCCGGTGGAGGTGGCAACAGTCCAGGTAAGCCGGCGCTGGCGTGCATCGTAGGTTATCGTCGCGTTGACGTTGTTCGGGCTGGTGATTGCCAGGGGCAACCCTCCGGGTGCATGCTGAGTGATCTGGACGGTCTGGTTGAGGGCATTGGTGAAGGAAGTCAGCGCTCCGCTGGCGTCATAGTCTAACTTCGTCGCGGCGGACACGTCCGTCCGGGGAGACTTCACGGAAGCGAGCAGGAAATTCGACCACGTGAACGCCCACGTTCGCGTCTGGCCGGCGGTCGAATAGGGCACGGTGTTGGTGGTCGTGTCGGTCTCGGTTACGGTGAGTGGTTCCCCGTTACTGTCATACGTGTATGTTGTCGTCAGCGTCGGTGCGACGATCTGCTGCGGCAGGTGGAGATGCGGAAGGTACGCGATCATGGTGGTGCGCGCCAGCGAGCTTCCTGCCGCCTCGGTGATGGAAACCGGCTGGCCGTGAACGTCGTTGACGACAGTGGTCACGTTGCCGTTAAAGTCCGTGCGGCTGGCAAGGTACCCGTTGGTATCGTACGTGAAACTCATTTTGCCCGCGGCCGTTGTCGATGTGCCGGCGAAATCGACCTCGGTCACTTTAGGCACGCCCTGAAGAGTAGTGAATCGATAAGTGGCCTGCTGGCCCAGCGGCCCGGTCACCGTACGGCTTCCATCCGTGTCGTCATAGGTGAAAGTAAAGAGATCGGCGCCGCCGGCTTTTTGATTGGTGAGACCACGGCCGTTCGAATCGTAGGTCCATGTGCGGTAGGTCGCTCCGTTTTCGTCGACAACCGCGGTGAGCGCCGCGGGGAAGGCGGAGTTCCCGTACACGTAGGTCTGGCTGGTAGCCGGAGTCGTCGAGTAGCCAATGGAGGTCAACACGGTGGGCGTGCCCGAAGAAAAACCGTATGTG
>Ga0187863_10001542_pt1 | contig 18240 bp, 15 predicted proteins | sample June2016WEW_11_1_FD_132975 | JGI IMG/M metagenome (GOLD analysis project Ga0187863, IMG submission 132975) | Peatland microbial communities from SPRUCE experiment site at the Marcell Experimental Forest, Minnesota, USA - June2016WEW_11_10 | ecosystem: Environmental > Terrestrial > Soil >... | reverse complement strand
TTCTTACTTTTCCTATTGTCGCTTGTCATTCTGAGCGAAGCGAAGAACCTATGCAACTTTGCACCCGAAAGGATGCGAAGATCCTTCGCTTCGCTCAGGATGACAAGAGCGGAAATTTACGAGACAACAAATAGAAACGTTCAGAGTCCGGGGATGCCGAGGCCCCCGAGCATCCCGCCGACCGTGGATTGCATTTGCGCGTCGACTTTGCGTGCGGCTTCGTTGACGGCGGCGACGACCAGATCCTGCAGCATTTCGACGTCACCCGATTTCACGGCCTCGGGATCGATACGCAGGCTGAGCAACTGCTTGCGGCCGTCCATTTTGGCGGTGACCGTGCCGCCGCCGGACGTGGCTTCGACCACGGTGGCCTGCATTTTTTTCTGCAGGTCTTCGTATTGCGATTTGGCTTTCGACATCAGTTCTTGCAGGTTGAATCCACCCATTACGACCTCGGCTTTCGGCTTCCGCCATCCGGCTTTCGCGCTGCTCAGGTTCCCGGAAGCCAGAGACCGAGAGCCTGACGCCCCTACCGTTTTTCCTTGTAGTCGATCACCGTTCGAATTTCGGCGTTGAACTTTTCCTGCATGCGGCGAACCACCGGGTCTTGCTCGGCGCGGCCTCGGCCGCCGGGGCCGATCGCCTGCGAAGTGTTTCCATTGCGTTTATTTTCCTGCGGCGCAACCGTGGCGCCGGAAATGATTTTCAATTTTACGGGGCGGCCGAGAACTCCACTCGCCGAGGCGATGGCCAAACGTCTGGCATCGGGTCCGAGCGACATGTCGATGACGGTTTGCGACTCGGCGATTTTGATGACCAGTTCGTTACCCTGCACGCTCCACTCGCCGGCCGAGAGCATGGAGACCAGAATGCGCTGGTTACCGTCAGTGAGCGCTTGCAGGACAGCATTCTGCAATTTGTCGATTGGATCCGCGGGAACCGGGAACATCGCGGGAGAAGGCGATGCTTCGTGCGTGCGCTGCGGCTGACGCTCTGGCTCCGATTCGGCGGACGCAGAGACGTAGCCAGCTTCGTCTCTACGATCGGGGCTTGCTACCGGTACGGATTCGCGCAGAGGGGCAGGCGCGGCCGAGCCCATGATTACTGGCTCGGAGTTGCTGACTGCGGCTACGATTCTCGGGCCTGCGGGAGGCGCCGGATCAGACGACACTTCCTGGCGCGGGGTGCCTTTGCGGGCGGAGTCGGCCGCGAACGGAGAGACGAAATTTGAACGCGCTGGAGGAGTTGGCTCTGGACGGCGCGTTTCGCCTTGCGCGCTTCCGACTATGGCAGGCCGGGCTGCGGGACGCTGTGCACTGTTCGCGGGAGAAGCGGCGACATCACTCAGCAGTTGCTCGATGGGCAGCAGCTTTTGTGCGTGCGCCATTTTCAGCAGGCCGAGTTCGAGATGGAAGCGTTGTTCCTGTTTGTATCCCAGCTCGCCATGAGTGCGAAGCATGATCTGCAGGTGTCGGGTAAGATCTTCTTCGCCGAACATTGCTGCGACGCGTTCGACGCGCTCGCGTTCTTCGCTCGAAACCTGCAGCAGGGCAGAATCTTTACCGGCAATTTTCGCGACCGTGGCGTTGCGCAGGAAACGCACCATCTGGCGGGCGAAGTGCGTGGGGCTGTAACCTTCACTAATAAGGTGGTCGACCTGGCGAAGAATTTCTTCGCTGCGGCTTTCGGAGACCGCTTGCATGACCTGTTCGAGAATATGAGCGGGCGCGGCGCCAACCAGGTTGCGCACCGAGTCGGCGGTGACGCGTCCGCTGGCCGAGGCGATGGCCTGGTCGAGGATAGAGAGCGCGTCGCGCATGGAACCGTCGCCGGCTTCGGCGAGCAGGGCGAGAGCATCGTCGTCGGCTTCGATGTTTTCGCGCGTGACCAGGTCGCGGAGCTGGGCGACGATGGCGTCGAACTTGACGGCGCGAAAACTGAAATGCTGGCAGCGCGAGCGGATAGTCTGCGGAATGTCTTCGGGCTGCGTGGTGGCGAGCATGAAGACGATGTGGTCGGGCGGCTCCTCCAGCGTTTTAAGTAGGGCGTTGAAAGCGGCGTCGGTGATCTGGTGAGCTTCGTCGAGAATATAAATCTTGAACCGGTCGCGCGCCGGACGGTAACGGGCGGCCTCGCGCAGTTCGCGGATTTCGTCGATGCCACGGTTGGTGGCGGCATCGATTTCGATGACGTCGACGGCATTGCCGGCGCGAATTTCGGTGCAAGATTCGCAGATGCCGCAGGGCTCCGCGACCGGATGATCTTTAGAGCGACAATTCAGGGCTGCGGCCAGAATGCGGGCGACGGTGGTTTTGCCGATGCCGCGGTGGCCGCTGAATATGTAGCCGTGGGCGGTGCGTCCCTGCTCGATTGCGTTTTGCAGAGTGCGGGTAACGTGTTCTTGTCCGATGACCTCGGAGAATTTCTGCGGACGGTATTTGCGGGCCAGGACGGTATAACTCATGGGCGGAAGACACGATTATACGCAAAAACCTTAACCACAGAGAGCACACAGAACACCGAGGAGGGCCGGGCTTGCGAAGCGGCGTGGCACGCGATAGGCTGGTGCTCGATAAATATGTGCGGAAGCGGCTGGGGCGCGGATTCTGCGGCGAGCCGCAAAGGAGCTCTGAGATGCAATTGAAACTGAAGAAGCGAACGGTGGACGGGATTCTGGCCATTGAGGCCAACGGTCGAATTGTGTTTGGGGAAGAGTCTTCCCTGCTGCGCGAAGAGGTGAAGCGGGCCATTGCCGACGGCCAGAAGCGCATTGTGCTCAACCTCGGCGAAGTGAACTATATCGATTCGGGTGGGCTGGGGACGCTGGTGGCATTACACACTTCGGCGCACAATGCCGGAGGCACGATCAAGCTGGCCAGCCTGACCCAGCGCGTGGGCGATCTGCTGCAGATCACCAAGCTCCTTACGGTGTTTGAAGTGCACCCCTCGGAGTATGAAGCGTTGGAAGCTTTCCGCAAGGCGGCGTAGGGCCACGAATCTCAGAAAGTCAAAATCCCCACTCTAACGCCGCAAAGAGCGCGACGTTAGAATGGGACACCCGGGTCGTCCTGGGGCGACGGTGATTGTGAAGCCTAAGGGTCGCGGTTCTCTGTCGGGAGAAACCAAGCAAAGTAATTCTGGAGCGATGCGGCTGCGGATCGAGCAGGCGGTACGTGCGATTCCGCGCGGCGAGGTTTCGACATATGGCGGAGTGGCGCGGGCCGCGGGATTTCCGGGAGCGGCCCGGCAAGTGGCGGCGACTCTGCGGCGCGGATTTGGATTGCCTTGGCAGCGTGTGCTCGGAGCCGGCGGGCAGATCAAGTTGACTGGTGACTCGGCCATCGAGCAGCGGCTGCGGTTGGAGGCCGAAGGAGTGCACTTCCGGAGGCGGCGCGTGGATATGAAGGCGCATGAGTGGAAGGGCCGGCTACCGAAAGCCGCCAGTTCTCGTCCAACCAAGAGATCCAGAAAATCCTAAAGGTAGCGCAGCCCACTTCGGCTGGATTGGGAGCGCCTATGAAACCGTTCTTCCTGGGGTCGCTCGTTACCGTCCTCGCGGTCGCGCTGGGCGCGATTATATACATGAGACTCGGGCTGGCCGAAGTGCGCGGCGATGTGCCCGCTTCCAACATGGAAGCTTCTCTGATGCGGATGGCGGTACACGCTTCGGTGCGGCGGCACGCGCCGGAGGTTCCGAACCCAGTCGCACCCACCGAGGAAAACCTGATTGCCGGCGGCAAGATGTTTTTGAACGAGTGCTCCGGGTGCCATGGCACGCCAGGGAAGTCCCGCAAATGGGCAGACCCGTTGAATCTTCCGGCGCCGCAGTTGCCGGAGCTCGGAACCGAATATTCCGAGGCGCAGATTTTCTGGGTGGCGAAGCATGGGATCCGGCGAACTGGAATGTTCGCCAACGGCGTGTGGGATTCGGACCAGAAGGTGTGGACCGTGGCGGCGTACATTTATCGGATCAAGAATTTGCCGCCGCGGGTCGCGGAAGAAATTGACAAGGCCGCGAAGAGCGGGGGCTAGGGATTGTCAACGCACATGGAATGCAGAGGCCGTCTTCTTGGTCGAGCGTAACCGTTCAGAATTCGCGTTGCTCTTGTTGAACCATGAAGTCCGGCGCCGCATGCACGCGGACAGGAGTGTCCGCGCCACACATTCGCACCTCGCCGCACAGGATCACTTTTTGAATTGTGGGTCGATCTCGACCTGATATCCCGTGACCATTTTGTTGGTTTCGTTGGCCATGCCGACGACTGCCATCAGCTCTTTGAACATGGCGTCGGTCATGCCTTTTTTCTGGGCCGAGACGGTGTGCGACGCGATGCAGTAGTGGCACTGGTTGGTTACGCTGACCGCGACGTAGATCATTTCCTTGGTCAGCGGATCGAGCGCGCCGGGGGCCATGATCTGCTTGATGTCTTCCCAGGTGCGCTTGAGCGCGGCGGGATCGTGGGCGATGGCCTTCCAGAAATTGTTGATCCAGTCGGTTTTGCGCGTAGCCATGATGTCGTCGTAGATGGCGCGGACTTCGGGAGTGGCGTCTTTGTATTCGATTAGGCCGAGGGTGGACATGAGGGCTCCTTCTCTCGAGTTCATTTCACTACAGAGACACAGAGGCACCGAGCTAACCCTTCAACAAGATTTCTCTGTGACTCTGTGTCTCTGTGGTGAAACTTGCCAAGCCGTGCTCAACCCGGGCTGCGGTCGAGGCGGCAGAGACGTAACAAGTTACGTCTCTACGGAAGTGCTCCGCTCAGCAACTTTTCCAACTGCGCCGCAGGCACTCGCACGCCTACGTAGAATTGGCCGAACAGGGCGTAGACGGCGCTGACTTCGTCGAAGCGCATTTCGTAGATTAACTTCTTGAAGACCAGCGGATCTTCGGCGAACAGATCAACGCCCCATTCCCAGTCGTCGAATCCGATCGAGCCGCTGATGATTTGTTTAACCGCTCCGGCATAGCGGCGGCCGATCATGCCATGGTCGTTCATCTGGCGGGCGCGCTCTTCGATGGGGAGCTTGTACCAGTTTTTATCTTCGCCGCGGCGGCGGTCCATGGGATAGAAGCAGGCGTAACGCTGCGGCGGGATCTCGGGATAGAGGCGGGGACGCATGGCTTCTTTGTGGCGTTCCAGTTTGCCGGTGATCTCGGCCTTCCATTGTTCGGAATGCGGCTCGATGCCCTGATCGGTGAGCTCTTTGTAGATTTTGACGGTTGAATCGTAGAGTCCGAGTTCGATGATGGAGAGATATGACGTGGTGGGCTCGAGATAATCGCTGAGGCGCAGGTTGGCGAGTTTCAGTTCCGCCTGATTCAGATCGGCGAACGACTCGCGGAAATGAATCAGCATGAGGTCGCCCTTGTGCCCGATCAACGAAAAGAGCGCCGATTGGCCGACGGAGTTCTTCTCCATGGCGGCGAGCGCGTCGGAGGCTTCCTTCGCGATAGTCGACCTTTCGGCCTCGGGCAAGGCACGCCAGGCGGGGCGGCGGAAGCGCATCATCTGATGCAGAACGCTGTAGCCTTCGGTGGTGAGCGGCACTGCTGGGATTTCCGCGGCGACTTGTGAACGAGGTTGGTGCGTGGTCGACATGCGTCTCTTTCCTCTTCCGGAACCGGGCTTGCCGGGCAAAGGATTATTGTACGCGGCGGGGCACGAGACTAGAAAATGCCGCGTAACAGAGAATGATGGAGGACGATTGGAGCCAGGGGCATCTTCACAAAAGGTCTCTGTAGCATTCCAACGCTACGCGAACCAGTTGACTGCGAGTACGCACTTCGGTTTTCGCAAACAGCTGCTGGAGCGTGTTCTTGACCGCGCTCTCGGAAACGTTCAGACGGGACGCGATTTCCTTGTTGGCCAGGCCCTGGACCACGAGCCGGAGCACGTCGGATTCGCGATTGGTCAGAGCAATCCTCTCCTGGTGCTCAGACGCAGTTGCCGGACTGGAATCGGGACTGCCGGATCGCTCTTCCGTGACGTCGGCAATGATCGCGGCGAGTTTGGGGGCCGGCCCTTCTTTGTAGCTGGAAAACCAAACTTCTGCCAGAAACGACTCTCCGGTGCCTTTATGTCCACGGCATTGCATTGAAGTCCTGAACTGGGGTCCTTCTTCCCAGCGTAGTGCGTGGTGCAACTCCGGCAGGAACGCCGCGATGGGCTGCCCAATCAATTGTCCGTCGCGCGGCCCCAGCAGTTCCGCAGCAGCCTGGTTGGCGAGTTCGATGAAGCCATGCGCGTCGACGGTGACGATCGCCGCCGGACTGGTCTCAACCAGAACCCTTAGGCGTTCCTGGGACGCCAGTCTAAAGCGCCGATTGCGCAGCACTTCGGAAATGAATAGTCCCGAACCGACCAGCGCGAGCGCTTCAAAGCTGGTGCGGATCGGAGCATCGGCCGGGTCCAGATTGCTGAAACGCTCGCTAAGCAGGGCGCATGCGATACCCAATAAGGTGATCGCCCAACGCGGCAGAAACCCGGCCGCCAGCATAATCGGGAACAAGTAAAGGAAGCCCAGCGAGACATAGGGCTTCGTCCACCAGTCGACGACGGCGATGGCCATCACGATGGCCGCACTGGTGATAAGGACCGCAGTCCGGTTCCGCGGTTCCCAGATCCATTCCAAGTTCAACATGGATTTCGGTGGAACTACCGATTATCCCATCATTCGCCCGGTTCCCAAACCCAATCAAAAGATTGGCCGGTTCGATTGCCGCTTCCGCAATCGGAGGATTAGCCGCTTTGGGGTCAACTGGGCGCTGTTTTATTGGCCCTCCGAATCAACCGATTAAGCACAGATTGCGCTTCCAGATCGAAATACTGCCAGCCTGGCTATTCGAGTGTCTCCCGGAAACGGGGCTTTCCATGTAGACAGTATCCAGACCCGGCGCGGGTCGAGGGATTGGTGTCGTCGCAAATGGAGAAGCAGACCGCCAAGGATTTTCATTTTCGTGCTCGGAGTGTCCAGTGGATCCAAAGTTGCTGAATCGCTATGTATTCGGCCTGATGGGTTTCTTTGCCGCCTGCCTTTACCTCCTGGTGATCGCCGTCGGCTTGCGCAAATTTGTGTCACGTCTTTTGCAGTCTGGCCGTGAAAAAGAGAACGGCGAGAGCGACGGCACGGCGCGCGGAAGCGGGCTAAACGTGAATCAGCACGAAGCTGGATTCCTCGCGTCGGGCGATCAAGGGTTGTTCGAACGCGCCCGGGCAGCGGAATCCGGCGGAGCAATCGATGATTCGTCGAATCGTTGATTTTGCTCTGAACAACCGCCTACTCGTGCTGGCCTTCGCGCTGGTGCTTTTCGCCGGGGGCATCGTTGCCTTCCGCGACCTGCCCATCGAGGCCTATCCGGACGTCGCTGACAACTATGTAGAAGTGATTACGCAATGGCCGGGAATTTCCGCGGAACAAATCGAACAGCAAGTCACGATTCCGCTGGAAACCGCGATGAACGGCATTCCGCATGTCGTGCATCTGCGCTCGTTTACGCTGTTCGGACTCTCCGATGTGAAACTGGTCTTCGACGATGAATCGGATAACGACTGGAATCGGGAGCGGGTGCTGGAACGGCTGAGCCAGGTCACGCTGCCACCGGGGGTTGTGCCGCAGATGGGCACGGACTGGAGTCCGGTCGGCCAGATTTATTTCTTCACCCTGCACAGCACAAATCCCCAGTATGACGCCATGGAGCTCAAGTCCCTGGAAGACTGGGTCGTCGAAAAAAACTTCAAGTCAGTTCCGGATGTGGTCGACGTTTCCAGCTTCGGCGGGCCCACGCGCGAATACCAGGTGCGCATCGACCCTAACAAACTGGTCTCCTACGGGCTGAGTCTCGCTCAAGTCGAGCAGCAGCTTGCCAGCAACAACGTGAACGCGGGCGGAAGTTTCATCCAGGAGGGTCTGCAGCAGGTCAACGTACGTTCGGTCGGACTGGTCGACAAGGTTCGCGACATTGAAGAGACCGTCATTCTGACCAAGAATGGCACGCCGCTGCGGGTCAAAGACATTGCGGTCGTCTCGCAAGGTCCGAAGATTCGGCTGGGGCAGTTTGCCCGAGCCATTCACCACGAAAATGGAAAGATCGTCGACAACGACGACGTGGTGTCGGGGATCGTGCTGCTGCGGAAGGGCGCTGCGGCCGACACGGCGCTGCAGGGCATCAAGAAGAAAGTGAAGGAATTGAACGATTACATCCTTCCCCCGGGGGTGAAGGTTGTGCCGTTCATCGATCGCAGCGATCTGGTCCACTTCACCAGTCACACCGTGCTGCATAACCTGACGGAAGGAATGATCCTGGTCTCGATCGTTCTGCTTATTTTTCTCGGCAACGTGAGGGGAGCGCTAATTGTTGCGGCAACGATTCCATTCTCGTTATTGTTCGCATCGATTTGCCTGGACTTTAGGCACATTCCCGCAAATCTTCTTTCTCTCGGAGCGTTGGATTTCGGCATGGTGGTCGATGGGTCCGTAGTGATGATGGAGAACATAATCCGCCATCTCGGCCACAAGAACGGAAACCCTAAAACACCCAGCGAACGCATCAGTGAAGCCTCACACGAGGTGCAGCGTCCGGTCTTCTACGCGATCGCCATCATCATCACCGCTTACTTGCCCATCTTCACGCTGCAGCGCGTGGAAGGCCGGCTGTTTCATCCCATGGCGTGGACCGTCGCCTTCGCGCTGCTGGGGGCGTTGCTGTTCTCGATTTTAATCACACCCGTGCTGGCCAGTTTCGCCTTCGCCAAGGGCGCAAAGGAATGGCACAACCCGGCGATGCAGCTGTCTATCAAGTATTACCGAATCGCGCTGCGCTGGGCGATTCGACTGCGGGCTCTGACGGTCGGAGCGGGCGTGCTGGGTTTATTTGTTGCGCTCTACCTTGCCCTCAGCGGGGTCATCGGTTCGGAATTTCTGCCTCATTTGGATGAAGGCGCGCTGTGGGTGCGGGGCACGCTTGCACCCAGCACGGGACCGGATGAAGGTATCCGAGTATCCAACCAGGCGCGCATCATACTTTGCTCCTTCCCCGAAGTGCCGCAATGCACCAGTCAAACCGGCCGGCCGGACGATGGCACCGATACGACCAGCTTTTTCAACACCGAGTATTTCGTCGATCTAAAGCCGAAGGAAGAATGGCGGCCGATTTTTCACGAGAACAAAGACGAACTGATCGCCGCCATGAATCGCGAACTCAGCAAGATCCCAGGTGTTGGCTGGGGTTTTTCTCAGCCCATCGAAGACAACATGGAAGAGGCGGTCAGTGGAGTAAAAGGCGAACTGGCGACGAAGGTCTATGGCGACGACTTGAAGGAACTAGAAGAAAAGAGCTTCCAGATTACTAACATCATGGGGACGGTGAAGGGGATTGAGGATCTCGGCGTGTTTCATGTGCTCGGTCAGCCCAACCTGAACGTGACCGTCGACCGCGCCCAGGCTGCTCGCTACCAGATCAACGTCGCGGATGTGCAGGACGCGGTTCAGACGGCGGTTGGTGGGAACGCCTTGACCCAGGTGCTCCAGGGCGAGGCCCGCTACGACCTCGTCCTGCGTTATCTGCCGCAATACCGCGATACGAAGGAGGCGATCGAGAAGATTCGTCTGCTGTCGCCGTCGGGGGAACGCGTGTCGCTGGCGCAACTCTGCAAGATCCAGGAAACGGATGCGGGCTCAGAGGTCTATCGCGAAGGCAATCAGCGATATATCGCCATCAAGTACAGCGTCCGAGGGCGCGACCTGGGTAGCGCGGTGCAAGAAGCGATGAAAAAGATCAACGATCAGGTGAAACTCCCCCCGGGGTATCACATCGACTGGGAAGGAGAATACGAGAGTCAGAAAAGAGCCGACGAGCGACTGCTCGTCGTTCTCCCAATCACCATTTTGATCATCTTCATCATCCTTTACACCATGTTCAAGTCTCTCAAATGGGCTTCGCTGATCATGGTAAACATCGCCATCGCTCCCGTCGGAGGTCTGCTGGCCCTTCTGATTACCGGGACTAATTTCAGTGTTTCCTCGGGTGTAGGTTTCCTGGCTCTATTCGGTGTGTCGGTGCAGACCGGCGTCATCATGCTGGAATACATCAACCAGCTGCGAGCGCGCCGCTATTCCATTGAGGACGCCGCGGTCGAGGGCGCCGTGTTGCGACTGCGTCCTATCATGATGACCATGCTGGTCGCGACTCTGGGCTTGCTGCCCGCTGCCCTGTCACACGCGATTGGTTCCGACTCTCAGCGCCCCTTTGCCATCGTGATTGTGGGCGGCTTGATCGCCGACCTGGTGATGAGCATCTTCCTGCTGCCTACCCTGTATGTGTGGGTTGCCGGGGAAATGGACGTCCTCCCCTCTGCGGACGGAGACTTTGAAGAAGGCGAACACGTCGATTGATTTTCCTGCCCCTGCTGCCGAAAGCATTCTCATTGATGGGTTGATGACTGATAACTCGCTCGTTTCGGAGTGGCAGCCAATCGGCCAGTGGCGGAGCGGGCGAATCGTCCGAGTCCCCGTTTCTGCCGTACGAGGAAATCGTCGACTTGCTGGGGACCGAGGAGATCCCGCTGGCTTTCACCCTTTGCCAAGTCCCCTATCCACGGCCTCGGCTGCGGAGAGTTTCCGGTCTCGGTGTGGCTCGGTGCGAGGGGCGCCGGAATGCAACTCACAGGCTTCTCCGGCCGCCGCGCCACATGTCGTACAAGGCACGGACGATATCTGTTTTAGGGTGAGTTCTTTGGTCTTCATCCTCATATAATGCAGCGTTTCTGGCTGTGGAAATGTCCAATATTGATCATTCTCAACGTTTTAGGCTCGACAATATCATTTTGAACGCCCCCCAGTTTGTTCCTGATTGTGAGCAAAACCGAACATCTTCCGCGATTCCCCTTCTGGCACAATATGTGGAAGGTGTACCCCTTCGCCGGGAGAAGTCCCTTGACGGCACCAACTACTTTAGTGAAGAACAATCGCGATTTCGACCCGAAGAAATTCCTTGCCACCATCGGTGAGGGTAGGAAGTCTGTGGCTGTTCCTCAGAAACAGACCATTTTCGCGCAGGGCGACGCGGCTGACTCGGTCTTCTATATCCAAGGCGGCAAGGTTCGACTCACCGTGGTTTCGAAGGTTGGCAAGGAAGCCACCCTAGGCATATTAAACGAGGGAGACTTCTTCGGAGAAGGTTCCTTGGCTGGGCAGTCTTTGCGCATGGGGTCTGCAACCGCAATGACGGACTGCGACCTTCTGCGCATTGATAAGAAGGCGATGATGCTGGCGCTTCACCGTGAGCACACATTCTCTGATCTGTTCGTGGAGTATCTGCTGGCGCGGAATATTCGCTACGAAGAGGATTTGGTCGACCAGCTCTTCAATTCCAGCGAAAAGAGGCTGGCTCGCCTTCTGCTGTTACTGGCTCACTTCGGCAAGGAAGGCGTGCCTGAGACTGTGATCCCCAAGATCAGTCAGGAGACCCTGGCAGAGATGATAGGGACAACTCGCTCCCGGGTCAGCTTTTTCATGAATCGGTTCAGAGAGTTAGGCTTCCTTGATTATGGCGGCAGCGGGCTGCAAGTTCACAGTTCACTTCTCAACGTCGTTCTCCACGACTAGATCCCCTCTACCCTTCACATACTTGTAAGACTCGGACGTGGTTCGTGCCGCTTTCGGCCCTCTCGCTTTCTCCTCTGTTCCAACCTCGTCAAGAACGGCTTAAGCGGCGCCTCCAGGCCCAAGGTCGGTCCCAAAACGGACTACGGGTTCTATTTTCTATACTTCAGTAATCTAGCGTATTGACACCTCGCCGACTTATATTGCGCCCAGTGTGATCCAACCAATCTCAGGAAGATTCTAGTCAATCAAAGACTCCTGGTGGTTTCTTGGCGCTCGTCGCGTGAGACCGCTACTCCGGCCATCGCGCAGACGGAAAAGCGAGGTGACCTTAATGAGAACATGCAGAATCGCTCTAGTCTTTGGACTGCTCGCCGTGGCAACGTGTTTGCCGCTGGCACCCGGCGCTTTCGCCCAGATTCAGTCAACCATCTCTTGTCCCGCAGGACACAACTATTGGGATGTCTTGAGTGTAATGGTGATGGACCCAGGACTGGCCTCCGGCTACCACATGGAGGGAATCACTAACGGCCTGCCATCGTCCTACGTCTATACCGTCTGGGACGAAAGCCAAAAAAAGGTGTACTACGTCAAAAATCCCCAAGGGAATCCCTGGGACATCAATCTTTATGATTCAAATTACATCTACCAATGGGTCACAGAACTGGACGACTGGAATGGCGTCAACCACTGGAACGATCCAAGCAGCTGCAGGAAATTGAACAACGGCAGTCAGAACAGCACGGCCGACTTCTCCATGCGCTGGGCGGCCCGGTGTGCGGCTCCGGGAGGCGCCAACAGTTCGATCTGGAATCCGCCGCCTCCCAACCTGTCGAACAATACGAACTACTTCACCTACGTCGATCAGGTAAAACAAAGTCACGCTCAGGATCTCAACTATGCTTGGCTGAAAGTGCGAGTCCCAGAGAAGATGACTATTACCGACCACCGCGCAAATCCACCAGAATCGTTTTCCATCACAACCCTGCCCTTGCAATATACGTACAGCTGCAGTGTCTCGGGGAAAGTCGACTCCTGTCAGTCTCGCGAGGTTTTTGATTACGGTGTGGACACAGACGTAAACCCGGTGGACAACATCAAGCATAGCTATGGATGGGTTCGCTGGCGCTACTACATCAATTCGACGAAGGGAAATCCGAAGGCCGCTGCCGTCTGGGTACTGGCGAATACATCGACCTCCAACCAGTTGATGCACGGACAGGTCAACATCAACTTTCAGTGTTTCTAGACCAGCTGCAACGGGTCATCTCGCGGGCATAGCCCGGCAGGCCTCGACAAGAGGAGTTTCTTGAGAGAAGTTTCTTGAGACTCTGGCTAGTCTGGATTCATTTCGATCTGCCGGGGAGGTAAGGCCGGCATATCGGGATGTTGCTGGTCCCGCCATATCACGTCGAAGCACTCGCCCTCGCTTTGAGCCAGCCAACTGGTGCCATCTTCGTACTTCACCGAATGCGGGAAGAAGACCCAGCCCAGGACGGCTTGGGCGCTGTCGGCGCGAATGCCCGGCTTTTCGAGAGTTTGCTCCTGGCCGGGCAAAATGGGCTTCGCTGATGACCACTCGGAGTTGAACGGCCGCCGCAAATCCTGAGGCGCCAAAAACATCTCCGGCATGAGCCGTAAACTCGTAATCGTCTTGCTGCTAGTGTTCTTAACCGTCAGCGTGAACTTCTCCGGATCCTTCCAGAAATCTCCGCCCACAAACGCGACGGGGCAAGCACGCGTAGGCGGCGCTGCGATGGTGTAAACCGCCATCATCCCCCCCTCCATGTGGTCTTCCACATGACAATGGAACATCCAGGTGCCGGGGTTGTCTGCGATCATGTCCACCGTCTTCATACTTCCCGGAAGCAGTTCGATCACATCGGTGTTCCTGCCGCCTTCGCTGACAGTTTCGCCGTGCCAATGCGGAGTGTGCAGGTCGATCTCGTTTCCCATGCCCAGCAAATACCAGCGCACTTTCTCTCCCTGCTTCATGGTCAAGCCGGGAAGATTGCCAAAGATGAATCCGTTGATGGCATAAAACAGCCCTGCGGGTTGGCCCCCCATTTCGTTGAAGATCATGAACGAGGCAACAAATTCGCGGTCAACATCTTTAGGAGATCCATCGGGATTGGCTTTGCCTTTAGCAGTGACGATGATCGGCCCAAGCAGTCCGGCATTGATCTCAATTGCCGCATCGACGTGGGCGTGATACCACCACACAATCGAACTTGGCTGCCCGGGCCCCGGGCCGCTGGCCTCGTTGGCAAACCAGTGATACGTGTATCGCGCTCCCGGGGCGACAAAGCCCCCTTTGGCCACGGGCAGATATAAAGACCCTTCGTTGATTTTGTCGTAACGCAGGCCGTGAGGATGCATATCGTGACCGCGGTGACTGCGATTTAGAAAATCCACAACCACTTCGTCCCCCACTTCAGCGCGAATCACGGGCCCAAGAATTCCCAGCCAAACAGGTTGCGGCTTCGTCGTAGTAAAGGTGCCGTCCGTATATTCGACGAAGCGTGTCTTCGGCCATTGCAGCTGAAGCCACGGTTTCCGGATAGGCGTGGCCGTGAGCAGATCGTGCCCGCTGGGGGCGTAGTTCCAGGTGACATCTTCGGCGGCGATGTAGTAGTGCCGAGTCGTCGCCATGCAGGAGGAAATTGAGAAGAAGACAAACCAGAGCACAAACGCCCGCTGAATTTTCACGGAAGCCATTATCCCACCGTGCGGATCATTCTGAAATGATCCCCAGGCCTTTGAGGTCTAACCGGCACGGCCTAAGGATGCGATGGGTGCATCAGTCCAGAGATACTGGCCTGCGCTGCCGCTCCCATCGTGAACGTCGCAGTTACTGATGTGTTGGCAGTAACTGTGATTGAACAAGTGGCAGTGCCGCTGCAGCCCGCTCCACTCCATCCCGCAAAAGTGTATCCGCTGTTCGGGGTTGCGGTGAGGGTGACGTCGGTGCCATAGGCAAATGAGGCAAAACAACCGTCGCCGCCGGGCGTGCACGTAGTGATGTTCCCAGGATTGCCCGCGACCGACCCGGAGCCTGTAGCTCCCGCGATTGTGACCACTAAGGCCGGAGGATCGTTCCAACTGGCTGGCGGAACCAGGCTGCACTCACCGTCGGTTACTTGAGTGGGCGGCGTTGGAGCAGTAGCCCAGGGCTTGTTCACAAAATCAAAAAACTCGGTCATGTCCGTTTGCGAGCCGTCGCGTGCGGTGAGGGCGGGCAAGCCAAAGCGGGTCTCAACCATCTTGAGCACCGCTGTCGTGTCGCGGACATTGTGAGAGACGAAGTTCTTCACGGAATACGGCGAAATCACGATCAGCGGCACTCGATACCCGGTCCATGCGAAATCACAAGTTCCTTGTCCAAGTTCCTGGCCGGGCTTGGTGCAGATATCGTTGAGAGCGGGGTTCAGGTCGATTGGCGATAGATAGTCGCCAGGGGGTGTCGCCGGTTGCGGTGGCACGTGGTCGTAAAGGCCACCGGCTTCGTCGAAGGTGAAAATCATGGCCGAATCCGTCCAATTGGGGCCGGCCATAAGGTCGTTGATCAGACCGGCGGCGTAACTCGCTCCAGCCTGGACATCGGACGGAGTAGAAGTATCGAGATCGTTGGGATGCTCATCGAGTGATGCAGCCGAGGCGGGTTCAATCAGAGCGAATTGGGGCAACGTCCCATTCGCCGCGTCGACCGCAAATTGCGTCACCGGAACGATATTTTGCAACAAGTCCGGAGTCTGGCCGGCGCTATCGATGATCGTCTGTTCGTACGTGAACATATTGATATAGGAGCTTTCGATGAGGCACTCCGCGTTCGCGTCCGAAATATCGTTGTTACATGCGGCACCGGTGATCGGATTAATCGTCGCTTCAGAGTTGACATAAATCTTCCAGGTGATGCCGGCATTCTGCAGGGCCTCGAAAATAGTTTTATTGACGAGGGGGCCCTCCGGGGCTGCCAGGGGATACGCATGTCCGGCGGAAGTGGCGGACAGCAGGTACATGCGATTGAGTTGGGTTCGATTCATCAGCGGAGAAAACCAGGTGTCCGAGGTCGCGAAATTGGAGGCCATGAAGTAGTAGTAATTCAGGTCCGTCCAGTCAAAATAACCCATGGCTCGTATGCCGTTGACATCCATAAGCGGAGGGACTTGCGATTCGGCGTCATACGCGGCGGTGTATACAAATCCGTTCAGCGGCGGAGGATTTTCGGCCGGTTGATCAGCCTGGTTGGTGTAGTCCCAATTATTGTGGGCCTCGTTCCAGAAGGGGCTCTGCTCTTCCTGACACTCGGATGCGAAATGAAAGGAGCTAACGGGATAGTTGGGGTTCGGAGTGCACCCATCGGTGATGGTCGGATCGCAGCCTGGGTTCGTCGGTGGCGCCGGGGTTACGCCGTTCACCGGCGGATTAAACTGCGGCAATCCGTTGAAGGTCTGCCCCTTGGTCCCATATCCATTCGCCGACCAGTATCCCAGCATTGCTCCGAAGTAATGATCTAAAGACCGATTCTCCTGGGCGAAGAGGATGATGTGATTCAGCGCCGCATAGGGGTTACCGGAACTGAAGGTCGCAGTCACGGCTTCCGCCGCGGTCACGGTGAGGCTGCAGCTTGACGTTCCCGTGCACGCGCCACTCCAACCAGCAAAGGTGCTGCCCGTTCCCGGGGTTTCGCTTAGCGTGACATGGGTATTCTGCGGAAAACTCGCAGAGCACGTACTCGGACAATTGATTCCTGCCGGGCTGCTGGTCACGGTTCCCGTGCCCGTCCCCGCCTCAGTCACGGTCACTGCATAGCTAGGAGACGCGGAGCTGAAGGTCGCGGTCACGGATTCCGCCGCAGCCACAGTGACGCTGCAGGTTGCCGTTCCTGTACACGCGCCACTCCAACCTGTAAAGGTACTGTTCGTTCCCGGAGTTTCGCTCAGCGTGACCTGGGTATTCTGCGGAAAACTCGCCGAGCATGTAGTCGGACAATTGATTCCTGTCGGGCTGCTAGTAATGGTTCCCGTGCCCGTCCCCGCAACCGCCACGGTCAATCCGTCACCGGGATTGAACGTAGCGGTAACGCTCGCTGCCGCCGCGAGGGTCAGGATGCAGGTATTGGTGCCGGAACAACCGCCGCTCCATCCACCGAAAAAATAGTTGCTGCCCGCAGTTGCAGTTAGCGTGATTTGCGTATTTTGGTTAAAGCTGGCGCTACACGTCGTAGGACAGTTAATCCCTACTGGGCTGCTGGTCACGGTTCCCGCACCCATGGCTGGGGCGGTGACGGTTAACTGGTAGGTCTGGGGTTGCGTGTGGGATCCGCCGCCCGCGCTTACGCAACCCGTCAGCACAAGGGCGGATAGGGCCGACAACAACGTCAACAAAAACGTTAACCGGGACTTCATGGGTGTGTTGCTCCTGGGACAAGTCCGAATTTCGATGAAAGTCAATACCCAGACGGTTGTGTGTCCCGATAAATGGTCGCGCAATCAAGGAGCAGACCATACCTGTCGCGCCCGAGCGATCGTCCGCCATCTAAGCGCTCGTGGTCTATCTTTCTGAGTGGTGGTCAATTTTTCAGCTGGTCAGGCGAATGCGAGTGAAGGATGGCCTCCCCCGGTTCTGCCTTTTTTCGAAGTGGCGGCGGTAGCGGGGTGGCTCTGGACGGCCTGCATGATAATCCATTGAACATCGGTGCGCCGGTAGGGAGCAGAAATCACGTCGAACGCACCCAATTCGATCGCCTGGCGGTAGCTGTCCTCCGAGTACGCCTCGGCCAGGACGATGACGCGGATCTGGTCCAGCTTTTGCTTTAACAACGTAATCACGTCCTCATAGGTCCCATCGGGCAGCTCCGCTTCGCAGAGCACCAGCGCATGGTTCCCACGTCGAAGGCCGCGGCGAGCTTCCTGCAGCGTTAAGCACCAACAGACCTCCAGCGACCACTCCAAAATCGCGCTTTCTATCACCTGACGATTCTCGGTAGAGCAGATCACTAACATCCGCCATCGCATAGTTATCCGCCGCTACTCATCTGCCAATCTCGGACTGCGCGCCCGCCGACAAACCTAGTGACCATCCTGCAATTGTGGGCGCGGGAATTCTGGTGCGTCTTTTAGTTGTACAAACGCGTGCGAGGGTTGCTTGTCATTTTGATGGACGCTATGCGTATTTCGAATCTGGCCCCTGGGGATCAATCTCCGCAGAATTGGGAGAGCAAAGGCGTCGAACCATCATTGGGCGGACTTTTACGTAGGATAATCAGCGGTCTGAGGTCTGTTGAGGTGGTTGATTTCCCCGCCACGACTCCGGGTTTGACAAACTACGGGGTGCAACGAAGACTGCCGGCGCCACAAAGTCGTCCTGGAGTAAATCCGTCGTAAGGTCCAAGGGCAGCCGGATCGCTACCACGGTGCCCTTGTGACTCGAGCGAATTCTGAAACTGCCGCCTAGTTGCCGGACGCGTTCTCGCATCCCGCGCAGCCCGACACCGGACGCTCGTCCAGCTTCGATCTCACGGACTTTCTGTCTTGGAATGCCCGTCCCGGAGTCCGCTATTGCCAGCGAAACCTGGCGTGAATAGCGCACAATACGTATGGTCACAGTGCGGCTTTCAGAATGCCTGTGAACGTT
>Ga0187863_10001540_pt1 | contig 18244 bp, 16 predicted proteins | sample June2016WEW_11_1_FD_132975 | JGI IMG/M metagenome (GOLD analysis project Ga0187863, IMG submission 132975) | Peatland microbial communities from SPRUCE experiment site at the Marcell Experimental Forest, Minnesota, USA - June2016WEW_11_10 | ecosystem: Environmental > Terrestrial > Soil >... | reverse complement strand
CAAAAGAAGTCTTTCGCAAAGGTATAGGTCATTCATTTTTTGTTTCTCTCTCTCCAAATTTCGGCACGCAAATCATTGATTAATGATGTCAAATCTCTTAGGTTTTTGTCTATTTTATCAAATTTCTGTTTAGTACCCTTGCAGAAGTTTCTTATCATTTCATTAATATCGGTGAGGTGCAACTAAAATTCAAAGATGTCAAAATATCAATTAAACGGGCTAAGTTTATTTCCCTCGGAGATGCCGAAACTGAGGAAATTGCCGTAACATAAGGATTTCTTTTTGGCTGATATGAAAATGTACTATCCGTTAATAATAATTGATAAAGACAACTTAGTGGATAATTAGATGACCTAGTGCCTCCTATCACCAGCTTTTTAACAATTGCTTGATGATAAACGGATCGAGGTATTAAAACAATGTACAGTTGAGGTTTGAATTTACGTTCATGATGCATTCATTTTAATGGTATATAGTTGTATTCATGACAAATAAAAAATGAGAAAAACGTAAATTGCATAAAAACCAAGACTTGATTTTAATTTTATCCTAGTACGTCTCGTATAAAATTTATTCGAAAAATAAAAGAAAAATAAAAGAATAATGCGGTGTTGACAGCGTGTGTTATAATAAGTGGGTTGGATTTATGCAAACTTTGAAACATGCTTGACAAGTGGTCTTGCGATGGTATAATAAATTAGAGATTATATTAAGGTTATGTTAAGGAGGTGATGTTGGTGGTACATACCCGCAAGGGAGATTCCGCGTAAGACGCAGACGGTATGGAAAATAATAATCAAAACAATAAGCAAGTGTCTTCGCGCAGGAGCTTTTCGGTGCGTGGACTTAAGTAATTTAAGGAGGATTCTAATAAAATTGATGAAAAGCAAATTTACAGTAAAGATACTGGGCACTTTAGTTGTATTGGCGATGCTAGCGTCCCTTATTGTTGGGCTTACAGCGTCTCCTGCAAGTGCTGCAGCCGGTACGCTCGCTTGGGGTTCTTATACTACACCTAGCAATGCAGGATATCTGCTGGGTGGTTATAGTAATCTTTTGTCCCCAGCAGCGACAATTGGCAATCCTGTTATCAATTTGGTAGCTGCCAGCCCCACGGGATCGGAAATTTTCGGCTTGGATTCTGCCGATGAGACACTTTACTCGTCTACTAATGGTGGAGCAAGCTGGTCTGAAGTGGCTGTTACTGGTATTACTGATCCCGTAGCATTTGTTGTTTCGCCTAATTTTAAGACGGACAATTCGATGGTTATCGCCTCTGCAACAGGCGTATGGATTTCCACCAATGCTGGTGGGAGTTTTACTATGATCACTCCCACGCTTGGAACTGAAACCATCACCTCTCTGGATCTCGGTTACTGGTTTACCACTGGTAATGTTCTAACCGCAATCGTCGGTTTAGCTAACGCAGGTGGAGCACCTGGCGATACAGCCTATGGCAGCAACGTCATCGACTACACCTACGGTGCATTTGGATGGAAAGCTGTTGGTGCGATGGCGGATTCTGTTTATGGTGTTAAAATTTCCCCGGCTGGCTTGACCGACGGAGAGGCAATGTGCGTTTATTACGCACCAGCTGGAGCATTGTGCATATCTTCAGATTTTGGCTCTCTCGGCTGGGGCACCACCGCATACCCTGATAACGTCATTGTTGGGGTCAACGGCACAATGGGTGGTAGTGCTGTCGCAACTGCTCTCACTGCCCCTCCGACATCAGTCGAAATGGCCACGGCAACAGATTATGTTGGCAATACCGGTGCCTCCGTATTTGTTGGAATCAGCGGTTTAGCCGTGGCAGCCAATAATGGTGTCTACAAGGTCTCCGGCCGCGCGAATAGCGGTGGTTCTACCGTTGCTGAGGGTCTAACTGGAAATGTTACCAGTCTGGCCGTCAGTGGCCCGATCGCAACCGCGACGGTCTTCGCTGGTATCGGCGCTGGTATATCCTATTCGACCACTGCCACGGCTAGTACCCCCACTTGGTCAGGATCTGCCGGTCTTGGCACTATCACCAGTGCTGACGTCGCAGTCGCAGGCTCGATGGTAGTTGCTGGGACTATGGGCGGCACTGATGGTGGCATCTTAGTCAGCACTAACTTGGGTGCCAGTTTCCAGGGCGTTGGTGCGCTGAACACAGGCAATCCGGCTGTGTTGGATGTAAGCCTTGTAAACTTCCAAGCAGCCAATGCCACAACCTGGTTCGTCACAATGACAAATGGATCTGAAGATTATGTTTTCATGACTACCAATGGTGGCACGAGCTGGATGAGAATCTATTCCGAAATGATTGTTGCGCCCGCTACGACGCTAATGGTCACGGTCTCAACTGCTTATACGACTGATTCCACCGTTGCAATTTCAGATGGCACCAGCCTGTTACACGTGTCAAATAATGGTGGCATGACTTTCTCTAATGTTGGATCAGCAGCCACCACGATTTCCTCAATATTCGCGATTAATGCGAGTAATATCTTCGCCGGCACCACTGGCGGCACTTATAAGGTTGGCTCTTTCGCTCAAGGTGCTACCGATGGTACGGCCATCACTTCGTTTGCCTTAAGCCCGATGGATAAGACCCTCGCTACCTTCCTTGTTGGTCAAGCTGATGGTACGGTTTGGCAAACAACCAATAATGGTGGTACTTTCACTGAACTTGGCGCAGCGCCCGGTACTGGAGCCGCGATGGTCGCTTATGGACCTGACGGCACCGTTTATGCTGCGGAAGGCACTAGCGTATTCAGCTGGTCATCTACAGCTCCCGCTTGGTCTAATCTCGGTCTGACTCTTACAAAAGTCGCTGGCATCGCGGTCGGTACCAATAATGTCCTTTATGTCACAGATACAAAAGCAGCAGTCAACGGGACGTTCGTCTGGCGCAGTGTGAATCCTAATCAAGAGAATACCACCGCTGGCGGTGCGCCTACCTTCAATTCGATGAACTTTGGTACTGTTTCCGGTACTGCCCTTAGTGACAACTTATCATCGATGGCTGTCCTTACAGCCACAGCTGGTGATACTGTATTGGTGATGGATACCACTGCTCCTGTCACAAGTGGCGTTGCTGGTTGCCTTGAAGGCTTCCTGGATACCATGGCCGTCGCGCCTACCAAACTTGTACCGGCCAATAATGCTGTTGTGTCGTTCCCAGGGGCCACGCCCAGTGTTACTCTTGGTTGGGCAGCAGTCACCGGTGCTACCGGATACCAGGTGGTTGTAAATGGCGGCACTCCTGTTACAGTTACCACGAACTCTTACACATTCACTGCCAATCCCGGTTCTGCTTATACTTGGAGTGTGTATGTTTATGGAGTTGGAACTACAGCCCCTGCATCCACATTCCTTGGACTGTCTTCCCCGACTCTGAATTTCACTACAGCTTTATCTGCTATTCCTGTTGCCCCAGCGGTTCTTAATCCCCCTCAGGGAGCAACAAATGTACCCCTTAGCGGTTTCAACTTCGTATGGCCGGCAGATCAGACCGACCTCAATGCTGGGCTGACAGTAACCTATCAGTTTGCTTTAGCTCAAGCTAGCGCAAACACTTCTGCTAACGAATTCGCTATCCTTGACTATAGCGACAACACCGCGACCAATGCTGAAACACTTCAAGAGACCTTACAGCCCAATGCTGTGTATTGGTGGGAAGTTAGATCAGTAGCGATGAATGGATCGGGTGGTATTGCTACTTACGGTGCTTGGCAGGTCAACACGTTCACTACTGGACCTGCAATGACATCCACTACCGTCGCTCCGCCAGTGACCGTTACACAGACTAATGTAACTATCACCCAGACCCAGCCTCCTATGACGACAGTACAGTCGACCGTTACCAGTTTGGTCGTTACGCAGGCTGCCTCTACTCAGGCAATCCCGGCTTACCTGCTCTGGATTGTAATCGTCATTGGTGCTATACTGGTCATCGCCGTCATCGTCCTGATCGTCAGAACCCGCAGAATCCCGTAATGTTCTGAAATAAAGGAAAAACGGTAACTTGAAACAAAGGGAGCCCTTCAAACGAAGGGCTCCCTTCTTTTTGTGCATATAGTGGACGTACCCAAATAATATTGTTGCTTGCTACTGCCAATGAAACCTTTACGAAGTGTTGAATTGGAAAGGCAACCAAATTGTAATTTTAATCGTGATGCATCCCACTCTATTAAATAGCTGAGAGTTGTTCTTGGTGAGTCCGTCTATGGTTTGCTGGTTTCACATGGCTTATCTAAAGGATTATAATAAATTCGATTTGGTATATTATACATAAAAGATGATTCAGGCAGGATAAAAATCAATAAACTTAAAATGAAAGGAGGTATTAAATGAAAACACAAGACCCGGGAGATTCTGAAATTAAGGCCCAAAATACAATTTCATTAAGCCACAAAAATAGTATTTTCATGTTCTGTTCATCTATTTACCATATAATAAATATTAGATATGGTGGATCCTTGGATAGGAGGCGGCAATGCGTGTGCTGGTTGTGGAAGATGAAAGGCGGCTGGCCGGTATCATCAAGCGGGGCCTAATTGAAGAAGGATATGCAGTTGACATCGCTTTTGATGGTGAAGATGCACAGTTTATGGCTGAAACTACTTCCTATGATGTAATTACCCTCGATATCATGTTACCCAAGAAAGATGGCATCTCTGTCTGTAAGGACTTGCGCGCCAAGAAAATTAATACCCCCATCCTGATGCTGACTGCGCGTGACAGCGTCGAGGATCGTGTCAAAGGACTGGATTCCGGCGCCGACGATTATCTGATTAAACCCTTTGCTTTCAATGAATTGCTGGCGCGGGTTCGCGCTCTATTGCGGCGGGAATCGCTTTCCAAAAATCCCAAGATACAAGTTGGAGATCTGTTGCTGGATACTCTGTCCAGGGAAGTCTGGCGAGGTGACAGGAAAATAGATTTGACTACCAAGGAATACTCGATTTTGGAGTATTTTATGTCCCATCCCAATATGGTCATTACTCGGACCATGCTGGAAGAGAATGGTTGGGACTATGAGTATGACAACATATCGAATATTATCGACGTCTATATCCGCCGCCTCCGCCGTAAAATTGATGGAGATACGGACGACAGCCTGATTCAAACCGTCAGGGGCGCAGGCTATCGTCTTAAAACAGCATGAAGTTTTTTAAAAGCATTCGCACGCGTCTCACCCTCTGGTATTTGACCGTGATGGTCATTTTGCTGCTTATGTTTAGCTCTGTGGCTTATATAATGTTGGATCATAACCTCTATCAGAACCTTGATAATGCGCTCCGCGCCAAATCGACGCAACTAAATGCTCCATCGGTTATCATACCCCAGTCAGATGAAATCCTACTATCCTTCAATTATAATGGCACATTGAATCAGGAAATCGGAACAATTACGGTTGATACCTCTAAGTTGAGCGGGTTGGTAAAGCAGGCATTATCCGGTCAAAATTCCTACCTGACCACTGTCACTACGGCCAATCAGGGGATTCGATTATATGCAACTTCTTTTTTAAATCTTTTCAACGACCAAACGGTTGTTGTGGTCGTAGGGCGGTTAACCACCGAAATCACCGATGTGTTGCATACTTTTATGTATATCATCATCTTTGCAATGATAGGGGTAATTGTTCTGGCAGGTTTAGGTGGATTGTTTCTAGCAGATCGTGTTTTGAGGCCGGTGGAACGGATAACCAAAACTGCACAAAAGATTGAGGGGAGCGATCTGAGTCAACGCATAGACGTTAAAACCGATGATGAATTGGGCAGGTTAGCAGTGACTTTGAACGAAATGATTGGCAGACTTGAAGAATCATTTAGCCGCCAAAGGCAATTTACAGCTGACGCGTCCCACGAATTACGCACCCCGCTGGCGATTATGCAGGCGGAGGCAACTTTAGCGTTGAGCAAAGAAAGGGCCCCGGACGATTACCGCAAAGCACTGGAAACCATTTCTCAGGAATCGGACCATATGTCCTCGGTCATCGGCAAATTGCTCTTCCTGGCACGCAGCGATGCCGGAAAAGAACAATTGAATTTTGAAGATGTCGATTTGAAAGAACTGATTATCGGCTTGGCCGCGAATATCGAAGCGTTTGCACAGGATAAAGGGATAAAATTCACGGTTGATACCAAAGACGATGTCAATGTGAGCGGCGACAAAGTAAAACTGCGGCAGCTTTTCACCAACATTTTAGAAAATGCAGTCCGCTATACTCCCGCTGATGGAAAGATCTCCATTTCATTGCTGGAAAAAGAATCAAATGCCGTGGTGTCAATCAGCGACACGGGTATCGGCATCCCGCCAGAGCATTTACCGCATATTTTCGAGCGTTTCTACCGCGTGGACAAAGCCCGCGCCCGGGCTGATGGCGGGGTTGGACTGGGGCTGGCAATTGCCAAAATTATTGCCGAATCGCACAAAGGCAAAATTCAGGTGGAGAGTGAAGTTGGGAAAGGCACCACATTTATTGTCTCAATACCAGTGAAAGTACTCACGCAACAACACGTTGGAATACCTGCTGAGTAACATATTTGGTTATTCACAAAATCATGAGAATCTGATTATGACTCATTTAAATCTTTTTTAATCTGATCAAGCTGATCTTTGGTGATTTCGCCCTTTGCGTATCGCTCCTTTGCAATATCAATCGGAGTTTGCTTTGTTGCGGAAGAATTGGCCTTGCCAAACCTAAAGATAAACCATATTATTAAAGCGATAAGAAGGCACCAAAATAACACGTTTAAGCCCAATATTAGCGGCCCCCAGAATCCCAGATGAGGATTAATAACGTAATCGTAGCGCCACATATCCGCCACCCTCACATAGCAATTATGTTGTTTTGGTCATTTGAGGTGCCTTTATGAAGCGGGGCGGATTGCAGGAGTAACCGTAATATCCATTTGTTTTCCGCCGCGTATTACTGTCAAAGTAACAGGTGTGCCCACGACGCCCTCATTAGCCAGGTCAGTTACCACATCATCGGAACTATTTACTGTTTGCCCGTTGTAAGCGATAATAACATCTCCCCCAATCGTGATTTGTGTACCATCATCGCTTAAATTAGTGGTGCCGGCTTTAAGACCAGCTTTATCCGCCGGACTGCCGGCTGTGACGGCCTCTAACAAAGCACCACGTTGCCCGGAAGGTAAATTCATGGCAGTCGCAATATTTGGGTCAAGTGATGTGACAGTGACACCCAGATACGGATGATCGTAAACGCCGTTAGTTATCAATGCTGGAATGACCTGTGCGACAATGGACTCCGGAATTGCAAAACCCACACCTGAATTGGAACCTGATTCTGTCTCGATAGACTGGGTTATGCCCATTACCGCACCGGCATCATCCAATAGTACTCCGCCGGAATTGCCTGGATTTATCGCGGCATCGGTCTGAATAATATCGGGAATATTGAAAGTTGGTCCAACTGCGTTCTCGACACTAGGAATGAGCCGCCCAATGGCACTAACGAAGCCCACGGTCAGCGTGTTTTGCTCTCCGTACGGATTGCCAATTGCGATTGCCAGTTGCCCGACTTGTACCGGATTTGCATCCATAGTGACCGGTTGCAGATTGACGCCGTTTGGGTTCACTTTGATGACCGCTAAATCACTATCTGGATCGGCCGCTACTAAAGACGCATTAACATCGGTTCCATCGGAAAATGTCACGGTAATGTTGGTGGCACCGTCGATTACGTGGTTGTTGGTAACGATGTCGCCTTTAGTATCCCACACAAAACCCGAACCCAGTGCTGCACCGGCTTCACTGGTGGCAGTTGCGGGCATATCATCGTTGATCAGAACGACCGATGGACTAACCTGAGAATATATTGTTTCAAGTGTCGTCTCAAGACCGCTGACTGAGGCGAGTACGGACTGCGAAGATTGAATTGCAGTCGCGCTTGTTGTAGTCGTTTTCGACGTCGTAGCCGTGGTAGTTGATGCAGTGGTTGACTGGAGCAATGAGCAACCCGTTAACGTGCTCACTATCATCAACAACGTTGCAACAATCATTAATTTCTTTTTCATCTTGGTAACTCCTCATAAAATTTCGTGGATTTCAATTCACGCCCTTTGGCCTGATTTTAATTGACGGTATTCTCTCAACGCTTATTTCTTTTAGTTTGTTCATATTATAACTGTTTAGCTTGACGCTCCAGCGGTTATACCTTTGATTAAGTTAGCCAATGCTTTCTGGATAGTGTCAGACGGCACCGCAAAAGCAATCCCTCCGTCGGATGAAGTCTGTATTTCGGTATTAATACCGATGACATTTCCATTGGCATCCAGCAGCGGTCCTCCGGAATTGCCGGGATTAATTGCCGCATCGGTCTGCAGCATTCCGGTCAAATTGATATAGGTACCGCTATAAGTATCGGTTTCGGTGACTTGACGGTTTAAACCACCAATGATACCGGCAGTAACCGAATTGAGAAAACCATAGGGACTGCCGATTGCTACCACCGTCTGACCCGGTTGCACAGATCCGGAATCATCGAATTGCAGCGGTGTTATCCCGGCAACAGTTGATGGATCCACCTTTAGTACTGCCAGGTCATCGGCAGCATCCGTACCTGAGACGCGGGCATTGTTAATAGTGGTACCACTCGCGAGTACTACCTGAATACTGCTTGCGCCTTCAACAACATGGTTATTGGTAACAATATCGCCGTTAGTGTCAACCAGGAAACCGGAACCTTGGTCTGTAGCCGTAGTTTCCCCGAAGAATCCCATTTCCTGTACCGTGACATTAATCTCGACGACGGCCGGACTGGCCTGACTATAGATTGTAGAGATTGACTCGCCACCTGCAGACGTCGGAGTAACTGTATCACGACTAACAGTTGTAGTGGCAGAACTCTGAAAATTTTGAGCTTGGTTGGTGGACACGGTCTTAGAGCTTTTATCCAAACGTGACTCGGCGAAAAATGCTGCCGCGACAACGGCAACCACTACCAATACGATTGCAATTTTAGAGGGTAAACTTTTCATCTTTTACTCCAATCTTCAACTGCATGAGGTTTAACGCCGACGGGTATAAGCCGTTTCTTGTATTCGATCAATTCCCTGCGATGACTGCATTGCAAACATTGTACGAACCAGCCGTCCGTATCACGTTCAATAAACAGGTCGCCGCCGCAGCGCGAGCAACTTTTTAATTTCCAAGATAACATAATTATTACTCCCTTTTGACCAACTACGCCGTTCAGATTAATCGTAAAAGCTGCCTTTTTATATTTATTTTCCCTTTTAAACATAGTCTGGTAAGGAGATTTCTTTTTGTAATTTACTCTCAATTTTAATTTATGCAGCCGTTCTTCGGCTTTCCGATTTTATTTTATCACCGTAAGATGAATGAACTATTAATACATAATGAACACAGAATGAACAAAAAATACTTATATTGGCCCAATAATATGGAATATCCATCCAGATCATTAGATCTTAGACCTAATGATGACTCAGGTTACTGAAAATTCACTGCTTATCCTTTGATCTCTGTTCTGTATGCAAAAACAACCGGTAGCTTCTATTCAGACCGGAGTGCTTTGATGGGATCAAGGCGAGATGCATTCCATGCCGGATAAAAGCCAAAGAAAAGTCCGATGCCTATAGATACTGAAACTGCCAGGATAACCACGCTGGGCGTGACAATCGTTGTAAAAATCTTGAGACGATTGAACATGTAAGCACCGCCTAGTCCGATGCCCACGCCGATGATCCCGCCGCTGAATGTCAAAAAGGCTGACTCGATAAGGAATTGAAGCCAGATGTCGCTTTCTTGAGCACCGAGCGCTTTCCGAATACCAATCTCTCTGGTCCTCTCCAACACCGAAACCAGCATGATGTTCATTACACCGATACCACCTACGAGTAATGAGATGGCAGCAATTGCCCCAAGGAGCAGCGTTAGTTCTCCACTAACTGATGATACGCTCGAAATAAGCGCCTCGACCGATGTGATGGTGAAATCCGCACTGGCCGGGTTCGAAATATTGTGACGCTGGAGAAGCAAAGTGGTAATATCATTCGTGACCTGGGTGGTATCTTTAACGCTCGTTGCCTCGACTCCGATGGACCTTACGACATGATCTCCGTCTGCGGTTAGTTGTTGTCCACCCAATAATTGCAGAGTGCTTAACGGCGTTATAATGTCACTATCGGTTGAGCCTGCGATTGACTGTCCGCTGGTTTGCATGACTCCGGTAACAGTTAAAATATAGTTTCCGGCCCGTATCTGTTGACCAAAAGGATCGGTACCCGGGAAAAGATCCGTAGCGATGGTCGAGCCAATTACGGCTATTTGGGCATCGCTGCTGTAATCATCGGCGGAAATAAAATTCCCCTCGGACATCTGGACATTATATACCTGCTGGTAAGACGGGGTAACTCCTAATACGGTGGCACGTACATTCTCATCACCGGCAATTGCCTGCACCGTAGTGCTGGATGAAGGAGCTACCGCCTCCAAATTAGAGACATCTGTGGAAATTGCTTCGGCGTCCTCCAACGTGAGAGTACTGGCACTACCAAATGCAGCCCTCACTCCCCCCGTTGATTGTGTGAATCCTGGACTGATAAAAAGAGTGTTTGCTCCCAGATTTGAAAGGCTGGAAACCACCGACTCTGTAGTGCCTTTGCCTACACCCATCAGGATAATAACGGCTCCGACACCAATGACAATGCCCAACATCGTCAAAAAGCTGCGCAGTTTATGAGTGATGACCCCGCCCCAGACTCCCTCCAATATTCCTCGTAGTTTTCTCATACGTTTTCCTCCCCAGTAATCTCACCATCTTTGATGTGAATTATGCGCTTACAACGGTGGGCGATACTGGCATCATGGGTTACCATAACCAGAGTAGTTCCCTGCTCGGCATTCAAAGAAAGTAGTATCGATATCACTTCCTCTCCAGACTTGCTGTCTAACTGGCCGGTGGGCTCATCTGCTAAAAAAAGTATTGGGTCTTTCACGATAGCTCGGGCGATAGCTACTCTTTGCTGCTCTCCTCCCGAAAGTTCCAATGGAAGATGGTGTGTACGTTTGCCAAGTCCAACTTTGCCAAGAGCTTCAATGGCTCTTTGACGGTCGACACCCCCGGCATACGTCATGCCGAGTTCAACATTACCCAAAGCGGTGATACGCGACAAAAGGTTAAAAGTCTGGAAAATGAATCCAATCTTCTGTCCTCTCATCCGGGCTAAGTCACTGCTTTTGAGACGACTTACCTCTTTGTCCTCAAAATAATATTTACCCGCTGTCGGCCTGTCCAAACAGCCGACGATATTAAGTAGTGTCGTCTTGCCGGAACCGGAAGCCCCCATAATTGCCACCAGTTCACCCTTTTTCACTTGAAGATTCAACCCTTTAAGAACTACCAGGTTTTCCTTTCCCATTTTGTAGGATTTTATGAGTCCTTCCAGAGTTATCATATTATCCTGACTTATCATCTTATGCCGCCCCCGCCGATGACGCTGCCACTTCCACCGATACCTCCGCTAATCCCTAATCCAACAGATCTTGTGGTCGTTGTTGCCGCGGCAGACGAACTCTTTGTCGTGGCAATAACCACGACATCACCGGCTACCAGGCCGCTGGTAATTTGCGTATCCACGAAATTAGTCAGGCCAGTCGTAACTAAAGTTTGTACCATCGCTCCGCTGCTGTTCTTGAGCTCCACATAACTCGATCCCCCCTGTGTTGTGATTGCCTGGCTCGGGACCTCAAGTACATTCGTTACCTGCTGTTCAATCAGATTTACAGTAAGGGACATACCTTGTCTGAGTTCAGAAATCGCAGCGGTGGAGGCGGAAGCTTGTCCGGAAGTTTGCCCGAACTGGAATCCCAATCCCGTTGCCCCTGACCGGCCCGAGCTAGATGAGGTACCGGTTGTAGCCGGAGTTGTCCTCGGTTGCCTGGTTGTGGTGGTAGTTGTTGGTGTCCCTGATTGCCCTGAAGAGGTAGTTGTAGTGGTTGGAGTCGGAGTAGTAGTTATTGTTCGGGTGGTTTGAGGAACCACTCCCAGGATAGTAGCTGTTGCCGCATAATTAACTACGCCGGATGAATTTGAAGCTGTAGGAGAAATAGTATTCACTTCCGCTGATAATGTTACGTTGGGCAGCGCTGACACTGTTACGGTCGCCATCGTGCCGATGCTGATATCCGGCAATTCTGTCTCATTGACCATCATGTTGGCCACATACTTACTATTTTGAGCAATGACCATTGCAGTCTGTCCTTTTCCCACTGTGGCGCTCGGTGTGGCATTTAACGAAGTGATGACGCCGTTAAAAGGTGCCACGATTTGAGGACTAGCTGCCGCGGCGGTGGCAAGGGCTGTTTGAGCGTTTGTTAAGGACTGCTGGTCGTTTGTGACAGTCTGTTCATCATTTGTTACGGTCTGTCCGGCTATTGTCACATTCACTTGCGCTTCGTTTGCAGTGGTACTGTCATTAGTAACCGTATTCTGGGCATTAACTAATGAATTCTGTGCTACTTCAATCTGCAGATTATCAGTAGCCACCTGTAAAGCCTCATCGGTGGTCAATGAGGTGCTGGTGCCACTCAATACCTGCTGCAGGTTTTTCTTGGCTTGTTCCAGCTGTTGGTTAAGCGTGGCGATATACTGCGAGTAGTAAGCGGCGGCAGCATCGCTGCTAGCCGTTACCAAATTTGCCTGGGCAGCCGTTATATCGGCTTCAATTGTGTTCACAGCATCCTGCGCAGTTACCACTGCGGATAAATTGTTCAGACTATTTTGTGCCGATTGTACATTGAGCTGCGCTTGAGCCACCGCCAGTTGGTCGGTGACAACCTTTGCCTGGTCATTGGCAACCGTGGTCTGAGCATTCGTAACATTGTTCTGCGCAGTCGTAACATTATTTTGAGCAGTCGCCAAATTGTTTTGTGCAGTTTGCACTGCTTGGGTTAGCGTCTGCAGTTGCTGGTTCCATAAATTAGGATCCAGTGTTGCGAGTACCTGACCCGAGGTTACCGAATCCCCAACCTTCACATTCACGTTGCCGACTGTGCCGGCTGTGTCAAAAGACAGACTGTCATAATTTGCATAATCCAGATTGCCGGTAGTCGTAATTGAAACAGTGATGGTGCCTGTGCCTACTGTCACGTCTTGATACGTAGTTGTTGATGTCACTTTCTTGGAGCAACCTGCAACCACAACGCCGATTAAACTTAATGCCAAGATAATACTTGATAATTTTGCAATTTTCATATGCTCACCCTTATTTATTTTAATTGTCTCAAATACAATCTGGCCGACTTTTCGTGAATCGTTAAATTCATCCAAGTCACTGAGACACCACCGTCAAAGTAACAGCCGGACTGGTTATTCCGGATAGGGTTGCCGTGATATTGGTCATTCCCGCCGCTTCGCCGGTGGCTAACCCTGTTGCCGAAATGGAAGCGTTAGCCGCATTTGAACTGGCCCAATTTACCTGAGCAGTGAGGTTCGCAGTTGAGCCATCGGAATAGTTCGCGGTGGCAATAAACTGTTGTGTGGAACCCACCGCTAAATTAGCCGGGGAGACTGGAGTCACCTCAATGGAAGAAACGATAGGAGCTACCACCGTCAAAGTTACCTGTGGACTGGTGATACCGGACAGAGAAGCTGTAATATTAACGGTCCCGCTCGCTACCCCGGTTATTGTACCCGTCGAAGATATCGTGGCGACAGCGGTATTCGAACTGTTCCAAGTCGCCTGAGCAGTAATGTCCGCGGTTGACCCATCTGAGTAAGTCCCGATAACTCTGAAGTTTTGGCTGAAACCTGCCGTTAAATTAGAAGGGGAGGCCGGTGTTATATCAACGGAGGATAATGTTGGAGTTATCACTGTTAATGTTACGGGAGGGCTGGTTATACCGGACATGGTTGCCGTGATATCACTATTGCCAACCGCTACACCAGTTGCTAAACCTGCCTTAGATATTGTAGCTACCGCACTATTGGAACTACTCCAGGTTACCTGAGAAGTAATGTTTATCGTGGAACCATCGGAATACGTTCCGACAGCCACGAACTGCTGTGTTGAACCTAACCCACCCAAAGTCGGAGAAGCTGGTGTGATAGCGACGGAAGATAACGTGGCTTTCGCTGTCGTCGTTGTTGTTGAAGAAGGAGCAGCCGATGTTGAGACAATACTGATCTGGTTTGTAAGGGTAACAGGTATGCCACCCGCAAAATTGATACTGAAATTAAGATTTCCTAAGGCTGCCGAACTTGAAGCCGTTAGCGTCATTTGTAACTGGTACACAGTGGGCCCTAAACTTCCGGGTATCATACTAAGTGGTCCGCTGTTTGAAAAGGTGAGCTCTGTTGTTTTGGCGATTGAAGACGTTGCCGTCACGGTCATTGTCTGATTATCTAGATTTTTCAGGTATAAGGTTTGCGTTGTCGAAGAGCCTGGGGATAATTTACCCCAGTTGAGACTGGTAATGGGGTCGGTGCATTCATTATCCGAAAAGATGCCAACAGCATACACGACAGGTGCTGCAATTGTGACGGATGTCGCATTAATGCTGCCATTACTGGCAGTTGTGCCGACAACAGTCAACGAAGCGCCTTTTTGTATGTCTGATGTTGACCCGCTTTCTGTTGTCTCAATAACAGTGTTTGAGCCGATATCCACCGTCACCTGACCCTGCGCAGCCGTAATGGTGAAACTGTTCCCATTAATCGTGCCAATTGTGCCCACGGTAATTCCCGTGCCCGTTCCAGAGGCACCACTATTGGGGACAGTAAAGCCTCCTCCGTTGCCAAAGGTCGACCCGGTTGACGGGAAAGTTTGGCCTGATGCACGCACTGTAATCGATGTGGCATCTATACTGCCGGTATTGTCAGCAGTTCCGCTGACTGTTACGAAATCACCTTGACCAAGGTTTGCACCAGTGCCGTTAACTGTCTTTTCAATTGTCGTACTCGAGCTTATATTTATATTTACTGTGCCCTGTGATGTTGTTAAAGTCAGTGTATCATCATTTACAGTGGCTACGGTTCCACTGTAACTTTGTCGCTGGGCTGCTGGCGATGTTGTTGTGGTCGTTGGTGTTGCAGTTGTTGATAGAGATGTCGTAGTTGAAGATGCCGACGAGCATGCGGCCGTCACCGCAATTAAAGCGCCTGTTATGGCAAAACTTGAAAATAATACAACGATATTTTTAACGTTTCTTTTCATTATAACCACCTCTTTAGACTCTTTACATTTCAGTTTCTTTTCGTTTTCTCTTTCCTAGTGTTAATTATAATGTGTCAAGATGAACAGAATATGAATATCTATAACTTGTGAAGAAAATATCCCGTCTTAAAACAATTTAAGAGGGCAGAGTCTCTGATTGTATCATTCTCCGCGAGTTGTTTTTAATTCCTTAGCAGTCTGGATAAGCTCATTCAGGAATACTAGAACAGGATCTCTTAGCATCCTGAATATCTCTGGATTGACAGGAACCTGCTCTTTCGTAAGTGCTCTATACATTTGGTCGGATATATTAATTGCATTCTTAATAGGGACCATTTGCAATTGCGTGACGACTTGCTTTAGCTGCTCAACAGAATGGAAACCCCCAGTTCGGCCATAACTTATAAAACCGACTGGTTTTTTATTCCACTCCTGGAAGACAGAATCCAGCGCATTCTTAAGTACAGCGGGATAGCCATAATTATATTCCGGAGTAACAATAATGAATGCATCGCCATCTTTGATTTTTTGAGACCAGGTTTTGATAATGCCGTTTGCATGTTCGCTTTCCCTGGCCGCCGGTACCCTCGGTTCGAGAAATGGCATGGGATAATCCCTTAAATCCAGCAGTTCAACTGACACATCCGCCTTCTTTTTTGCTTCCTCATATATCCATTGGGCAGGCTTTTCACTAAATCGATTTGAGCGGGTGCTTCCAATAATAATCTTGATTCTTATCGTAGTATTTTCCATTTGTCTCCTTATAATGTTGATGTCAAATCCTGTAAAAATTTATGATTTATTTTCCACGGCATGCACAGACCATTTAATGCTTAACCATATCTTGGTCCTTTGGCATTATTATCCATCCACCATCTGCAATGGCCTTAAAGATTTCATCGGTGTCTTTTCGAAATGTATCTTTGACCCAGTCTTTGCGTGCTTCCCAATCATGTTCCATCGTCGTCTGATGAAAAACGATTTTAGCGATTTGCTCCCTTAATTCTGAGTAAGTCATTGCTGCCTTCGCTTTGTTTTCACCTGCATCCATGTAAGTTCTCCTGAAATCATTTTATTATTGGATATCTTTTAGTCATACTCATTGTAAATTTTTCAATAATTACCGCTGCGCCGGGCACTGCAGTCGTTTGATGATAATTATCCGCCAGCCCCCATGATTTGGGCAGCCAAATGCATAACCACGCTTTACCAATGATTTCATTGCGTGAGACCAGCCAGCCGTAATGAGAGTCTTCACTGTCATTGCGATTATCTCCCAGTACAAAATATTCATTGGGATGGATGACTGCACTACTGTAATTATAATCAGGCGTTTCTTTAATGTAAGGTTCCGTTAAGGTGACGACACTACTGCCAGGTTTGATAATTTTTACCGTGCCATTTAATATTTCCACCCGTTCATCCGGGAGACTGATAATTCGTTTTATGAACGGTGCTGTGCTGGAAAACTGAGGGTGAAAGATAACAACATCCCCTCTCTGCGGTGCATTGAATTTATAGGTCAGTTTATTAACCAGGATTCTTTCTCCATTCTGGAAAGTATTTTCCATGCTGGGACCATCAGCGACACAAGTCTGAATCGTTAATCTTAAGCCAATAAACAGTGCTGTCGCGATGAGCACAATAAAAAGCGTCTCATAGATAAATTTACGCACAATAAAGATTTTTATTCCTGATTTTCGATATTTAACTTGTTGTAGTTGGGGAGGCCCCTGGAATACCTTGTCCTTGAGGTCGAACCGAGATGAAAGTGGCGTCAATATCACCGCTATTATCGATCGTACCCATAACACTCAGCGAATCGCCCACACTGAGATCCGATACAGCCCCATTTACCGTCTTCAAAATTGTGGTATTTGTACCGATGTTTACGGTCACCTGGGCCTGCGAAGTCATAACTGTAATACTATTACCGTTAACCGAACTAATCGTGCCTACAGTAAACTGCCCTCCGGAACCACTTCCCAAGGTTCCACCACCCGGTCCTGTAAAACCTTCTCCGCTTCCGCCAAAGCCGGAAGTTGTCCCGGTAGTTGGGAAAGATTGACCTGCCTGCGCCTGACGCAACATTATGGACGTGGCATCGATGTCACCAGTACTGTCAGCCGCCCCACTTATGGTTACATAATCCCCTTGATTGAGGTCAACAATGGTGCCGGTAACAGTCTCCTCTATGCTTGTGGTGGGAATGATAATAACTGTTACCTGCCCGGACCTGGTAGTTAGTGTCAAAGTATCGCCATTTATGGCGGTGATTGTACCATTGGCACCGGGACGTTGAGCCGTGGTAGTTATAGATGTCGTTGTTGACACGTCAGTTGTCGATGTAGTTGCGGTCGTCATTGTAGTTATAGTCGATGATGGCGTAGCTGGAGATGATGACGAACATGCCACAGTCACAAAAGATAGAGCAACGGACAGCGTCAGTACAGCGCATAACACTTTAATATTTTTGAGATTCATTTTCATAGATTATCCTCCTCTCTTTTGATCAAACCATAAATTCCAATGTTATTTGTAAGAAGGAGTCTTTGTTGGTCTCTTCACTACTACTGAATTATAATATTGTAAGATGAACTAAACATGAATAGCCTGACCTACTAAAGTTATGCAAGGTTTTTGGGACGCGTCCCGACGTCCCGTGCTTTTTGGCACAGGGTAATTTTCTATTCCCCATGTAAACATACTTCAACTACTATTGTATCATCAGACATCGGGGAATATGTCTGGTATAATTAAGGAATAACAATATACATCTTCGTTCTTTTATTATAATCATAATTGGCATTGACTCATAAATTCACGAATAATAAGCAATTCTTAATAACCTATAACCGTTAAACACTCGGTTTTACACTCGAGTGTTCACAATTCTTGGTAAACATAGGGGAGATTTAAAATGCTAGGAGTGTGTCTGAGTAATAGCCTCAAAAATGAGTAACGGGTATAATTAGGGTGATCTTGGCGAGGAGGTACACTGTGAGCAAGACATTTCGCCCTTATGAGCCCGACCAGATTTCACT
>Ga0187863_10001537_pt1 | contig 18269 bp, 17 predicted proteins | sample June2016WEW_11_1_FD_132975 | JGI IMG/M metagenome (GOLD analysis project Ga0187863, IMG submission 132975) | Peatland microbial communities from SPRUCE experiment site at the Marcell Experimental Forest, Minnesota, USA - June2016WEW_11_10 | ecosystem: Environmental > Terrestrial > Soil >... | reverse complement strand
CTGGAGCAATTGAAAGCGGAGACGACAACGAACAAGAGCGGGTCCGCGGGAGCCGCTCCGATGGGTAACGGGAAGGCACAATCACTATGAAAAGCCGCGCACACTATTTGGGCGTTGGATGTCTTATCTTGTTGACAGGATGTGGCAGCAAGGAAGACGCTAACGAGAAAAACTTCGGAACCGCGATTTCGCGGTTCGTGGAACAGAGCAATGAACTTTGCACGGGGTTCAGGGTAAACCAATGGCCCATCGACTTGCCTTTGGAGTGGCCGGCGGACGGCCGGCCAAATGGTCCCCAGCAAATGACCGCTCTTGAAGGCGTGGGCTTGGTGTCCAGCACGATCACTGATGCGGCTCAGAACGATGTCTTTGGGCGGGCGGGGGGTGTTGTCCGGAAGGTCAAACGCTATGAGTTGACGAGCAAGGGGCGACGCTTCTACCGCGAGAAAGCCGGTGCTCAAGGGATGATGAGCGAGAGTGATTTCTGCTACGGCAACGCGGCACTTGGATCGATCGTGAGATGGGAGGGAACGGTCAAGGGCGGCGAGCCGCAGCAAGCACGGATGACCTACACCTACAAGATCGAGGATTTGGCGGAGTGGACAAAGGACGCTACCTTTCAAACAGTGTTCCAAAAAGTTGCTGGAGTTGTCGAGGGGGCGGGCAAGAGGGAGTTGCAAAAGACCCTTATTCTCACCAGCACTGGCTGGGAAGCCTCGGGGGGCAACTAAGGTGTTGGAAACAGCGGCATCAGCGCGGTCGATCGACGGGAAAGGCCATAGCGCGGTGCGCGCGATGAAGCGCAAGCGATTGTCGGATGGCAAGCCCTGGCAGAAGCATGAGTTTTTTGCCTCGCCGCCATGGGCGACCCGGACGCTGTTTGAAGATGTGATGCCTGTTGCCACAGGCGGAAAGATTGATCGCAGGAGCGTGATCTCGGAACCCGCGGCAGGGCTCGGTCATATGAGCGAGATCATCGCCGAATATGCCGATGGCGTCTTCGCAAGCGACATATATCGCTATCCAACGGCCCAAGCCGGCGAAGCGGTGGACATTGAGATCGGCGATTTTTTGAGTGCGGACTGGCATGGTCCCTCGAGTGATTGGATTGTGACCAATCCGCCGTTCGGATTGTCGCAACGCTTTCTTGATCGTGCCATGGGCGTCGCCCTGCGCGGGGTCGCCTTCCTCCAACGGATGCAATGGCTCGAGGGGCAAAGGCGATACCGGAATATCTATGCGCTGCATCCGCCGTCCTTGATCGCGCCGTTCGCGGAGCGCGTGCCGATGTGCGAAGGAGGCTGGGATCCGGATGGGACCACGGCGACCATGTATGCATGGTTCATTTGGGTGCGGGCGGAGAGCGGTAGCTGGCCGCCGGCTTTGTTGCCCGCCGCCACCCTGCCCATCTTTCTGATCCCGCCTGGGCGCAAACAAGAATGGACGAAGCCTTCCGACCGCCGCCTCGCGGACCGCTGCGTCCCCGGCTTTGTGCCGCCGTCCCGACGCAACGGCAAACGCAGGCGCCGGAAGCCGCCGATCGAATTGCTGGCGGCGGAATAAACATGTTCTCGATCAAAGCAAAGGGACGATCATGAATTTCATCTCGCGCGGTCTTGCCAGCCTGTCCTTGATGCTGAAACAGCCGCTCGCCAGCTTTTGCGAAATCGAGACCTCTCACGGCGATGCGCTGATCACCAAGCAAGGGGACTATCTCTCCTTTGTGCGTCTGGATGGAATGCTGCGGATGTCAACCCGCGCCGATATCGAAAGGATCGCCACGGCGATGCGCATCGATATTGCCGGCGCCCTGGAAAAAAGAGGGCATGCCATCGTTGGCTGGTATGCGTCGGACCCTGATCTCGCAGTCCGTGAGATCGAGAGAATCAACATGGACTCGTGCCGCCAGGTGGCGCGAGAGATGGGGATCGATCTGACCAATATTCTGGACGAGCGTCTGAGGCTTTGGTCGAGCGTGATGCGCTGGGAGGCAGGCTATTACATTTTGTGGACACAACGGGGTGTGCTGACGAAGGAAGAGCGCAAGCAGGTTAAGGAAGAGCAGGCGGCGATGGCCAAGGAATGCCCTGGCATCGGCGAGGCACAGAAATTCTTTTTGCGCAGCGAAGTCATGGCGGCGCATCATGCGGGCTTTGTGTCGCGGATTGTGGCGTCCTTGAAAGGTCACGACGTCGCCGCGACAGAAATTTCGGCGCATGAGGCGCTGATTGTGGCGCGCGAGGCGATGTATCGGGAAACGGTCGGGTCAAGCTGGCGTCCAATCCTGGTCGGAGACCGGTTCATGCCGCGGTGGCCGGAAGAGGGAGGAAAGAGCTCGATCAAGGAAGGCCTGCTGTGGCCGCCGATCCGCGATCATTTCTTTTACCTTGATGCGGTGACTCATGACAGTCAGCGTGTCGAAATCGGCGACAACGAGTTCGCCTGCGTCGATTTGGCCGTGGGACCGGAAGACGTCCGGCCCTTCGTTGAGCTTGCGTCCCGGCTTGGCCAGGATCGTATCCCGTGGCGGGCTTCCATAGTGCTTGAAGGAGGTGGCAATTCGGCAATGATGCTGAAACAGATCGGAGCGTCGTTCTTGTCGATGTTCCCCGCCAACCGGGATTTACAACGGGCCTTCGCTGTCCTGCGTCACGCGCGCGAAGAGGACAATCATATCGCGGTGACTTTGCGCGCGTCTTTCGCCACCTGGGCGCCTCTCGGCGAAACCCGCAAGCTGCGGCGGCGCGCCTCGACACTTTCGCAGCGGATCGAGGCCTGGGGGAATTGCCGGGCGACGCCCGTCGTGGGCGACCCGCTTGAAGGTGTGATGAGCAGCGTACCAGGTCTTTCGCTGGGGTCCACGGCGCCGCCATCGGTCGCGCTGCTCGGCGACGCGCTGGCGATGCTGCCGTGGAATCGGACCGCGTCGCCATGGGAGCGGGGAAGCGTGTTGTTCCGGCAGCCGAATGGGGCGATGTGGCCCTATGATCCATCGGGTGGGTCGAAGCGGCCGCAAGTGCTCGATATTTTTGTGGCGCCGCCGGGTTCGGGCAAGTCGGTTTTGGCGAATACGATCAATCTTGGCCTCTGTCTTAGCTCGGCCGTGCTCGGGGCGCATGGTGCGAAAGTCCCTTTGATTGGCAAGCTGGACATCGGGGAGTCGGCGGAAGGTTTCGTCCGCGTCATGCAGGAGGCACTCGGCCCGCACCGGCGCCACGAAGCGATTTTCACGAAGATGCAGTTCGCGCCTGGCTATGAGTTCAATGTGTTCGATTTACAGGTGGGGTGCGAATATCCTCTGCCGCTCGAGCGGGCGTTCCTCCAGAACTTCCTGGCGTTGATCACCCTGCCGCCGGACCAGAGCACCCCCTTTGAAGGCATGGGCCAGATGATCGGCATCGTGATCGATGAGGCCTATCGCTTGTGCACTGACGTTCCAGGGGCATCGCCGAAGCGCTATCGCCGGGATGTAGAGCCGCTGGTCGACGCAGCGATCGAAAAATACAAGATCGAAATGAACCCGGATGATCCGCATTGGCGCGACGTCGTGACCGCGCTTTGCAAGGCCCGCGAATACCGTCTGGCCGAGATCGCGCAGCGCCACGCGGTTCCGGTGTTGCAGGACCTGATCGGCGCGTCGCGCACGGACCAGGTCAAGGATATGTTCGGCAAGCTCCGGATCGAGGTGACGGCGGAGCAAGCGTCGGACCTCTTCGAGCGCTACATTTATGATGTCATTCGTAAATTCCAGACCCTAAACTGCCCGACGAGGCTCGATTTTGGACCAGCGCGGATCATCGTTATGGATCTTGCCGAGGTCGCCCCTACCGGCTCGGCGGCGGCGAACCGGCAGACCGAGATGATGTATATGCTGGGCCGCCATATCCTCGCCCGGAACTTCTTCTTAAAGCCTGATTATCTGCGTTATGTGCCGGACCATGTGCGAGACTATCATCAGGTCCGATTCCAGGAGACTTACGAAGCGGTGAAGCGGCTCGATTACGACGAGTGGCATCGCACGCAGGGCAGTCCCCAGGTGCGTGCTCAGGCCGAGCTCGATGTCCGCGAGGGCCGCAAACACAATATTCAACTCGGCTTTTCGAGCCAGCGGTTGCGGGACATGGGGGATGGGATTGTCAGCCAATCAACGGGCCGCTTCGTTCTACGGGCTGGCGACGATAAAGAAGCCGAAGAGATCATCGAGCGTTTCAATCTCTCCGAGGCAAGTGCCGACATTGTGCGCTATCGGCTGCATGGTCCAGGTCCGGCCGGTGCCGCGTTTCTGGCGGTGTTGCAAGTCGACAACGCGAAATACGAGCAGATGCTCGTGAATACGCTTGGGCCGATCGAACTGTGGGCCTTGTCCACAACTCCCGGCGATACCGGGCTGCGCAATCGGCTTTACGAGAAGCTTGGGTCAGATGAGGCGTTGCGGCGTCTTGCCAAGATTTTTCCGTCCGGATCGGCCTTGAGGGAAATCGAGCGGCGGAAGTCCGAGCGGCTGCGCAGGGGCGAGATCGATGCGCGGGCTCAAACGGGTGTGGTCGACGAGTTGGCAAGCGAGCTCGCCGACGCGCATGGCATTGGAGCGCGGCTCCTGCATGATGACGACAGGGTCCCCTTGCCGGTCGCGGCGCAATAGAACGCCCGTTCCGGAGAGAGCATCGGGCGCCGGCCGGCACGCCGAGGCGAGTGCGCTCAGACCGCGTTGCTTTGGGAAAAATATCCATGACCCCCTCGCGCTATCGTGAACTTCGGGCGGCCGTAATTGAAGCAGGCTATGAGCACGATATTGAGTGGGCGTAAACCATTAAGGCCCCGCCGACGCCAGTAGACTTCGCCGGGGAGGTTATTTGGGTCACCCATAAGCTGTAATCGGATCGCGTGATCAAGCACGTCGTGGCGCGTTCGCCGTGGCCCAGTCTAGAGCGTCCTCAAGGCGGTCGTCTCCCCAGAACAACTCGTCCCCCACAGTGAAGCTTGGCGCCCCGAACAGGCCGCGCATCGCCGCCTCTTCAACATTCCGCCGTAGCCGTTCCTTGTTCTCAGGCGATAGTGCCCGCTCCACAAGCCGCGGCGAGGCGACGAACCGCCCAGCTAGCGACTCCAGCGTCGCCCGATCGGATATGTCACGTCCGTCGACAAATTCAGCTGAGAACACTTCGCGACAGAACTGGACGCCCCATGGTTCCTCCCGCAAGCACGCTATGCTGTGGGAAGGTGCGCGGGTCGTCGGCGGAAGGTCGCCGAAATGACAGGCCCAGCCGCGCGGCCCGGCGCTCGACGTCGCGCCACATGTATCGACCTTTCGCCGGGTAAATCGCAAACGGCGAGGTGTTCCATCCTTGTGAGCTGAATATCGGGCCGAGCAGAAACGGTCGCCACCTCACCGCAACCCCGCGTCGCACCGCTTCCTGCTCTATTCGCATTGCGCTGAGGTAAGAATAGGTGGAAGCGAATTCGAACCAGAAGTCCAACGGAATCAGGCCCCGCAATGGGTGATATGCCGAAGGAGCCTAGCACGTCGGCTCCAAGATCGTCCCCCCATCGAGAACTCTGAGCCGAACTTCTGCAAAGGGTGGGGAGCGGAATGGCAGCTTTGCGCAATCAAAATGTCAAACAGGACATTCATTGTACGCGATCGAACGTCGACGAGCGACGTAAAGCTGGCGTTGCGGATCGCGACCTGGAATGGCGCAAGTGGGCAGGTAAGCGGGCGTTGCCTCTACGCGCGGAGTCCGCCGATTACGGACATTCGTCGCGAACGGGAATGTCACCGCTGTCGTCGGGCGCGACGACCACCGCCGGCGGCATGCTGGAGCAGGCCCGTACAGTCCTGACGAAGATCGGGGCGCCCTCGGTTATTTCGTCATGAACACGTCGCGCCGCGGGAAGGTCTCGAAGACCTTTGGGTCCTGGCCGAAGTTGGTTGCGAGCACATCGAGCGAATTGCCCGCGATCCATTGCGAGAGGTCGATCGTCTGGTAGTGGCCGCTGTTGAAGACGATCAGAATGCGGGCCGTGGTTCCGCCGACGTTCTCGATCGAATGTCCGAAGCCCTGCGGGATGTAGCCGACGTCGCCAGGCCGCAAGGTCTCCTGCCGCCAGCGGCCGCCCGAGCCGAACATCGACACCTGAAACTCGCCGGCGAGCACATACTGCCACTCCGCCGCGTTCGGGTGCCAGTGCAGCTCGCGCAGCGCGCCCACGTCCATCTCGAGAACGACGCCGGTCATCGTGGTCGAGATGGCGAATTGCGAGCCATCCACCCGCCATTCCTTGCCGCCGTCGAAAACTTCGAGCGGCTTCTGCGACAGGAGGCTATGCTTGTGGGTCAGCGGCGGCGGGCGCCAGCCCTGCAGGGGCGCAGGCGGAACGGCCGGGGGGATCGGCCCCTTGGCGAAATAGACCTCGCTCCTGGGAAACTTGTCGAAGATCGAGGCAGAGACGCCGAAATTCTTGGCGAGCAGGTCTTTCGGTGCGTGGCCGACGAAGTCGGTGATGCTGAACGTGCCGAACTCGGAGAAATAGCCATTGTCGAAGACGAGGACGAAGTGGCAGGGCATGTCGCCGAGCGTCTGGATCACGTGGCCATGGCCGCGCGGGAAGTACCAGATGTCGCCCGGCTCGAAGTCGTTCGTTTCGGCGCAGCCGGCCGGATCGATGGCGGTAGTGCGCACCCGGCCCTCGGTGACATAGGCCCATTCGGCCGCGGTCGCGTGCCAATGCAACTCGCGCATGACGCCGGGCTGCATCCGCATCGAGACGCCCGCGATCCCCTTGGACACTGGCAGCTGGAGGACAGTCGCCTCCTTGCCGTAGCTCCCGTCGATCACGCGGCCTTCCGACTTTTCGAGCTCGAACTTGAAACTGGGGAGCTCCTTCTCCGAGGCGACGGGATCGGGAATGTTGTTCTGGAAGCTGACGTGGCCGCCTTCCGAGCTGACCGGAATGCCGAGATTGAACATGACGACCCCCCTGTTCTCGCGGCAAACCCGCATCGGGACGGGACTGCGGCAGAATCCCGCAGCCTCCCCGGTCTTTGGGCAGCCGTCAACCGGAAATCGCAGACATCGGGACAATCACGCGAGGTCATCGCTATCGCGGGTTACACCACTGATTTTGAGACGGCGCTCTCTGTCCCCGCACGGCGCACCTGAATCGGCGTCGTGGTAACCACGGCCAGCACGGTCGATCCGGCGACGGTGCCTCCCAGCTTTGGGCATCGTGGAAACGTTGGCAGAGTCGGACGAGGTTTTCGAGCGGCGCCGGCGGCGAGACGTACACAGGCTACTACTCGGGCGGCGTGGGTGGCGGCGGCGGATATTCGGGCGACGGCGACGCGGGCGCCCTGAAAGACGGCAGCGGCGGGGGGGAGAGTCCTGTGTGGCGAAAGCGCCCAACTGGGGCGTCCAAGGCTGCGGTCTGCTACGTCCGCAATAAGCTGTTTCGTTATGTTTGGCGTGACCAGCTGAAACTCCGCGCAAGTCATAGGCAGGGGAGAGGCGCGGCGCTCACGGCTCGCCAGCGCTTCAGACATGCGTTTTGTTCCGGAAGGACAAGCGGGATGAACCACTGGGCCTGCTGGCCGGAGATCAACTGGCTCTGGTTGATCCAGGTCCCGGGCGCTGGAACCACTGTCTCGTATCCAATAGCATCCGCGCCGGCAGCCGCGGTCAGCGTCGGCGTCAAAACGACGGGCTCCGGCCCATAGATCGCCGCAGCCGTGTGATCGCGATCCCGGCGTCCCCCGCTGACGATCCAGAACTGATTCTGTTGGGCCGCGGCATAGGGGAAGAAGTCGGCGCGTCCGGTGGGCGGGTCCGGGACGGCGAACAGCTTGGCGTCGACCTCGACCTTGAGCGGCTCCGGCGGGCCGGCCGGAGCGGCGAGAATGTCAGCGCGCCTTGCGGCATAAAGCGCGCCAAGTTCGGGAACCGCAAGTTCGTCGGCGGACGACAGGCCGATGCGGCCGAGCGGCGTGGGAATGACGGCGATCTCATCCCCGGACGCAGCCCAACTGGCGTGGGCGGCGTCGGGATGTGTGGCTCGATAACGCCCGAGAATGGCGCCGTCGGGACCCGCCAGAACCACTGTGTGGTAGACGCGGTCGCCGTCGCGCTCCGGGTAGCTCCCGACGAGGTAGCCCTTGCCGACGCGGGCGGCGTCGGACAGCGCCTGCTCGAAGGCCCCGCCCTTGCGTTCGGCCCGGGCCTTGATTTGGTCGGGACTGAGCCCCGAGGGCAGGCCGGAAAGCTCCGGCAGCACGGTGAGCGCGCCTTCAGCCGGACGGACCGTATCGAGGAGTGACGGTCCCTCCGGCCATTGAACGCCGACCAGCGACACGCTGCGCTGTGCGCTGGTGGCGTTCCCGTCGACGGGGCTGCGGTGCAACGCGAGCAGTGGCAGATAAAGCGCGGGGCGGCGCAATGCGAGCCGCGCGGCGCGGGCTGTGTTCGACTCCGATGGCGTGATTGTCGCGCTGAAAACGCCGTGCAGCCCCGGCGCCAATTCCTCGGGCGGCACAACCGGCGCCTGGGCCAACTTATGCCCTTCCGGCGACCATAGGCTTGAGCCGCCATTGTAGTAGAGCTTTCCACCTGTGATCGGATTGGTTTCGATGCCGCTGCGCGTGGCGGCGACGACCCACACGCCGTTCTGCGCGCTCATGTACTGCACGTTGGACACGGTCGAATGATTACCGGTCGCCTCGGCGGCCGGCGTTCCCGGCATGACGCGGTCCGATACGGAATGCCAGCCAATGATCTCGGCGCCGCGCAGGGCGTTGAGACGCGGATATTGCCAGTAGGTGTCATCGTAACAGATGACGAGTCCGATGCGGCCGATCGGCGTGTCGAAGACTTCAACGCCGGTGTCTCCTGGAGCAAAGACCTTCTGGTCCTGCGGGTTGAGGCCGATCTTCCGGTATTTGCCGATGACGCCCTTGGGGCCGAGCAGGACGGCAGCGTTATAAGCCAAACCGGTTTCGACGTCCCGCTCGGCGATTCCGACGCTCAGATACATGCCGGTCCGCGCGAGAATCGGCAGAAGCGCGGTCGTCGTCTTGCCTGGGATCGTGTCGAGGTAAGGAGCAATCTGCGCTGGATCGCTGAAGAGATATCCGCTAACCGCGGTCTCCGGAAAGACGGCGTAGTTCACGCCTTCTTTGGCCGCTTTCTCGACGGCTTGCGCAAGGCGCGCGATATTGCCGTCGAGGTCGCCCCAGGCTGGGACGAAGTCCACGGCCGCGACTTTAATCGGGTGGACGGACTGATTCGATGCCGCGCTGGGCGACTCCGTCCAGGCCAAGGAGCACAGGGCGACAGCGAGGATTCGCGATGTCCAGCTCATCTATGACCCCCCAGGAATGTAATTGTATGACATATTATCTAACTCGGACTATCGAGTTTGGTGGATAGTAGCAAGCTCGGTGAACCAGGCGCGGTTTTTCGACCCTTCTCAGCTAAAAGTCTTCAATGCCTCAAGACGCCGATCGGAATACCTGTTCCCGGAACGGTCGCTCCTGGCGCTCTCTTCCCGTATCGGCACCAACCGGAAGGGCAGCAAAGGGGCGGATATCACCCGTTCGGCAAGCCGTCTGGGACCGCCCGCTTCTTGCGCATTGCGGTCGATTGCCCTCCCCGACGTATTGTCTGCTTTCGAGAAGCGAGACAGTGCGGCCAAAGGGACCATTAGGGGTCGGATGGGATCATTTGACGCGCTGCCGAGCGCCGGATTTAATCTGCCCAGACGATGGGACTCAAACGTCTTGAGTTGTCCAAGTGAACACAGACAGGCGAGAATCAGGTGTGGTCAGATTGCTCGCGTCGCGATTCGGTCGCTACCTTTTCGCGGTATGGTGACAGCGTGGTTGGATTTCTTTTCCTTTTCTGTGTCGTGGCCAAGATTGCGTTTGCGCCTGGCTTCGCTTCAGCACAGGCCGCGCCATCGCCAGGGACGGCGGAAGCGACGTTTCAGGACAACTGCGCGGTCTGCCACGCCAATCCGGCGACCCGTGCGCCCGCCCGCGACTCGCTGCGGTCGATGTCGCCGGACTTCATCGTCGAGGCGCTGACAAACGGCATTATGAAAGATCAGGGATCCCTTCTTTCGGCGGCCCAACGCTTGTCGCTCGCCGAGTATCTGACCGGCCGGAAGGTCGGCGAGCAGCCGACGATGGCTGGGCGCTGCGGTGGGACGCGCGAATTTTCGCTCGAGGGGTCCGCGTTCAACGGCTGGGGCGCCAATCCTGAGAATTGGCGCTTTCAGGCGGAGCCAGGAATCAGCGCGACACAGGCCCCGCGCCTCGAGGTGAAATGGGCTTTTGGCGTCCCTGGCGTTGCCGCCATGTTTGGACAGCCGACGATCGTCGGCGGCCGCGTATTTTTCGGCGCACAGAACGGGCACGTCTATTCCCTCGATGCGGAATCAGGCTGCTATTTCTGGGACTACGCCGCGAGCGCGGGCGTGCGAAGCGCGATCACCGTCGCGCGCTTGGGCGATAAGGCGCTTGCGCTGTTTGGCGATCGTCGCGGTCATGTCTACGCGCTCGACGCTGCGACCGGAGCCACGGTTTGGAAAGTCAGTATCGCCGATGGCCCCGCCATGCAGATCACGGGGGCGCCAGCTCTTTTCGAGGGGCGCCTCTACGTTCCGGTCTCGGCTGGCGACGACAGCGCCGCGATCGATCCGAAATACGAGTGCTGCAAGGGTCGCGGCGCCGTCGTCGCGCTTGACGCGGCGACCGGCGCGACGGTTTGGCGTACGTTCACGATTCCTGAAGCAGGTCCCACGGGCCGTAACAGCATCGGCACGCAGTTGTGGGGACCGTCAGGCGTCTCGATCTGGTCGTCGCCGACGATCGACGTGAAGCGGCGCATTCTTTACGTTGGTACCGGCGACAATCATTCGGCCCCGGCGACGGACACGAGCGACGCCGTGCTCGCGCTCGCGCTCGAAACCGGCGCCGTCGTCTGGTTGCGCCAGTTGCTCAGCGGTGACATGGGAAACGTCGCCTGCCTCGCCGCTGACAAGGCGAATTGCCCCGAGCCGCATGGGCCGGACTTCGATCTCGGGGCCTCCGCCAATCTCATCGCCCTTTCCGACAACAAGCGGCTGCTGACCATTGGCCAGAAATCGGGGCTGGTCTTTGCGCTTGACCCCGACGATAAAGGGCGCATCGTCTGGCGGACGCGGGTCGGGCGCGGCGGTCCACTGGGCGGCGTGCAGTGGGGCACAGCGACGGATGGCGAGGCTGTCTATGCTGCGACCTCCGACATCTCGCTCAAGGCTCTCGTAATCGGACAGCCTTTTGCGCTCGATTCCGATGCCGGCGGCGGCTTGGCGGCGCTCGATGTGGCGACCGGCGACAGACTTTGGATCGCTCCGCCGGCGCACGCCTGCGCCGGCCGCAGCAACTGCAGCCCCGCGCAATCCGCCGCGGTCACCGCGACGCCGGAGTTCGTGCTATCCGGATCGGTTGATGGCCATCTGCGCGCTTACGCGAGGGCGGATGGACGCGTGTTGTGGGATTACGACACGGCGAAGCCCTTCGTCACGGTCAACGGCGTCGCCTCTCATGGCGGCTCGCTCGACGCGGCGGGCCCGACGGTTGCGGGTGGGATGATCTTCGCAAATTCCGGCTATGGTCTTTATGGAGGCCAGCCAGGCAATGTTTTGCTCGGATTCGCGCCGAGGCCATAAAGGACTGGTCCACGGAATGCGTTTATTGGACCGGTGCTATGGCTGCAAACCGCCCCTGGTACCCAAGAACAAGGAGGGGCAGGCGATCATGGATCACCTGCGCGGTCTTCCGGTCGAGAAGCCGGGCGAACTGCCGGTGATTCCAGTGGATGCGCGAGCCGCAGAGGTGCGGGCGATCAGAACGGGCTGAGGGCTGAAGGTAACTTTCGAAGGTCGGAAATCCACCCCCCAGCAGACATCTGATCAGCTTCCGCCACACCCGGCCGAACGTCTGCGTTCGAGCGACGACGAGGCTGCCTGGAACGACCGAGGCGGGCGCATCTGCCGCCGATCGGCTCGCCCCGCTATGACCGGATTCGGGACGATCTGATCAGCGCCTATGCGACGTAGTTGGGTCGAAAGCGGTTATCGGGCATGGCCGCTAATACTCCAATGGCGCTCAGTTTGCGATGAAGGTCGAGGCGCACCCCGCCTAAGCGGACCGGCCCTCTCCGGAAGGCGTTTGCGAGTTAACCAAGTCTGATATGCGACTTGCGTTCGATCTGGAATGCCTGAGCTTCTCCACGAAGCCGGGAGGGGACAGAATGCGCGGTAAAATTCAGTGTCTTTAATTTGCGAGTTGAGGTCACAAGAGTTGCGAGTTGTGTGATTGCCAGTTTTCACGATCTTCTCCACGAGGCCTGGAGGGGAGAGAACGTGCGGTAAAAATCCGGGCCTTCAATTTGCGAGTTGCGGTCACAAGAGTTGCGAGTTGTATGACTTAGACGTCGATGTGCGGAGACGCACAGCTACCGCCAATTCTCTGTGGTCTAACGAACATTCTCGGACAGTCAGGGCGGCTCCGACGCGCCGGGACGCCAGTCATGATTGCCATTACAGGGATAATTGTCCGATGAACATCTACGCTTTAGCGCAAGTAGCTTTCCAAGCCGGCTACGTCGCCGCCGAATTCGACTGCGTAAGCTCACCCACCGCATGCCCGATTTACGCGGACCTATTGGCGCTGTCCCCTGATAGCGGCACCGTATTGGCCGCCGAATGGATGCGTGGCTACAAACATCGCTGCGACGAAGACACCGTCATGAATGAAGCGGCGTAAGCTCGATCAGAATCCCCAGGCCGAAAAAATGGCGCCGGCCGCGAAACTTGTCGAGGGCTTCGGCGAATTCAATTGCCGTCATTGACGCCGTCCGCAATGCGCTGCTTGACGGCGAGCGAACAAGCCTAGGAGCAAGCGTATCGGATGGTCAGGCGCTTTTCCACGCTATGACAGACCACCGTGAGTTCAGATCAGAGTTCAACTTCCGAGACCCTTCGCCACGGTACCGGTTCCTCATCAGGGCCGAGGTCGATCTCGATTGTCTCGATGGAATGAATAGAACCCGACCGTGCCCACGGCTCCTGTTCGAGTTCGGCCAGAGCATGGATCAACTTCGGCTCGTCAGCGATGAAGCGCACCAGGCGATCGAGAACCCATTTGCCATAAGGCCATTTCCCCGGGCCGAATTTCCAGATTTACCAGTAGGGGACATTATACTGCGGGGACAATGAAACGAGGTGCTGGATGAAGGCATCGATGATCAGCTCCGGGTGCCGGCCATGAGGGATGACAGCCACGGAGAGTAAGTGCCGGAAAGACGGTTTCATCTTGGCCAGGCATGAAGGCAAATCGGCCGGAAGGGCCACGCAACTGTCTGGGTACGCGATCGCATGATTGCCGGGTTGCAGGATGTACGTGGGCGTGGCGATATCGCCCGCAGGCACCGTCTTCGTGCTCCAGCCGGAGAGCGACGTGCACCCAAGGGGGCGCAACCAGAAGGCGTTGGTCCTCCACGATCCGCCGCCCGACCAACCGCTCGTCATGGTTCGGATCGACCCGTAACACGAGGTCGTAATTGTCCTCGACCGGATCGACCTCGCGATCCTCGGCGACGATCTCGAGTTCGACTTGCGGGTAAGTAAGCACGAAGTCGGCCGCGACCTTGGGCAGCAGGACATGCGCCAAGACGATCGGCGCGCTGACCCGTAATTTGCACGGACGCGCCGGCGGCCCGCCTGCTCGGCCTCGGCGATTTCTCCGAGCGGGCCTTGGGTGAGTTCATGCAGCGCGCGGCCCTCGTCGGTCAGGCGCACTCCCAGGGCCGCCTCAAGTTCGGACACCTTTCGCGAGAGCGTTGCCATGGGCCTGCCACTACTCCGGCTGGCCCGTCCGAAGCCGCCATGCGTCGCAACGAGGTTGAAGTCGGCGAGCGCGGGGAGATCCATGTATAGTGTTCCAAAATCGAGACGATGTGTCCCGATACTGCCATCTGACCCTTTAGCTTGGAACAGCTATCTTTCAATCAGCGACAACGGGTCGCCGCAGCCATTAAGGAGATACGACATGGCTATTCTGGTGACGGGAAGCACGGGTACGATCGGGACGCAGGTACTGAACTTTCTCGACGGGCATGGTGCCGAGGTCCGCGCGCTGACCCGTTCGCCCGAAAAGGCACACTTTCCTGCTGGCGTGTCCGCGGTGAAGGGCGACCTTTCCGACATCGACAGCGTCCGCACCGCGCTGGACGGTGTGAGCACGCTGTTCCTGCTCGCGCCGAACGCGCCCGATGAGCTTACCCAAGCGATGCTGACATTCAACGCCGCGCGCGACGCCGGCGTGAAGGGGATCGTCTATCTGTCGGTATTCAAGGGCGAGGCTTATGCCGACGTACCACACTTCGCGAGCAAGATGACCGTCGAGCGGATGATCGACGCCTATGATTTGTCGGTAACGATCCTGCGCCCGGCCTATTTCATCCAGAACGACATGCGGCAGAAAGATGCTCTGCTCGATGGTGGCGTCTACGGCATGCCAGTTGGCGCAAAGGGCATCTCGATGGTTGATGTTCGCGACATCGGCGAGGCTGCAGCGAAGGAGCTGCTGCGGCGCGAACAAGCGCGCGCGCGGCTGCCCCGCGAGATCTACGAACTGGTAGGGCCAGATGCCCCGACCGGGGAAAAACTCGCTGCGCTGTGGAGCGACGTTCTCGACCGTCCAATCCGATATGGCGGCGATGATCTGGAGGCCTGGGAACGGCGCCTGAAGGCATTTGGCCCCCCATGGCTTGCCTATGACATGAAGCTGATGATGCGCCGTTATCAGGAGGACGGCGCCGTCGCGACCGCGGAGGACGTTGCACGCCTCGCGGGGCTGCTTGGTCATCCGCCGCGTTCCTATCGCGACTTTGCAACTGCAGCGGCCGCCGAATGGGCGAAAGATTGAGGTGTCAGGTTCCTCGACCGCGAGCGATAAACCGCAAATACCAAGCCTGAATGGAGAAAAGATCATGACCCGTATATTGTTCGTCGGCCAGAAGCCCGAAACCGTAGACTTCTCCGACCCAGCTTTGCCGCCGGGTTTCGATGCGGAAAAGATCAACGCTGGCATTGCCGTGGCCGTCGCAAAGATCGAAGAGCGAGGATGGCAATGCGACACTTGCATGATATTCCCCGATGAAACAGCTGGTCCCATGCTCGAGAAACAACTGGCGAGCGCACGCTATGACTGCGTGGTGATCGGTGGCGGACTAAGGCTCCCTCCGAAAAGCCTCGCTCTGTTTGAACGAGTGGTCAACGTTGTTCACAGGGCAGCACCCGGCGCAGCCATCGCTTTCAACACACGGCCGGAGGACACTGCCGAGGCTGCAGCGCGCCAACTCAAGGCAGGCTGACGGGCCACGCGATATCGCGGTCAGTTGCGACAGGAGTGTTAGGCGTGCCCTTGTGGATTCCTGAGCAAATGTCCGCCTTTGCGTTCCACGCGATAAGCCTTGAACGACGCGGTTGGGCGCTCTGCAGTCGGCACCCCAACTTCGTGAACGACCGCTTCGGAGAATCGGAAGCCGGTCTTCGAACGACGAGGTTGGGTCGAAAGCGGCGATATCAGGCTAGATAGATTGAGCGCACGCGGTTTGGCTCAAGCGGTCCAGTCGCTCCTTGAGGATCGCAGCGACTTCATCCCGCAGATCGTGGAAAGGCGCCTTCTCGCAGAGCGCCCCGATTCATCATGTCGTTTACACAAGTGCCCTCTGGTCCGCTGGCGTCATGGACAATCGTTCAATGGCAGGCTGGCTCGTGCGGCTGTCCGCATTTCGGCTTGTCGGGCTTGGGCTTCTGCAGCGCAGGACCCGGCGCCTTCGGCTTTCTTACGCTTGGGGTTGGTTGGGCGACTTTGGCCGGCTTATCAACCGTAGGACCCGATACCTTCGGCTCGCTCACGTTTGGAGTTGGCTCGGCGACTTTGGCCGGCTTTTCCACCGCTGGCTTTGCCTCTGCTTTCGGTTCGGTCTTGAGCGGCTTCTTTGCAGGAACGACAGCGGCTTTGGCAGGGGGTGGGGTCACCGGCGCGTCGGTTGCGTTGGCCTTGATGACGTCGGGACTTGTCAGCGCGCCGGGGCGTGCCGTCGCCGCAACCGCCGGTTTTCCGTGATTCGTCGACGCAAAGGAAGCGGTGTTCATACTCGCTGCGCGCGTGTGCTCGGCCTGGAGATATGTCGGTTTCTCATGCGGCTCCTTCGCCGCGGCTTCTTCTTCCGCCGTAGGCGTCGCAACCGTTCCGTTCTTGCCTCCATTGAAGCTGGTGTTATTGGGGGTCACGTTGTTGGTGACGACCTTTTCATTATAGACGTTTGTGATGTTCGTGCTGCCGACGTTGTTGACGGAGCTATTGTAGAAGAATGCACCGTTATTCCAGCGGCCGCCCTGATAACCGGAGCCGCCATAACCAAAGCCGTAAGAAATTCCGCCGTAAAAACCGACGTGCGGACCCCAATAGCCTTGGTTGAATACATAGAGGCCGTTTACAAAGCCCCAATATCCGGGCGTCCAGAGCAAGCCAGGGTGCGGCGGCTCAACCCAGGTACCAGGCACCCAGTAGTAATCCAGATTGTTCCAAGCCCAATAACCAGGCGTCCACATGTAACCGGGCGCGGGAAGTGGCGGCTGATCGTAGTACGGTAACGGCGGCGGCGCTGCCTCCGCATGGATGCCTACCCCGGTGCACGGGCAACACTGCCCCGATGCAGGACTCGGCAGCGCCGCAAAGGAACACGTTGCAAGCACAATGACGATGATTGCGGGACATAGCTTCTTCATTCGGCTTCCCTCATTGTTTGACCCATTGCGCTCCGGATTCAAATTCGTTTCAGCATCTCAGCAATATCATGTACAGGTCGAATCACCATCAGGCTAAACAGCTGCTTTGGGTCGATTTCTGCCGCTCGCCTGCGGCACGAACGACAATCAATTATCGACCATCTCGGTCCGCTTGCGAACTCAAAATCTACGTTTTTTCAGGCGACAAAACACATTCATTGTACTTCGCTCGGCGAGCCTTTTGCATTGCAGCAAACGCAATCAAATCCGAATAGCCAGAAATAATCCCCTTTGCGTTCTCCATTCGCGCGCGGACGAGGGACAATGAGGCCATGCCGAATTGATCTCATGTCAGGGGAGACTCTCATGGCCAGTCTGCGCGTTCAACTTTGCCCCAACACGGTTGTACCCTTCGGAGTGAGCGCCCGCTGTGCGGCGCGGCGTGGCCGCGAGGCGCAAGATGAGCCCGAAGACGATGGGGAAGAACGCGGATGCTTAGAGGAGGCCGATCCTCCGGTGAGGAAGCGCCGCCGATTCGCTCCAATGACTGTGGTTCGCCGTTCGCGCGGACGGCGCGTAGCGTGAGAACAGAATCATTGGAGCATGGCAATGCAACGCAATCGGTTTCTCGCTTCGCTGAGTTGGCTGATCTTGGTCCCACTTGCCGGATGCGCGCACGACGTGCCGACGACGGTGGATGTGACGGGAATGCCAAACCCTGAGATCGCGATGCGGGAGAGCATTGCGCATGTCGATAGCGAGATGGCCGAGCTCGGCCGGATGCGGCCAGTCCCGCGGGAGGCGCCGCCGGTTGTTCCGGCGGAGCTCGATAGGGTCGTCGCCTTCGCCTGGGAGGGGCCACTCGATGGCGCGGTGGAGAAGCTCGCTGGCGTGATCGGCTACACAGTGGCGGTCGCCGCCCCCGCCAACGCGGTTCCGCTGCCGATCGGCATCAGCACAGGGCCGCAGCGGGTCTATGAGATCTTTGAGGCGATCGGCGCCTCCGTCGGCAATCAAGCGACGGTGCAGATCGACCCGCAGCACCACCGGATCGAGGTCATTCATCATGTCTAAGTCGACAGCTGTACACACGCTCTCCGCAGTCCTGGCTTCCGTGATCCTCGTTGCTCCTGTACGTCCGGTTGCGCCGGCGGCCTTTGCCGATGGCGCGGTCGCGATCTATCCTGTGCCTCCCGCGCCATCGCCGGAGGCCGTGGATGCGGCGGCTCATGGTCTCGGCAATCCGCTGAACAAGCCGGTCACCGGGGCGGCCGAAGTGCCGGCGGTTATTGGAGGCGAGCGGCCGCCCTCTCTGGAGACGCTGCAAGCGGTCCGGGCTGGTCAGGCGGGAGGAGATCCCGGCTTGGAGCCAGGGCGCGAGGAGGTGCTTCATCAAGCGGCGCTGACCTTTGGGGCGCAGGGCGGGCTCGCGG
>Ga0187863_10001536_pt1 | contig 18271 bp, 22 predicted proteins | sample June2016WEW_11_1_FD_132975 | JGI IMG/M metagenome (GOLD analysis project Ga0187863, IMG submission 132975) | Peatland microbial communities from SPRUCE experiment site at the Marcell Experimental Forest, Minnesota, USA - June2016WEW_11_10 | ecosystem: Environmental > Terrestrial > Soil >... | reverse complement strand
GGGTAGCGGGTCGGCGGTGTTCGGAGTATTCCGAAACCCAGCGCAGGCGCGCCGAGCCGCTCGGGCGTTCCCGGAAGATTCGGTTTTCCTAGCGGAGACCCTTTCCAGGGAAACATATGGCCGCGCAGTAGGGTGGCGTGTCACCAGCTGAGGGAATCATTTTGGCCGACGGCAAATTCAAGGTTTTCTGCGGGACTGCGAATCCCGCCTTAGCGGACGCCATTTGCTCCTACCTCGGGGTGACGCGGGGAAGGGCGGAACACGGCAAGTTCTCCGACGGTGAGACGCGATATCAGATTCTTGAAAACGTGCGCGGCGCGGATGTTTTCGTAGTGCAGCCTTGCTGCAATCCGGTGGATTTCCACTTGATGCAGCTTCTGCTGATGGTCGACGCCTTTAAGCGCGCCTCGGCTTGGCGCATTACGCCGGTGATTCCGTATTATCCGTATGCCCGGCAGGATCGCAAGGACCGGCCGCGCGTAGCGATCTCGGCGAAGCTTGTGGCGGACCTGCTTGAAACAGCGGGATCGAGCCGGGTGCTGTCGCTTGACCTGCATGCGCCGCAGATCCAGGGGTATTTCAATATCCCGGTGGACCACTTGTACGCCGCGCCCGTGCTGGTCGAATATTTTCAGAGGAAGAAGCTCGGGCCGATCACGGTGGTTTCCCCGGATGCAGGAGGCGTGGAGCGGGCCAGGCTTTTCGCCAAGAGAATCGACGCTCCGCTGGCAATCGTGGACAAGCGGCGCATCGATGTAAACGTGAGCGAAGTGATGCACCTGATCGGTGACGTGGCCGGGCGCCCGGCGCTGGTCATCGACGACATTATCGATACGGCGGGCACGCTGGTGAAGACGGCTGAGGCTTTGATCAAGCACGGGGCCACCAAGGTTTTTGCCGCCTGCACGCATCCGGTATTTTCGGGGCCGGCCGCGGAGCGCATTATGAATTCCGACATCGAGGAAGTGGTGGTGACCGATTCGGTACCGCTGAATGGAAATGCCGAGAAGCTGCCGAAGATCACTGTGCTGAGCGTTGCCGGTCTTCTGGCACGCGGGATTCAGTCCATTCACGAAGAGACATCCATCAGCGAGTTGTTTATCTAGCGTATGCAGCGCAATCAAGAATTGCGTGAAGGAACAGGCGAGGAAGGCACGTATGGACACATTTACATTGGAAGGCATCGTTCGTGAGGAGCGCGGCAAGAACGCCGCCAGACGCACCCGGCTGACGGGCATGGTCCCGGCGGTTCTCTACGGCGGCCGCAAGGATTCCGTGGCACTCTCGGTGAATGCGAAGCAGGTGAAGAAGATTCTGCGCTCGGAAACCGGACACAATACGATTTTCACCGTTCGCGTGGCCGAGGGAGCCGAAGAAAAGGCGATGATGAAGGATTGGCAGGTCGATCCTCTTTCGGGGTCGCTGCTGCACGTCGATTTGCTCCGCATCGCCATGGACGTGCGCATGCGTGTCCGCGTGCCCGTACACACGTTCGGCGAGGCACAAGGCGTAAAGATGCAGGGCGGCGTTTTCGAGGTCGTTACGCGCGAAGTGGAACTCGAGTGCCTTCCCGGCGACATCCCGGAAGAGTTCAAGATGGATGTGAGTGGCCTGATGATCGGCAAGCAGTTGCGCGCGGGCGACATACCCATGGATCCGGAAAAAATGAAGCTGATTACCGATCCCTTGCGTGTGATCGCGCACGTCGTGACGCTGAAGAAGGAAGAAGAGCCCGCGGCGGAGGCAGCCGTGGCTGCCGAAACCGCGCCGGCCGAACCGGAAGTCATCAAGAAGGGCAAGAAGGAAGACGAGGGCGAAGAAGGCGCCGAAGCTGCCCCGAAGGCCGAAAAGAGCGAGAAGAAGAAGTAAGGCTCCGCGGCTCGGTCCGGTTCACAGTCGCGCGAATGGTGCTTGGCGCTGTGATTAGGCAGCACCGGCAAAAGTGCCCGTGCCTTGGCTTATGAGATTGATCGTCGGGCTCGGCAATCCGGGTTCTGAGTACGAGTGGACGCCGCACAATCTGGGCTTTCTCGCGGTGGATGCGCTGGCCGAACAATCCGGGATTCGCGTGACGCGGCCGGAAGCCAAGGCCCACGTCGGGCGCGGCGAGTTCGCAGCAGAGGAAGTGATCCTCGCCAAGCCCCAGACATTTATGAACCTGAGCGGCGTTTCGGTGCGGATGCTGCTTGATACATACGAGCTGGATCCGGCGCAAATGATGGTGCTGGTCGATGACGTGGATTTGCCGTGGGGCAGCTTGCGGATCCGAGAACGGGGTTCAGCTGGTACGCATAACGGGCTGAAGTCGATTGTGAACTCCATCGGGACGCAGGAGTTTCTGCGCATTCGATTGGGCGTAGGGCCGGAGAAGGCCTGGGGCGGGCTTCGGGATTACGTGCTTGGCAAGATGGGATCGGCCGAACGCGAGATGGCGGCGCACGTGGTTGCCGATGCAGTCGAAGCGATCCGGGTGATCTGTACCGAGGGCGTGGGCAAGGCGATGTCGCAGTTCAATCGCAAGGCGCCGCCGGCGGAAGAGAACGCGAAGTAAAAGTGCTTGCCGCATTGGGCAAGGAATCGAGGAACTATGGAAGAGCGTCAGTACGATCTGATTTTTATCTGCCGGCCGGATACCCCGGAAGCCGATATCGACAAGGTAATTGCAACACTCGAGCATACGGCCACCGAAAAGGCGTCGCGAATCGAGAAGACCGAGAAGTGGGGCCGCAAGCGCATGGCCTACCGGGTAAGCAGGCTGCGCGAGGGATTTTACGTCTACATGGATGTGCGCTCGGCCAATGGCGAGGTCGTCAAAGAACTGGAAAGGCGCCTGAAGGTTGCCGACGCGGTGATTAAGTACATGACGATTCGCGTCGACGAAGAATTGAAGCGACAGGAGAAATTGAAGCGTCACCGGGAGCGCCGCGCCGCGCGCCGCCCGCGCAAGACGGTTCCGGCAACAGCGCCGGCTCCGAGCAGCGAGCAGAGCGCCACGGCAATCTAATCAGGGAGAGATCGAATGGCAGAAGAGCACGCACCACAGCAGCATCACTCAGGGCCGTCGTCAGCGGGACAGTCGGGGGGGTACGGAGGGGGGCACGCGGGAGGGCCCGGTGGACCGGGAGGACCCCGTGCGCAGGGCGCCCGGCCTGGCGGTGGCGGTCCGGCGAAGAGAGGCAAGCGAAATTTTGTCCGCAAGAAGAAGGTGTGTCGGTTTTGCGTCGACAAAGTTGATTACATCGACTACAAGAAGGCCGATGTGCTTTTGTCTTTCATCCAGGAGCGCGGAAAAATTCTTCCGCGCCGGATGACGGGAACCTGCGCGCGGCACCAGCGCTGGCTGACCGTGGCGATCAAGAGGGCGCAGAATATCGCGCTGATGCCCTTCGCCGCGGAGCTGTAGAATCAAAAAGGGCGGGCGCATCGACCGCTGCTAGCGCTGCAGGAGTCGTTCCGGCGCAGCGGAAGCCGCACCCTGGCGAAATTGTCGTTTTGAAGATTCGAGAATATTTTTAGTTCAACGGAATCGCTTCCACATCAGAGGACTGAAGCCATGCAGATTATTCTTCAAGAAGATGTCGACAAGCTGGGCAACCGCGGCGAGTTGGTGGAGGTTGCCGAAGGCTATGCCCGGAATTTTCTCCTGCCGCGCAAGCTGGCCCTTGAAGCCACCTCCGGCAACATGAAGCGGCTCGAGAAGATGCGCGCAGCGTTCGCCAAGAAGGAAGCCACAGAGAAGGATTCGGCAACGACGCTGGCAGGGCTGCTGGCCAGTGTCTCGCTTGAGTTTGCGCGCAAGTCGGGCGAAAATGACCAGCTCTTTGGTTCCGTCACGTCGGGTGATCTTGCCGAAGCGCTCCAAGCAAAGGGTTACAGCATCGACAAGCGGAAGATTCTGCTTGCCGATCCGATCAAGCTTGTGGGCGAATACGAGATACCCGTCAAGCTGTATCGCGAAGTGACCGCGAGCATCAAGATCGTGGTCCGTAAGGACGGGTAAGAAACCTCGATCGAAGGGTGGATTGTTGGCAGGGGCGCTGTTTCTGGCGCCCCTGTTTATTGCAGCGGACATTCCGGCCCGGGAACGCCTTCCGCTTTTGCACATGCGGTGTGATTTCCACAATCCACCAGGCGAACTACATTGTTGACGCCCCCGCAGATGTTCCCCACAATGCGATGCGCTCTCAAACCGGAAGCAAATCTCCCGTCTGAAATTGCCAGAGCGGAAGCGAAACGACGGGCTTGCGCGCCCCCATCGATTAGGCGAAAATAAAGCGAATCACCATGCCGACCGAAATTGCCCTCGAAAGGCCGCTGCCCAGCAATATCGAAGCCGAGCGCTGCATCCTGGGCGCGGTGCTGCTCGATAATCACGCACTCAATACCGCCGTGGAACGCCTGCGTTCTGAGGACTTCTTTCTTTCGCAGCACCGGCACATCTTCGAGCGCATGATCCATCTCGGCGAAAAGCGCCATGCGATCGATACGGTGACGCTGATGGAGGCTCTCAGCAGCCACGGCGTGCTCGAATCTGCGGGCGGCGTGGCCTATCTTTCGCAGCTTGCGGACGGCTTGCCGCGCGTCACCAACGTCGAGCACTACGCGCGCATCGTGAAAGAAAAGGCCGTGCTGCGCAGCCTGATCCATTCAGCCGCGGCAATTCAAGAGCAAGCGCTCGCGGCCGGCGACGAGGCGGATACCATCCTCGACCGCGCCGAAAACGCGATTTTCCAGCTGGCCGAAGACCGCGTGCGGGCCGGACTGATTGGCATCAAGGAAGTGGTCCGGGATGGATTTGAACGCCTCGAGAAGATATTCAGCGAAGGGCGCCGGATCACCGGGTTGGCCACGGGGTACTCCGGACTCGACAACGAAACCGCTGGTTTGCAGCCCTCCGAGCTGATCATTCTGGCGGCACGGCCTTCGATGGGGAAAACCGCACTGGCGCTCAATATTGCCGGGAACGTGGCGCTGCGTCACAAGGAGCCGGTGGCCATCTTCAGCCTCGAAATGTCGAAGGAATCGTTGCTTCTACGCATGCTGGCCTCCGAGGCTCGAGTGGATGCGCACAAGTTCCGCACGGGCCACATGAACCGCGACGACTGGGGAAAGATAACCGGTACGCTTGCGACGCTCGGGGAAGCGCCCATCTGGATTGATGATTCTGCTTCTTCCACCGTGCTCGAAATGGGCGCCAAGGCTCGCCGCCTGATGCGCGACCGCGGGCTTTCCCTGATGATCGTCGACTACCTGCAACTCGTGGTGCCCACCGGCTCGGGGCGCGGCACCAACCGGCAGGAAGAAGTTGCCGGAATGTCGCGGGCGCTGAAAGGGCTGGCAAAGGAGTTGAAGGTTCCCGTCATCGTGCTCAGCCAGCTTACCCGCGCGCCCGAGCGCGAAGACCGCAAGCCGCAGCTTTCAGATCTGCGGGAATCGGGCGCGATCGAACAGGATGCCGACGTCGTGCTGTTCATCAACCGCCCGAATTTCTATAAAACGGACCTTCCGGAAGAGGATCGAGCAAAAGCCGAGCTGCTCATCGCCAAGCAGCGAAACGGGCCGACCGGAACCCTGAATTTCGTATTCCTGGGCCGCCATACGCGCTTCGAGGAAGCCGCGCCGGATGCATGGAGCTCGGTCGGCGAAGCATAGCGTGGCGAGGATCGGCCGCCGCGGGGAGAGCCGCGTATGAGCCGTGGCGAAGAGCATCCCGCAGCGGGTGAAGCGGTGCCCTGACGCCAACAAGTCCGGCGTGAAAGCGCACGATTCGAATCGAGACTCTCCCATCCAGCGTGTCTGTCTGTCACACGTGTGGCAAACCGCGCACGCGACCAGGCAGGCGCGGCAGCTTCAGGTGCAGCCATTCCGGGGGGTTAGGGTTTCCCGGGTTTGGCCAAGACAACGGCCTGTTGTCTGCATCAATCCTTCGCGAGTGTTTACCCAAACGGTGGAAGCAAGCGACCTTTTCGCATTTTTGATCGCCCCTGAAAGGAATTGTCTGGCATTCTAAATGAACATGTTCAAACCAATTCATGTGGGGGGCAGGCCCGTATGGGCTGAGATTTCGCTCAAGGCCATTATCAAGAATCTTCGGGTGATTCGTCGCCATGTGGGGCCGAAGCCAAAGATTCTGGCTGTCGTAAAGTCGAACGCGTACGGCCTGGGCGCAGTGCCGATTTCCAAGGCGCTCGAGAAGGCGGGCGTGGAATGGTTCGGGGTCACCTGCGCGAATGAGGGCGTGGAGCTCCGCGAAGCGGGCATTCGGAAACGAATCTTGATCCTCACGGGCTTTTGGCCGGGAGAAGAGAGGCGCCTCGTCGAGAATCGATTGACGCCGGCAGTCACGCGACTAGACGACGTGCGACATTTGGAGCGTGCCGCTAAATCCACGGGAGCAAGAACCCGAATCCCTTTTCACCTGAAGATTAATTCGGGGATGAACCGGCTGGGGATATCTCCCGGCGAAATTGACGCCTTCGCGCGTGCGCTTGCCGATTGCCGGCACATTCAGCTGGAAGGCACTTTTACCCACTTCGCCTCGGCGGAGGATTTCAGCGCGCGTCAAACCGATGAGCAGGAGCAGGTATTTTCGAAATGCCTGGAACGGATGCGGGCCCTGGGAGTCTCGCCTGGGATCGTCCACTTGGCAAATAGCGGAGCCATCTGCGCGCGTCCCAGCACCTACGCGGATATGATTCGGCCCGGGGCGATTCTCTACGGCTATTACCAGTCCTTCGACCCTCCTCAGAAGGGGCAGGAAGTGCGGGAACGGCTGCCGATTGAGCCCAGCCTTTCGCTACGCGCGCGAATTATAACCCTCCGCGATCTGCCCCCGGGGCAAGGAGTCGGATACTCCGCGAGGTTCGTTACAGAGCGGCCCTCGCGCATCGCGGTGATCAACGCCGGTTACGCGGATGGCATCTCGCGCCAACGCACGAATCGAGGCTGCGCGCTGGTGCGCGGGCGACGCCTTCCTCTGGTGGGAGCCATTTCGATGGACCTTACGACCCTCGATGTAACCGACCTTCCCGACGTGCAGCTTGGCGACGTGGTGACCATCTACGGCAAGGATGGCAACGATGCGATGGTAGTCTCCGATATTGCCCGAGAGATCGGCACGGTCACCTCCGATCTGCTCTGCGCTCTCGGGCGCCGCGTCCCGCGCTATTACCTGTAGCGGAGCGTTCGGCGGCGTCAAGGGTTTGGGGATTCGCGTGAGAGAGGGCTAGGTTTCCTCTGGCACAGATGTAGTTGGGGGCGTGCCGCAACAAAGCCCACGAGCAAGAAGTTGCGGTGTCCTACTAAAGTCCCGCTGCCCCCTCCGTGGCGTTATGGATGGCGGTGCCACCAGCGACTCATCCCAGAGTCGTCGCCTTCGTTGACTTGCACTTCGCCCAGGGTGCTATACTACGCCCATCATTCGAGTATTTGCTTGCGACGAGTCTCCATTCATGCCGGCTTGCAATAGTTCTTCATAACGCCGGCAGGACAAATCATAGGGCCATCGCATCATAATCATTGATTGGTTCATATGTTTTATACGCGTCACAGGGGCCACAATGCAACGGACTCCGAACGTTCCCGGCCGGGCGCCAGTCGCGGCCATCTCCGATAACTCTTCTTCGAAACCGCATTCCTACTCTCGCGCGGCCCAGGATCGCGTCGGATCGTTCTGGGACATGCTTGGCTTCCGGCTGATCTTCCTGGTCTGTTCGGCGGTGGCGGGCTTCCATTTCCGGCCTTTCAGCTTGTCCAAGGAGATGGGCGCGCTGGGCGGTTTTCTGTTCGCGTTGGGAGTGATTTTGTTTGAGGTTCGCTTGCGCAGGGCGAGCCTGCGAAGGCTGATCGGCGCCGCAACGGGATCGATTCTGGGGATTCTGGGGGCCTACCTTACGTCGCTGATTCTCACGCATACCATCATGCCGGAGAGTACGCGGTCGTTCTTCAGCCTGGCGATTTTCCTCGTGATGGCCTACATCGGGTTGGTCCTCGGAGCAAACAAGGGGGACATGCTAAATTTGCAGGCGTTCGGTGGTGTGTTCGGCAGCGAGCGCAGTGCCAAGCACTCCATCAAGCTGCTCGACACCAGCGTGATTATCGACGGGCGCGTGGCCGACATCGCCGACGCCCTATTCCTTGATGGTACCGTAATCATTCCCCAGTTCGTCCTGCACGAGCTGCAGCTGGTCGCCGATTCCGCGGATCCACTGAAGCGACAGCGAGGGCGCCGCGGCCTGGAAGTGTTGCAACGCATCCAGAAGATGCCTCACCTGGAAGTGCAGATCGCCGACGACGATTTCGCGCACATCGCCGAGGTCGATTTGAAGCTAATCGAACTGGCGAAGCGCTACGGTGCGAAGATCGTGACCAACGACTTCAATCTGAACAAAGTCGCCACTCTGCAGGGCATCGAGATCATGAACGTGAACCAGCTCGCGAACGCCCTGAAGCCGGTCGTGCTGCCGGGCGAGGTGATGCGGGTGTTCATCCTGCGCGAAGGCAAGGAATACAATCAAGGCGTCGCGTATCTGGATGACGGAACGATGGTCGTCGTCGACGGCGCGCGCAAAATGATCAACAAAACGATCGATATCAGCGTGACCTCGGTCCACCAGACGACCGCCGGCAAAATGATCTTTGGCCGCTTCGACGAGCGGGGCGAACAATTCCCGCGCCCTATTGCAGCTGCGGCGGGCGAGCCGACCGCAGGCGGCCGTCCCGGCGAAAGCTCTGCGGGAGGCGAACGACCTCCCCGTCCTTACTATCCCGAATCCGGGCGGTCTTGAAAGGTGCCTCCTGGCTGCTTTGCGCCTCCTGTTTTCGCGCGACTGCGATAAACTATTGACCCGTTCATGAACCGAATCGCTGCGATTGTTCCGGCCGCCGGCTTCGGCACCCGTATGGGTGGCGATCAGCCGAAACAGTTTCTCGAATTGGATGGCGTGCCTCTGATTATCTTTACGTTACGAAGGCTTGCGGTCTGCGCTGCCATCACGGAGTTTGTCGTTGCGACGCGCGGTGATGATGTTGCGTCGCTGCAGGAGAAAGTTAGGAAAGCGGGATTGGGGCGTCCCGTGCGTGTTGTGCAAGGCGGTGACACGCGGCAGCAATCGGTGGCAAATGCGCTCGAGCATGTGGATCCGGCAACCGAAATCGTTGTGGTGCACGATGCCGTGCGTCCTTTTGTGACGCCCGCGCAGGTCGAACGGGTGATTGCCGAAGCACGGGCTCGCGGGGCCGCTATTTTAGGCATTCCCGCGATCGACACGGTCAAGGAGGTGAAGCGCGCAAGCCTGCCGGAGGATGTTGCCCTGATTTCCACGACCATTCCGCGCGAGCGCATCGTGCTGGCACAGACGCCGCAGGTTTTTGCTTATGCGCTGCTGCGAGACGCGCTTCAGAAGGCGCAGGAGGACGACTTTACGGGTTCGGACGAAGCCGCCATCGTCGAGCGATTCGGCCATGAGGTTTTTGTCGTCCTTGGGTCTGAGCGCAACCTGAAGATCACCCGCCCAGCGGACATGGATCTCGCCCGCTTTTACCTCGAGCAGGAGCGCCGCGCGAAATGACACGTTGCGGAATCGCCTACGACCTGCACCGGCTGGCGGAGGGCCGCAAGCTGATGATTGGCGGGATTGACGTTCCTTTTGAGAAAGGTTCGGTCGGTCATTCCGATGGGGACGTGCTGAGCCATGCGCTTTGCGACGCGCTACTGGGGGCCGCGGGGCTGGGCGACATCGGCACCCATTTCCCGGACACCGACCCCAAATGGAAAGGCGCGTCGAGCCTGATTTTCCTGGAACACACGCGCAGGCTGCTCGATGAACGCAGCATGCGTGTGAATCATCTAGATGCCGTGGTCATCTGCGAACGGCCGAAGCTGGCCCCTCATTTCCCCGCGATGCGCGACGCGCTGGCGAAGGCGCTCGGAATCGCGTCCGGGCAGATCAATCTGAAGGCTAAGACCAACGAAGGCACCGGCGAAATCGGCCGCGGGGAAGCCGTCGCTGCTCACGCCATCGCCACCCTCGAAGGCTGAGCATTTTCATCCAGCCTGTCTAACGGAGATAAGATTGCCCGGGATGCCTTCTGAACCGCCTGCTGAGATTTTGGCGACCAAGCCACCGAACGCCTTTACGGCCTCGGACGTTACGGTGATTTTTCGGGCGCAAGGCTGGCTTGCCGCCGAGTACGAAGTTGAAACTGGCTCCGCGCTGCAATTATGGCTGGCGCGAGCCGCCGAACTTTTGGGTCCACATGCTCACGACCGGGCGGCGCTCGTTGAATTGCTGGCGCTGATTTTTCACTATGATGCGTCCGCCTGCCTGCAACAGGCTGCGAACCAGGACGTGCTGGCGCGCTCGGGTGCCCGCGACGTCATCCGCGAACTGGCCAACCGCATTCTCGATGGCGGGGATGTGGATTCAGACCGCTTCAAGGAAATCGTGGAGGGCATCAAGGCCGCCGTCCCCTATCGCAGCCGCGAGATGCTTCGTCCGATCCGCCTGGCGCTTACTGGCCGCGCGGGCGAGGGCGAGCTCGATCGCGTGATTCTGTTGCTCGACACCGCGGCGAAGATCCATTTTGCGGTGGCGGTGAAAGGCACGCGGCAGCGCATGCTGGAATTCTGTGCCGCCATCGACTGAGGGCATCCGCCATCGCGCGGCGTCGCGGGGCCCAGGGAAACCAGAGACCATGAACTGGCTTACGGGATTTCATGCGGTGGAAGAAGCCCTCACGGCGGGACGGCCGCTCGATCGCGTCGTAATAGCGCGCGGGCGGAAGGGAGAGCGCGTCGAAGCGGTGGTGCGACGGGCGAAGGCGAACGGCGTTCCGGTGCGTTTCGAAGACCGCCAGCAGATTGACCGGCTGGTGGGTAGTCGAGAACATCAGGGTGTCGCCGCGCTGGGTGCCGCTAAGCCGGCGGTGGCACTCGAGGATCTGCTGCACTTGAAGACCGGACACGGACTGATCGTTCTGCTGGACGGCATTGAAGACCCGCACAATCTCGGCGCGATCGTGCGTACAGCGCTGGTAGCGGGAGCGAGCGGAGTCGTCATTCCCGAACGGCGCGCGGCTGGCTTGACAGACACCGTCGAGCGCGCTTCGGCTGGCGCCTTAGCGCACCTGCCTGTGGCTCGCGTGAAGAATCTGGTCCGCGCGATGGAAGAAATGAAGGAAGCGGGCTACTGGCTGGTAGGGCTCGATGAGCGCGCGGAAAAAGGCTATACCGGCGTCGATCTGAAGGCTTCCGTGGGGATCGTGCTGGGGCGCGAAGGCGAGGGGTTGCACGAACTGACGCGCAAGCGGTGCGATTTTCTGGTGTCGATCCCCACGATCGGCCCGGTGCGGTCGCTGAACGTTTCCGTGGCGGCCGGGGTCATGCTGTATGAAGCTGTCCGCCAGCGCGCCTTTGCAAAAGAAAATCAAAACCAAGCCGCGCCGGGCAGCCGCTGAAATTCGCGCCATGATGCCGTTTTGTTTCCGCTGGCGATTTCTTATTTGTCGTATTTGAGGAGAGAAAACACGTCGATTCCAGGCAACTTCGTGCGCCCGTGCAAGAAATTGAGTTCCACGGCGAATGCAGCGCCTACGACTTGCCCTCCCAGTTTCCGGGCGAGCTCGATGGCTGCCGCAGCGGTGCCTCCTGTGGCGAGCAGGTCGTCGCAGAGCAGCACGGTTTGGCCGGGACGCACGGCGTCCTGGTGGATCTCAAGCTGGTCGGTGCCGTATTCGAGCTGGTAGGTTACCGAGGCTGTCTGGGAAGGCAGTTTTTTGGGTTTGCGGACCGGTACAAAGCCCGCGCCAAGCCTGTAGGCCAGCGCCGGCGCAAAAATAAATCCGCGCGCTTCGATCCCCGCGACGATATCCACGTTCTTTCCATGGTAGTGGTCGCACAGGCGGTCGACCATGTCGTGAAACCCCTTCTTGTCCTGCAACAGCGTCGTAAGATCGTAGAAAAGAATTCCGGGCTTGGGATAGTCCGGGATTTCGCGGATGAGTGTCTTGAGATCGTTCATTCGTCTCCTCGGTAGTTATTCGTTGTACTCGATTGAGAATGCAAGGGTGAAATGCGGATCGACCGGGGCATGCTCTTCCCTCACGCCGGAAACCTGGGCCGACCCGGGCCCGCGTTCGAGATTTGTTCGCAGCGCGTCAAGCGAATCGGTGGGTCCGACGGCATAAACTTCCACCCGTCCATCGCCCAGATTCTTCGCATAGCCCGCCAAGGCCAGGCGCTGCGCCGCGCGCAGTGCAAAATGGCGGTACCCCACTCCCTGCACTTTCCCGCTCACGTAATAGCGTCTTGCTGCTCGTTGTTCCCGCACCGGCACGCGCGGTCCCTTGGCCGCAAACGACCAATCTTATCAGAGCCGCGGTGTGCACAACAGGAAACCCCTTTCACAATTGCAGGAGAAGCGCATGGCCTGGTTTGTTCTGTCGTCGGGTGGTGTTAGCATCAACGCGGATCAAGGCGGCAGCATCTGAAAGAGAATGCCGGGCTATCTGTGTACCGAATGAGGAAAGTCACCCGAAGCAGCGAAGTTGCTTGGGCCGCGGCCGTGCTGCTGTGCCTGGGTGCGCTTCCGGCTCGTGGGCAGGATCAGGGGCCTATGGCGGCCCCTCCGAAATTTGAGGTGAATCGCATACCCTCGGTGCCGCACCCGGGTCCTCCGCCCCTGCCTGTCGAACAGATCGTCCAGAGATTGGCCGCCAATGAAGACCTGATGAAGCAGGTGTTTGACACCTACGATTTCACGCAAACGGTTCGCGTGGAAGAGCTCGACGACCCGGGTGGGAAGTTCACCGCGAGCGGCGAGGTCTACACGAAACCCAGTGGGGGGCGCTTCTGGCGGATTACCTCGCAGCCGGCCTCGAACATGAAGGTGATGCACGTGTCCCTGGAGGATGTGCGTGCGATCATCGCCTTTCCAGAGTTCGCCCTGACCAGCGACGAAGTCGGCAATTATAATTTTCTCTACGCCGGCCAGGACAAGCTAGACGAGCTGAATACCTACGTGTTTCAGGTGAAGCCGAAGCAGCTGAGTCGCACGCGGCGATTTTTCGAGGGGGCGATCTGGGTGGACGATCATGACCTGGCCATCGTGAAGACCTACGGAAAGTTCGTGAGCGAGCTTTCCGGCAGTGGCCAGCGGCTTCCTTTCACGATGTTTGAGACCTACCGGCAAAATTTTCAGGAGAAATATTGGCTCCCGACCTACACCAACTCCGATGACTACTTCGACGGCCCGGAAGACACTCAATGGCATGTACGGCTCGTGATCCGCGCGACGGATTTTAAGCTGAATGCGCCGTCGGCCGGTGTCTCGGCGGCTTCGAGTAAGACCCAGTCAGCTGCACCTTCTACAACTCCGGCAAAGCCCTAATCCCGCGAGCGACCGGGATTTCCTAAAGGGCGCGCAGATACAAAGGAAGTTCGCGAAATGAATTCAGAAGCACTTCGGGTTTTTCGGCGCGAATGCGCTCGGAGGTTGGAAAGGGACCTAAGACGCCGATGGCGCGAACGCCCGCGCGACGAGCCATCTGCACGTCCTCGGGCGTATCGCCCACATAGACGCATTCTTCGGGATTGGCCTGGAGGCGCGTGAGTGCAAGTTGCAGGGGTGCCGGATCAGGCTTTTTCTTCGGGACATCCTCGCTGTAGACGCAGGCCTTGAAATAATGTGCGAATTCAAACTGGCGAATCTGCTTGCGCACGCGGTCGCGGCTTCCGCTCGTCACCAGACCCAGACGGTAGTGGCGAGCCAGGACTCGTAAGGCGCGCCGGACGCCCGGCAGCAGCGCCGGACTTTCACTGGCGTAGGCTTTTCGCCAGAGCCGGTCGGCCTGGGCCCATTGGTCGCGCGGAATTCGTGCCGCGCGGTAGACGCGATACCAGTCTGGCGAGTAGTGCCGCTCGATTTCGCGGATGCTCCAGTCAATCTCGAGTGCGCGGAACATCGCAAGGTATGCTCGCGTGTCGGAGGCGTAGGAATCAAGCAGCGTACCGTCCCAATCGAGAAGAACGACGCACGGGGGGGGCAAACGGCGCGGAGTCATTACCATGAAATCGTACCAGAGAATAAGGGCGGATGCGTTCCCGCCATCGCAGTCGATCCAGCCGGATGCACCTATTGCTCGGAGCGTGAACAGGGATTGGAGAATGCAGGTGAATCTATGCGATGCGGTAGCGCAGTGGGATCACGTCGTCGCGCTGGAGCGCAAAATCGTCGAAGCTTGCGGCATAGCCTCGCCAGCCGGGGGTGTCGGTTGCCTCGGAGCGGATGATGTGCGCTGCCGTGCACATTTGCACTCGGCCGCATCCGAGTGGCCGATCCACCAGGGCCACCTCGAGTTCGATCGCGGTGCCCGGATCAAGGTCACGCGGCGCCAGAAAATAGACGCCGCTCGAGCTGATGTTGCGGGTCACAAGGGTTACCGGGATTGGCTCGGTCAGCTCCCCTACCCGCGTGAGGCGCAGCGGTAGGCACAGCGACGCGCGCGGATAGCGACGCCGTTCCTGCGCGACGCCGATGGCATGGGTGGGAACGCGGGTGAATCGCCGAGCTACTGGCTTTTCAGAATGTGCGCGGGCAGCTTCCGTTTGGGCCTCGAACTGGCGTGCCGACAAGTCTCCCAGCCGATAGGCAATGCCTTCTGGAACAGCACCCATGAAACCTCTCCTGAATCGGTACCAGCCAATCCCCTATGGATTTCCGAATATGCCCGCACCGCCACAAAGCGTCAAGCTGGTTTCGCCCGGATTTTGCCTGCATGATTACTTTTAGGGCACAAGGGCGGAAGGCCCCCGACCGCAGGTTTGCGACCGATGTCGACGGACACTTTGAACGCAATAATCGGATAGCTGCCCCCGGGCCATGTTGGGTAGTCTGCAGGTGTAGCGGAAGCGCAAACCAAGGCAACCGATGCGACATCGCCGTCCACCTCTTGAAAGAATGATCAGCAAATCGCCGGGCGCCATGTGGCGAGCAATCCAGGCGCGCGACCGAGGTGCGGATGGGCAATTCGTATATGCCGTGAGTTCGACGGGAATCTATTGCTGTCCCTCCTGCCCGTCACGCAAGCCGCGCCGCGAACACGTTTCCTTTTTTCTGCTGCCGCAGGGGGCCGAGACCCAAGGATTCCGTCCGTGCCGTCGTTGCCGGCCCCGCGCCGCGGGAAGTTACGATCCAAGGGTGCAGGCGGTCGCGCAAGTTTGCCGTAAGATTGAGTCGCGAATCGTAGCCGATATGGTGGATGGTCATTCTGGCTTGACCCTCACCGAGCTCGCCGCCCCAACTGGGATGGCGGCGCACCAGCTGCAACGCGCATTCCGCCGCATCATCGGAATTACCCCGCGGCAGTATGCGGACGCGCGGCGAATGTTGCGCTTCAAATCCAGGCTCAAGAAGGGAGACAACGTGACCACCGCACTCTACCAAGCAGGATTTGGCTCAAGCAGCAGGCTGTATGAGCGCGCGCCGTCCCAACTCGGCATGACGCCTGCCACCTACCGCAAGGGCGGCGCGGGAATGCGCATGCGTTACACGATTGCAGATTCGCCCCTGGGACGATTGCTGGTAGCCGCGACCGATCGAGGGATCAGTGCACTCTATCTGGGGGAGTCCAAGGGCCGGCTCGAGTTTGCGCTCCGGAAGGAATATCCTCGTGCGGAGATATCTGAAGACAAGGGCGGCTCGAAGAATCTGGAGGGCTGGGTTAACAGGATTCTCGATCATCTTCGTGGACAAGAGCCAAGCCTCGACCTCCCCACCGATGTCCAGGCCACCGCATTCCAGAGGCGTGTCTGGCAACAACTGCGGCGCATTCCATACGGAGTGACGCGAACATACACGCAGGTAGCCCGCGCCGTAGGCAAGCCAAAGGCAACTCGTGCCGTGGCGCGTGCTTGTGCGACAAATCCAGTGTCGGTTGTTGTCCCCTGCCATCGGGTGGTTCGACAAGATGGCAGCCTTGGCGGTTACCGATGGGGAATCGACCGCAAGCGGAGACTCGTCGATCATGAATCCGCTATCCTGAAGGCCCAAGATGGGCGAGAAGGGAGCAATTGAACTTCCAAACTGAGGATAAGTAACCGCGATATCGGCCGCTCAGCCCTGTGGCTTGATTTTTTCCGTGCCTTTAGGCCAGTGGGCCTTGAATTCGGATTCTTGAATGCGGGGATTTCTCACGATATTTGAATAGCGAACAAGGGAATAGTCACCCGACCCGGTTTCATAGAACTGCTGCTGCACGGCAAGCCACGCCGAGGGGTCGAACCAGACTTGAATCTTGGAGAATTGGTTCTTCACGCCCTGGGACTTCGGAATCAATTCAAGTTCGACAGTCTTCTTGTCGTCAAGGGATGGTTCCCCCGCCAGGGTTACCTGATAACTATCCTGAAGCTGCTTTCCTCCCGTGCCGAATCCGAGCAGCATGAATTGATCCACCAAAGCCCGATTCTTGCCCAGGTCATATTCCTCTACGCGCTTGAGCCCGGGCGTGTAGACGAAAAGGCTATCACCGGTCCGGAGGATCGTCCGGGCGTCGGGTGCTTTCATCTGGAGCAGCATTTTGTCCCCGTGAAGAAGGATGGTTCCGGTGCTAGTCGACTTGTCGTTTACTACGACGGTAACCTTCGTGCGCTCAACGTCGGCCGAAAGGCCGTGAAAGCGCCCCGCCTGGTTATCGAGCTGATTCAACACTGCTTCGAGCGTCCAAGGAGCGTGGTTCTGCGCTTCGGACACTGGAGCGAAGCAGCAAGTAACCACAAAGAACAGCAGCATGCCCCCCAACGGCGCTGTTTGCTTCAAAGCCAAAAGTTCCTCCGTAGGAAAACGGCTGGCGAGGTGAGCACTGCGCTGATCATAGCACACACAGTAAAGCGTGTCCGAGGGGCCGTGAATCGCGGGCAGAATGCATGGAAGCCGTAAAGCTTGTGTCGCGGGGATCCCAGGTCATCAAAGGACAATCGTTACGCTGTAGTAGAGGACCGAGCCATCGCCGGAAAGCGTCGGATCGATTTGTACGACTCGGAATCGTTGGTCTTTAAATTCCTGAACTCTTCGCTCAATGATGTCGTGGGTTTCCCGTTCCAGCTCTGGAGTTGATCTTGTAGTACGTTTTTCAGGCGAAAGCATCGCTGCATCCAGGCGGTAGGTGCGCGTCTTGCCATCGGAATCCTGGGACATGAGGAGGACACCGGCGCTCCCAGCATCGGCTAATTGCGGTTGGTCGTGGAACCAGCTTCGGGGAGTCAACAGAACGAAGGCAATAATCGTAAGGACCATTACGTCATATGGCCAGCTACCGCGCTCATACGACCAGAAGACAATGCTGGCAAGGCCTTGCCACAGCCTGCGCATGCTAGTGTCCTGCTCCGTCTACAACCATTCCGTCGCGCATATGCAAGACCCGGTTGCCGTAGGTGGCGGCGTCAGGGTTATGGGTGATCATCACGATCGTCTGGCCTAGGTGCCTGTTGAGCTGCCGCAGAAGCGAAAGGACGGTTTCCGAGCTTTTCGTATCGAGATTGCCCGTGGGTTCGTCCGCCAGCACGATCTTGGGCTCGCTGATGATCGCCCTGGCGAGGGCCACGCGCTGCTGTTGCCCGCCGGAGAGTTCGGAGGGCTTGTGGCGCAACCGGTCGCCTAGCCCGAGCAGGTTCGCAACCACTTCGAAGCGGTGCGGGTCGAAGCCGTTCCCGTGGATGTGCTGCGCCAAGGTGATGTTGTGGTAGGCGTCGAGCGTGGGGAGAAGGTTGAATCTCTGGAAAACAAACCCTATTTTGTGACGGCGCAACAAAGTCCTCGCCGCATCGCTCATCGTCGTTAGATCGTTGCCGTCAAGCAGGACGCGCCCGCTCGTAGCCTGCGCCAAGCCGCCCATTACGTGCAATAGCGTTGATTTTCCACAACCGGAGGGCCCCATAACCGAAACGAATTCTCCCGGAAACACGGCCACATTGACCCCACACAACGCCGGGACTTCCATTTTGCCGGTCCGATACACCTTCCAAAGATTTTCAGTCTTGAGTATCGGCTCCAACGCCGGCTCCCCATGTGAGTGACGCACCTCTGTGTCCAAATATTCTAGTCGGGTTTACCCATTCTGCCTAGTACGGGCTCTCTCGCGTCTCTCGCGGCGCGTGCGATTCCCGGCATTCCACGCTGCGGGAATGGTCGGCCGCGTCATCCAGGGAGCATGCGGAAGGTGCCGAGAAGCGTCGGCGGGGGGCTACTCGTAAGCTAGGGCCTCGACGGGGTCTTTG
>Ga0187863_10001533_pt1 | contig 18288 bp, 13 predicted proteins | sample June2016WEW_11_1_FD_132975 | JGI IMG/M metagenome (GOLD analysis project Ga0187863, IMG submission 132975) | Peatland microbial communities from SPRUCE experiment site at the Marcell Experimental Forest, Minnesota, USA - June2016WEW_11_10 | ecosystem: Environmental > Terrestrial > Soil >... | reverse complement strand
CTGATTGCGATTTTGTCCGTGGCTGGTGTGGTGGTCTCGGCTCTGGCGCTGCAGGTTCACTTTTCAACTGCGACGGAACCCTGCTCGATTAACGAGAAGTGGGATTGCGGCGTAGTGAATCACAGTCCGTTTGCTGTGATCGGGCATGTGCCTGTGGCGGCGATCGGCATCGTGGGCTATCTGGCACTCGTTGTCCCGGCGCTGAAGCGGCAGAGATTTCTGTTGCATGTGGCTGCGCTGGTTGGATTGATTTTTGCGTTACGCCTCACGTTCATCGAGGAATTCGATTTGCTGGTTTGGTGTCTGTATTGCGCGATTTCGCAGGGGATCATTGCGCTGATTTCGCTGCTGAGTTTGGGATGGCTGGCGGTCGAGTATTTTGGGTTGAAGCGCGGGGCTCAGCGTGTGCTCTGATTGCAGTCTCGGATGAAGTGGCTTAGATGGGGTCGTGCTTTCCCACTCTTGCTTCGCAAGGATTGGCAGATGCCACGGAGGGTTGGGTTCGTTGCTTTCCCAGGTCTGAAAGTCCAGACCTGGGGCACCCAATTTCGTGCGGATTGGTGCTTCCTAGAGAGCTTCCGGGGCTGAAGCCCGCCATTTCTTTGTGCTTCGGTTCAGAGGTCTAAACGCCTCTGCTCCCTCCGTCAATACCTGTCAATGCGCGTTCGTTGCTTTCCATCCTTTCCGCAGAAAGAAGCGGAAAGGATGGGGCACGGAGATCGTGGTGAGCGTTGCTTTCTAACCGCAGTCTTTCGACTCCTCCGCTCTGCTGCGCTGATAAAATTGATGCATACCTATGTTTAAAAAGAGATATGCGCGCTGGATGTACGAATGGGAATACCGGCTGACCACGCGCGACGAGAACCGGGTAGTGCGCCCGCTGGAGTGGGGATTCGAGTGGGTTGAGTCTTTCCTTGAAGCGCATGGATTTGGCGCGGCGGTGCCTGATCCGGAGAGCGTGCGGGACGAAGTGGCTGCCGAAGCTGCGATGGTGCGCATTAATCAGTTACTCATTCGCAACAGCGATGTGTTTTTCGGGTATGAGCGGCCGACAGATTTTCGTTTGGAGGAAAGATACCCGCTGCTGTTTCCGACCAACGTGCGTCCGGAGACCTTGGCACAGGAAGCAGAGATTCGCGAGCTGGCTGTACAAGGAAAAATCGAGAAGGCGCAGTTTCTTCGTTTCACTTCGCCGGAGCGGACGCCTTATCCGGAAAATGATTTAGTGAATGCGCGGTGGTATCCGGCGCCCGCGCATAAAGACCCGAAGCGCCCCAACCAGGCGATCGTAGTGCTGCCGCAGTGGAATGCGGATGCGTTTGGGCACAACGCGCTGTGCTCGATCTTCAACCGGTTTGGTGTGTCGGCGCTGCGGCTTTCGAAGCCGTACCACGATGTTCGGCGGCCGAGCGAGCTGGAGCGGTCGGACTATGCGGTGAGCGCGAATATCGGACGGACGATTTCGGCATGCCGGCAGGCGGTGGTGGATGTTCGCTGCTGTCTTGATTGGCTGGAGGAGCAAGGGTACGAGCACTTCGGCGTGTTGGGAACGAGCTTGGGCTCATGCTATGGATTCCTGGCGAGTGCGCACGACAAGCGAATTCGCGTCAACGCGTTCAATCATGCGTCGACGGCCTTTGGCGATGTGGTGTGGGCGGGACAAAGCACACGGCACGTGAAGCAGGCGCTGGGCGATGCTGGACTTACGCAGGATCGCATTCGCGCTTTGTGGTCCGCAGTGAGCCCGGTGAGTTATTACGACAAGATCATGCGCCCCGAGGTTGCCGGAGCGGACAAGAAAGTGCTGCTGGTGTATGCGAATTACGATCTGACGTTTCCGAAGGAGTATTCGCTCGAGGTGGTGAAGGCGTTCAAGCGCGTCGGGTTGAATTTTACGGCGCGTGTGCTGCCGTGCGGGCATTACACCACGGGCGAGACGCCGTTCAAATTCATTGATGGATGGTACCTGGGATCGTTTGTGCACAGGGCATACAAGGAGCTGCGCGCGGAGAAGGCGGCGGGTGGGGATTCGGCCGTTGCGTGTTCGGAGAAAGTGGAAGAGGAAGTAGGCGCGGGGTAGGTCTCCGACCGCGTGAAGACACACTTTGAGGTTCGTGCTTTCCCACCCTTGCTTCGCAAGGATGGGGCACCCATGGTCGTACGGATTGACGCCTTCCAAGACGCAGATCTCTCGAGTTCGGTCGCGGCTTAAATGCAGACCGTTCCGTTGAGGTTCGTGCTTTCCCACCCTTGCTTCGCAAGGATGGGGCACCCATGGTCGTGCTGATTTGAGGTCCCGAAGCTTGCCCAGGGACTTATAAAAAACGGACTGGAAAAATGGAAACGAGTGCTTCGATCCTATGGCGCGTGGGAGTCTGGCGAAGTATTCTTGGACGACACGGGATATCCCCCTTCCCCTTCCCTTTCCGGAGGCGACGAATGCCTATCCGTTTGCCTGGACGTGTGGCGGGATTGTGCACGCCGGGCGTACGTGTGCTCGCTCTTGTCCTGCTCAGTTCTGGAATTTGCCATGCGACGCAAGCACCTTTTCCGGCGCGGATCGGGAATGCTGTCGTGGTCCTGACCGGTCCGTGGAAGTTTCATCCTGGCGACGACGCGGCTTGGGCGAATCCAGACTTTGACGATACGGGCTGGGGCACCATGGCTCTAACGCCGCCGGAAGGCTCCTATGACCCCATCACCGGCTCCAGCGGTTTTGTGCCCGGCTGGACGGCGCGCGGCTATGCGGGGCTCAACCGCTATGCGTGGTATCGGCTGAGCGTGAAGGTGGAGAGTGACGGGGCGGGCGCGGAAGCATCGCCACTGGCGCTCACGATGCCGCTGAACTTCGACGATGGGTACGAGGTGTTTGTGAACGGCCGGAAGATCGGCGCATTTGGGCGATTGAATTCCAGCTCTGTACTGTATTACAACTCGCAGCCGCGCGCGTTCCCCTTGCCGGATGACCTGCGCGACGGAGTGATGACCATCGCCATTCGCTTCTGGATGGATCCAGCCACGGTGTTGTCATCGCCCGATGTCGGGGGCATGCATGGGCCACCGATGCTGGGGCAGCTTTCGGCCATTGACGCGATGCTGCGCCTGGAGTGGGACGCCGTGAACCGGACCCAGGTGGGCAACCTGCTGAGCGTCGCATGCCTTTTTCTTGCGGCGTGCCTGGGGCTCACGCTCTTCTGGTATGACCGCCAGGAACCTGCCTACCTGTGGCTGGGAGCCGTGTGCCTAGTGGGCTTTGTGGCGAGAGGCACAGTCATGCTGGGCTACTACACAACGCTGCTGCCGATGACCTGGGAGATTTTCTCGCAGGATGTCGTCCTTGAGCCGCTGACCCTTACTTTGTGGACCTTGTTCTGGGCTTATTGGTTCGGGCTGGAAAACATCGGGCGGATTGCGCGCATTGCCTGGGTGTTCGGATCTTTGCTTTCGCTTGCGCTGGCTACGATTCGGCCACCCTTGTATGGAGGGGTGATTCCCGCGAGTGTGTCTGCGTGGGTGGTGCCCTTGAGTCTCGTGCTTAAGCTCATGCTGGGTGGGCTGCTGCTATGGGTTACCTACCGCGGAATCCGCAAACAGGGTTCGGACGGGTGGCTGGCGCTGGCTCCAATCCTGCTCACGATTTTCTGGGCCTATCAGGAAGAGCTCACGGTGATTCATATCTTCTCCATCGTTCGTTTCCTGGGAGTCACCCTCAGTGCGGGGGTGATCGCAAATCTCTTTATGCTGGCGATCATCTCCGTGCTGATGATGCGGCGCTTCATTCGCGGCCAGCGCGAGCGCGAGTTATGGCGGCTGGAGATCGAGCAGGCCCGGCAGGTGCAGCAAGTGTTGATTCCCGAGGCGCTGCCCAAGGTGCCGGGATTCCAGCTGGCGAGCGACTACAGGCCTGCGCAGCAAGTCGGAGGCGATTTCTTTCAGATCATGCCGCTGAAGGGCGGTGGGGTGCTGGCGGTGATTGGCGACGTGAGCGGCAAGGGCATGCCGGCGGCGATGACGGTGAGTTTGCTGGTGGGTACGGTGCGGACACTTGTCCACTTCACCGATGATCCTGGCGCCATTCTGTCGGCGATGAATGTGCGCATGCTGGCACGAAGCCATGGAGGATTTACGACCTGCCTGGTGCTACGAGTGGCGGCCGATGGGCTGGTCACGGTGGCCAACGCGGGGCATCTTTCCCCGTATTGCGCCGCCCGCGAGCTGGAACTCAAGAATGGGCTGCCGCTGGGATTAGCCGCCAACTCGACGTATCCCGAAATCCAGTTTCAATTGGGAATCGGTGAGCAAATGACGCTGATGACGGACGGAGTGATCGAAGCGCGGGGGAGGAATCGGGAGCTTTATGGTTTCGAACGCGCGGCTGCGATCGCGAACCACTCGGCGGAGTCAATTGGGAGGGCGGCGCAGGAATTTGGCCAGGAGGATGACATTACAGTGTTGACGCTGACCCGCGTCACCGCGCGCCAGGAACCGATCAGCCAGTTCACTTCACCTGCGCTTTCGCCTTCGGTGGCTTAGGGCGAGATGGGGTGAGCGCACGGACAGGGCTGTACTTCCCGTGGAAATCCGGATCTGAGAACCCATCTGTTCCTATCACCTTTTCTGCTCGGAATCTCATATTCTGCCTGGTTTTACGCCCGCCGCCAGCGGAACTGAGCCGGAAGTTGCATTGCCCCGAACGGGCCATTCCTTCTAACTTATTTGGAGCAGCCTGCCACAGGTTTCCTAAGCGTTGAGTGGCCGATAGAGAGGTCGCCATGCTTCTGAGCTCGTTCCAAATCGCCGCGGTACTTTTCGCAGCTCTGTTTCTGGGGCGGTGGAGAGCCGGGGTGCAGCGGCGGAATGGGCAATCGTGGGAATCGCTGATTGCGCGGCTGCAGCATGACTGCAACGTACGGGAAATGAGCGCTCATTTCCTTTGGAAAGAGGGATTGAGCGCCAATCCTGAAGAGGCCTGGGCACGCATCAAGGGCCCGCGGGGCTTGTGGGCAATGTACAGGAACGCAGGGGTGATGATGGAGATGGCCGAGTTTGCGGCGCGTAACAGCGACGTGGACGAAGCGCTGTTGGAGACGCTGCGAAGCGATGCGACGCAGATTCGAGTCTGCGTCCTGAAAGCGCTGGCGCAATATACCATTCAGCGGGCGAATGAAAGCGTGAAGATGCGCGCGTTCTGCGCGGCCTCGATGTATACCGGGATGGCAGCACGGATGACGCAGTTGCTCCAGGAGCATGCGGCAGCGGCGCTGCCTGAGTTTGTGGCGGCGATGTAAGGCGCCACCCGAGCCCGCTTGGGATTACAAGATCAAAATTGATTGAGCCTGGGATGGGCTCGTTGCTTTCCCACCCTTGCGACAGAAACAAGTCGCAAGGATGGTCACCATTTTTGGGTGGAGCGATGCGCCTAAAAGCAATGAGGATGTCGCTGCCTCTGCACCGTATCTTGTGCAGACGGAGCGAGGCAGGTGCAATGGGACAAAAGTAATATGACCTCCGTGATTAAGGACCTATTACTGAGTGCGAGGGTGCAGCAGCCCTCACGTTACGATGATCGGATACAACTGTAGCGGAAAGAAGGAGCAAAGACGTGGGCGCATTTGAAGAAACCAAATGCAGACGCAGTATTGTCTCCGATACCTTTCAATGCCTCACAGACCAGGCGAAGCGCTTGCGGGAAAAAATCGACCTGCTTGAAGCGGGACAGCGCCTGGATCGGGATGAAGCCATTGCCGATTTTGGGCGCCTGTTCGACGCGTGCCAGAATCTGCGCGATGCAATTCTTTCGGAAGACAGCGGCGCGACGTGGAAGAACACGACTGAATTGCATTCGCTGGTAGATCGTCTGGATGAAGTTGCGGCGAAGCGGAAGCGGTATCTGGATCTGGCGCAGTTTTTGGTCGCAGGAACGGTCTCGCATCGACGCGAGCGGACGAAACAGGAACGGCTGCGGCAACGCGACGCGGCGGTAGCGGAGTTGATGGAAGTGTCGGCGCAACCGACGCTGGCAGAACTACCGGGGCCAGCGGTGGGAGAGTGGTTGAACTGGGCGTGCAGCCTGGACGACAGCACCGACGATCCGGACCTGGCGAAGTTGAAGAGCACTTTGCCGCGTGTGGATGATTTTGTGCGGCAGCTGGAAATTGAAATGTGGCAGGATGGGCGCGTTTCGATTTCAGAGCAGATGGTGGATGCGGTGCCGGCGATGGAGAACGAGCCGCATGGGACCGCAGATGGGACCGTACAGGGGATTGGCGGGATCCCGGTGGCGGGGACTCCAGCGAATGATGGAGGCGCAAAGGCGGAGGCTGCGTCGAGCTCCGGAAATAGCGTCCTGATTCAGGATGCGCCGGATGCGGTAGCGACGAGTACAACCGAAATGGCAACTGCGGAAGCGGACGTTGCGGAGCCGAAGGCCAGTGATGAGCTGGAGTCTGCGCCGAAGGCGCCGAAGCCGGCGAGGAAGATTGTCACAGACGGAAAGAGGACGCTGTTCTTCGATCCGGAAGAAATTCAAGGCTTCAGGCGCTATATCGACGAAGCAAAGACGGAATCGAAGTCGCTGCGGAGTGTGCGCTCGCTGTTAGGCGTTTCACAATGGCTTTTGCCGAGCGACCAGAACCCGATCCTGCATCCGACTTTCGGCATTCGTACACAGGTTGGGTATGCGGGCAGTTCGGATTTGCTGGCGGTGGCCCCGGAGGAAGCGGCGCGTGCGATCGATGCAGAGAGCGACCTGCTGCTGTTCACGGGTGGTGCGGATCTGCTGCGGTGGAGCATAGCTCAGCGTGCGGAGGGGCACGAGGATGGGATCGCCGCAATTCGGCGGCTAACGATTGAACAGATCCGGGCGTGGTTTGGCGAGGTGTACAAGATCGAGCTCGCCGAGCCTCAGGTGCTGGACATGTTCCGGCTGACGACGGGAATTCCGCTGCTGGTGGGCGAATTGCACCGGCTTGTGTTGCCGAATCCCAAGACGCCGCCGACGTGGCTTGGCTATGCAATCTGGACCAACGTGAAGACGGCCTTCGAGCGACGCCTTCCAGTGCTGGCGCGGGAGCTGCGCAATGGATCGCCCGCGGTACGGCTGACGGAGCAGGAGATCCGGGTGCTGAAGATGGTCGTGATTGCGAGCGACGATTCGACACCGGATACGATCCTGACAAATCTGAAGGACAACTGGGACAAGTATCACAGGCCGGAGATCCAGGCTCTGAGCACGAAGGATGAGCCGCGGGTGAAGCTGCTGCAGACTCTGGGTCTTTTGCCGATCAAGACGGGCGCAGGTGGTGGGCCTCTTAAAGCGTTGCTTCCAGTGCAACCGGATGACGCGTTGCGGCAGATCGTAAGTTATTTATAGCTAGAGAGATTACATTAACTTATCGAAACTTATCACTTATTGATAGATGGGGTGGGGAAACTGACGTAGATGCAATGCGGAGAGCTAAGCGGGGCGGCGATAAGCCGCCCCGCTTAGCGTTTGTGTGATTCCCGCAGCGGTGCGGTTTGGTCGTGGCTTGCGTGAAGTCGCGGCCACGAGTTAGTAAGTTAGTTGGCTCGCAGCGCGACCATGGGGCTGATGCGCGACGCGCGGCGTGCCGGAATGTAGCCGGAGAGGGCGGCGACAGCGAGCAACGCTGCTGCCATCGCGAGGTAGGTTGCTCCATCCCACGGAGACGTGGCGAAGAGAAGTGACGCGATGAGCTTTGCCGTGGCGAGCGAGGCGAAGGCGCCCAGGAAGACTCCGATGAGAGCGAGCCGAAGAGTGCTGACGAGCACCTGGCGCTCCACAATGCTGGCGGAAGCGCCGAGAGCCATGCGGATGCCGATTTCCTGAGTTTGTCGTGTGACGGTGTAGGAGATGACACCGTAGATGCCGAGAGCGGCGAGGAGAAGGCCGAGGCCGGCGAACGACGCGACGAGCAGCATGAAGAAGCGGCGCGGCGAGTTGGCGTGGTCGACGATCGACTGAATCGGGCGGAACTCGGCGATTGGCTGTTTGGGATTGAGATCGCGCAAAGTGTGCAGCACGCTGGTGGCGAGCGTCGCTGGCGGCAAGGTAGTGCGAACGACGAGTTCTGCACCAGCGGGACCTGCCTGCGTGGCGGGATAGTAGATCTGCCAGCCAGCGTCGCCGTCCGCATTTTCTTCGTGGACATCGTTGACGACGCCGATGACGTGCAGATCGTTTTTGGGGTCGCTTTTTGGATCGCTGGTGATGATCTGGCCGAGTGCATCGTTGTGCGGCCAGTGCGTCTGGGACGCGAGGAAGCGGGCGTAGGACTGGCTAATCATAACGACAAGTTGACTGTGCGGGCCGTCGGACCAGGCGAAGTCGCGTCCGCGAAGCTGTGTGCCCATGGCGTGTTGGTAGCCAGGGGTAACGACGTAGACGAGGGGACTGTCGATATTGTTCGGAATCTTGACGCCTTTGGGAAACGCGAGGTCCCATGCACGGTTCTGACTGAGAGGAAGATAGTCGGTGAAGCCAGCGGCCTCGATGCCGGGTATGGCGCTGACGCTCGAAAGGATTTGCTGGAAGATTGCGCCGCGCTTTTGGGCGGTGAGGTCGCCCATTTTGTCCCCCGGAACGCTGTCATCGTATTCGACTTTGACGGCAGCAGCACGCTCGGGCTGGAAGCCGAGATCGACGTTGAGCACGTTGACGAAGCTGCGCAACAGAAGGCCGGCGCCCACGAGCAACATGCAGGCGAGCGCGACCTCGGTGACGACGAGAATGGAGCGGGTGCGCTCATGTTTGCGGCTTTGGCCTGAGCCGGCGCTGGTGTCTTTCAGCGTTTCGTGCAGATTGCCGGAGGCCATGCGGAAGCCGGGGACGAAGCCGAAAAGAAGAGCCGACAGGAAGGCGATAAGGACGGTCCAGGCGAGGACTTCGCCATTGATGTGCAGAGTACTGAGAAGCGGGAGGGCGATGGCGCCCTGGTGTGCGAGCCATTGAACGAGAGTGAGAGCGAGCAGGAGACCAAAGCCCGCACCTGCGCCGGAGAGGACGAGACTTTCCGTGAGCAACTGGCGGACGATGCGGCCGCGGCTCGCGCCGAGTGCGCCGCGCATGGCGAATTCTTTAGAACGGGCGGCAGAGCGGGCCAGAAGCAGGTTGGACAGATTGACGCACGCGATGAGGAGGATGGCGCCGACGGCGGACCAGAGGACGATGAGGGACCGGCGCAGCTTGCCGCTGATGTAGTTCTTGAGCGGCGCGGGTACGACCTGGCCCTTGTAGGTGCCGCAGGACTGCGGGACCTTGTTGTTCCCGCACATGGAAGGCGCGACGCGTGCGACATCTTCAACGGCCTGGGTGAAGGTCACGCCGGGCTTGAGGCGACCGATCATGGTGATGATGTTGCCCCAATCACGCGGCGGACCGTATAGATTCAGCGGCGTGATGGCGTCGACTTTTGTGCCTGGAGCGAAGACGGCGCCGAAGTCGAAGGACGCAGGGAGCACGCCGATGACAGTGGTTTGATGGCCATTGATGTCGAAGGCCTTGCCCACGATGTTGGGATCGGCGTTGAACTGGCGTTTCCACCATGCGTTGGACAAGAGAATCACGGGTGAAGCGCCGTTGCGGGCATCTTCGGTGCGGAAGACGCGGCCCATCGCGGGCTGCACGCCGAGCAGCTGAAAGAAATTCGCGATGACATCGATGCTGGTGGCAGTGACGGGTGCACTGCCGAGTTTGAGGCTCAGATTGTCGGGGCTGGAGAAAGCGAAGTAGCCGGTGACGTCCTGATAGGAGCGGCTGCCGACGCGGAACTCATCGTAGGCATCGGTGGAATAGGTGGCGCAGGAGAGGCCGCACTTTGTCGGCGGCGGGGCGATCCAGAGGAGTTGCTGGGCATTGGGGAATGGCAGCGGGCGGAGCATGAGGGTGTTAACGACGCTGAAGACCGCGATGTTGGCCCCGATGGCCAGGGCAAGGATGAGCACCGCGACAGTGGTAAATCCGGGATCGCGTCCCAAGGTGCGCAGAGTGTATTTCAGGTCCTGCAAAAGAATGTCGAAACTCATAAGGCCACGTGCCTCCCGTTGCTGTTCTCGTGCCTGTTGTATGCCGCCGAATGCGAGGATGGCGCGGCGACGAGCCTGATCTGGAGTCATGCCGCGCTCGATGTAGTCTTCGACGGCGAGGTCGATGTGGGCGGCCAGCTCGGCATCGAGTTCTTCATCGAGGCGCTGCCCGGTGAAGAAGGCCCGCAGGCGGCCGGTGGCACTGCGGATGAGGCTCATGCGGGGTTCTCACTTTCGCCGAGGGTCTCGTCAGCCTCTTTGCTCCTGCCGAAGACGCGATCCATGACGCCGGTGAGGCGCTCCCAGTGGCGTGCGTCGGCTGCGAGCTGGCGGCGGCCCGCCTTGGTGATGGAGTAGAACTTGGCCTTGCGATTGTTGCCCGAGGTGCCCCATTCGGACTTGATCCAGCCGCGCTGTTCGAGACGAACGAGGGAGGCGTAGATGGTGCCCTGATTGAGAAGAACTTCGTCTCCGCTGACCTGCTCAATGCGGCGTGCGATGCCGTAGCCGTGGAGCGAGCCCATGGCGGTGAGGGTTTGCAGGACCATGAGGTCGAGAGTGCCCTGCAGGAGGTCGAGTTTGCGTGGGTTGACCAACGAATTCCCTTCTCCCTGTGGCGTTACCACATGAGAATAGTGCAAAACCTGTGGGGGATACCACAGGAGGGATGGGAAATGTGACGAATGGCGGCGAGCCGAGTGTCAGGCGGGCGATGGACACGAGAACGATTGAAAGTATCTAGCGGGAACTCATGGTCTGCTACACTCATTTCTCCTTTTCATGCGGAGGTATTCAGTGAAGCGAATAGCGGTGGCTGTTCTGTTGAGTCTGTGTGTTTGTGTTGCTGCGCGGGGGCAGGCACCGGCTTCGGCGAATCCCAAGGTGCGGGCAATCACCGGATTTGTGCGACTGGAGCAGGGGACATGGGAGAAGCAGGTGGCCGCGACTCTCGTGGTGCTGCGCAAGGTGAAGAGCGAGTTCGAGGCTGAGGGATACCAGGTAGAGTCACTGCGCATTACGACGCAGCCGCTGGGGGAATTGGTGAAGGGGATGCCGGAGGAGCAGGCGCTGGCCTTTCTGGAACGGCTCGATCAACTTTCAGGGAAGGAAAGTTTCGATCTAAATGTGGGGCCGGCAATCATGCATGACGGCGATGATCCGGCGATGTTGCATCTGCTACAGCAAGCTCTTTCGACGCTGCCGAATATTGAAGCGAGCACGATCATCGCGGACGAGAGCGGGATCCATTGGAAAACAATTCACCAGACGGCGGAGATGGTGAAGTACGTGGCCGAGCATAGTCCGCGCGCACAGGGGACCTTCAACTTTACGGCGACGGCGATGCTGAAGCCGCTCGGCCCCTTTTATCCGGGGTCCTATCACACGGGAGCGGGGAAGCAGTTTGCCATTGGATTTGAGGGCGCGGGCGTGGTGGCGGAGGTGTTCACGAAAGACAAGGGCGATGCCGATGCGGCGACTGCAGATTTGACGGCGGCGTTGACGAAGCATGCGAAGGTGGCCGACGCGATCGGCAATAAAGTAGCCACAGAGACGGGATGGAGTTATGTGGGTGTGGATCCGACGCCGGCGCCGCTGGGCGATGTTTCGATTGCGGCGGCGATTGAGGATTTTACCGGCGCGAAGTTTGGATCGAGTGGGACGCTGACGGCGGCACGGATTATTACTGCAGCGGTGAAGGCGGTGGCTGTGAAGCAGACTGGATACTCCGGACTGATGGTACCGGTGATGGAAGACAAGCTGATGGCGCAGCGCTGGGCGGAAGGCACGTTCAACGTGGATTCGCTGCTGGCGTATTCTGCGGTGTGCGGCACGGGTCTGGATACGATTCCGCTGCCGGGCGATGTAAGCGTTGAGCAGCTGGAGCGGATGTATTCGGACGTGGCGTCGCTGGCCGTGAAGTGGAATAAGCCCCTGTCGGCGCGGCTGCAACCGATCCCGGGGAAGAAGGCGGGAGATCGAACGGAGTACGATGATCCATTTTTGTTCAATACGACTTTGCATGCATTACCGTAGTTTGTCGCTCGTTCGAGGTAGTGATTAGTTCATATATATGATCATCACCAAACCTGCATGGATAGCGGCGAGAGTACGCATTTTGTTGAACCGGAGTTACGGGCAACAACTTGCCTGCCACTTGCATGCGCGCGGTTGGCCCGGAAGTAGCATTGTTCGAGACATGAGGGTCGCTTAGGCTGCGAAGTGGGGAAGAGTGTGCGCACTCTCTTCGCCGACCTCCAGGTAAGAGGCCCTATATTCTCGACTCTTATCTCCAAATCGCTCTTTTTGTTTCGATCGCCGTTTACCTCGGGCAATGGATTGCAGAACTGCATCGGCGCAATGCGCGGTCGTGGGACGCGATGGTGGCAAGGCTGCGGTTGAATTTCAGCAAGGGTGGATCGAGTGCAGACCTCGCGGCGGAGATGGACCGCTGCTTTACCAGCGAAGAGATCGCAAAGCGTGCACTGACTGCGCAAGGGCGGCGGGCGATGTTTCGCGAGGCCGGTGTTTTGCTGGAGATGGCTGATTATGCAGAGCGGAACGGCGGTGCGGAGATTGCGCCCCTTGTGGCGCGGCTGCGCAGTCACGCGTTGGCGATCCGGATGGGGACGCTGAAGAAGCGGGCCGGTCCCCGGTAGAGCGGTAAGCCTGCAAATTCGTTTAGAAGATTTGGCTTGGATGGCAGAAGTTCGTTTTTGGTTCGTGGTTTCCCACCCTTTCCGCAAAAGGAAACGGAAAAGATGGGGCACGGAGTGTCGCGCGGATTGACGCATCGTGAAAAACGCCAGCAGGTCCTTCGACTTCGGTCGCTCTGCGACCTTCGCTCAGGATGACAGAGGTTTGTTTGGGTTTGTGGTTTCCCACCCTTTCCGCAAAGGGAAACGGAAAGGATGGGGCACGGAGTGTTGCACAGATTGACGCATCGGAAAAAGAGCAGGTCATCCGACGCAAGAAATGAACGTTGGAAGCGGGCTACTTGGTGAGGGCGCGGTCGAGATGGACATAGCCGCCGTCGACGATCAGGTGCTGGCCGGTGGTGTGGGCGGACTGTATGGGCGAGAGCAGGAATACGGTAGCCGCGGCAATTTCAGAGGAGAGCGTCATGCGATGGCCGAGGGGAATTTTGTCGGTGATGCGCTTAAGTTCGGCGTTGGGGTCGCCGAGAGTGTCGAGCCAGCGGCGATAGAGGGGCGTCATAACTTCGGCGGGAAGTACGGCGTTGACGCGGATGTTGTAAGGAAGCAGCTCGGCGGCCCATTCGCGGGTTAAGGCTAGCTGCGCGCCTTTGCTGGCGGCGTAGCCTGAGGTGTGGCCCTGGCCAGTGAGCGCGACTTTAGAGCTGATGTTGACGATGGCGCCCTGGGTGCGCTTCAGCGCGGGCAGCGCGTAGTGCGCGAGCGCGTAGTAATGGATCAGATTTTTGTTCAGGCTCTCAATGAAGCGTTCGACGCTTCCCTTCTCCAGGCCTGCGCCGTCGTTGACGCCGGCATTGTTGACGAGGCCATAGATGTCGCCGTGTTGCGCGAGAATTTCGGCGATGGCGGATTGGCACCGCTCTGTGTCTTCGAGATGGGCTTCGACGAGGAAGCAGCGGGCGTGGGCGGCTTCCATTTCGGTCATAAAATCCTGGACATTTTGAGAGCGGCGGCCGAGGACAACGACGCGCGCGCCCTCGTCGAGGCAGGCGCGCGTGATGCCGGCGCCGATGCCCGCGCCGCCGCCGGTGACGACGATGAGTTTGTCTTTCAGTGCGAGATCCATGCCGTGCCTTGTCGGTGAGGTTCGGGGTCGATTGCCAGTATAGACGGGCACCCATGTTCAGGCATGGGTCGCGGCAGGGACAGATGCAGGAGTGGTGACGAGAGGGCGCACGCGGACGAGGAGCTCCTTGAGGAACTGCTCAGGCTGCAGGAACGCAGCAAAGTGCCCGGCATTGCGGATGAGAGCGAAGCCTTTGACCGGCGCCGTGACGTCGTTGCAATAGGCTTCGGCGAGGCTGGGCAACGTGAGGACGTCGCTGTCCCCCTGGAAGACGAAGAACGGGACGTCGAAACGCGCGCATTCCTGCCAGGCATCAAAACGGACGGCGTCGGGAAGCAACTGCTCGAGCGAGAAATGCATGCCGCGGGAGAAGTCCCAAATGTCTCTCAAGCTGTATTCGGGCGAATACCAAACACTGTCTTTGAGCAGCTTCATAATTCTTCGGCAAGTGGGAGGGTCTGATTTCATGGTCCACTGTGCGACGGCGAGATAGTCGTGGGCTGTCCAGCGAGAGGGGTCGGAGCCGATGCGTTCCAGAGCGTCGACGCCCCTGTTGAGCCCGGCGGCGCGCAGGCGCTCCAGCGTGGCGCAAAGCACTTCGTCACGGTCACGAAGCATGCCAATGTTCTGGTCGGTTCCAACGTAGGCAGAGAAGAGATCGGGGCGACGCTTGAGCATGGAGAGCGCGAACATGGACCCGAAGGATTGGCCCATGAGGATCGTCTTGCTAACCTGGAGGCGCCGGCACACGTACTCTGCCACCTCGATGCCGTCGCGGGTGAGGCGATCGAGTGTAAGTATGCCGGTGGCGCGTTTGCCGGTGCGGCCGAGCGTCTTGCCGCTGCCGCGCTGATCCCACTGCACAATCGTGAAGTGCTTTTCCCAAGTGCGGATTCGTGGTGTGAAGATGCTGCAGGATGCACCAGGACCGCCATGGACGAGGAGCAAGACCGGGTTGGACCTGTCGTCGCCGCGGATGCCGATCCACTGCTCGATGCCGCCGATGGGGACGTGGCATTCTTCGGCGATCCCGTTGGCACTGTGAATCCGCAGTGCAGCGGCGATTGCGTGCTGACGCAGCTTGCGATGAATCAGAGCTGCGGTGGCGAAGAAGACGGGGAGGGCACCTAGAGCGGCCAATACAGGAGAAGGCATATTGAGTCTCCAAACTGTGTATAGCATACACAGTTTATCTAATACAAGTTCGAGAGGAGGCGCTATGATCGAATCCGGAATCAGTTCTTCTCTGAGAGACACGAGTGCCTGCCAGAAAACGCAAACAAAATCCGATCCAATTGCCGATGAGTGTCAAGGCGCTATGGGATGAACGAGAGCTCCCGAGCCGGGGGCCGAAACCCGCACTCAGTGCAGAGCAGATTGCGCGCGCGGCGATTGCGGTGGCCGATGCCGAGGGATTGGACGCCGTCTCGATGCAGCGGATCGCGCGCGAAGTGAATGTGACCACCATGGCGTTGTACCGCTATTTCTCAAGCAAAGAAGAGTTGATCGACCGGATGATTGACTCGGCTGGAGGGAGGCTTCCGCCCCGAATATCAGGCGCACAAGGCTGGCGGCAGAGGCTTGTGGAGTGGACTCGGGCGTGCTCCTCAATTTACCGGGACCATCCATGGTTTCTGCAGGCTGCGACAGCGCGACGCCGGGTGATGGGGCCGAATGAGTTGGCATGGTTCGATGTGGCGCTGAGCGCACTTCGCGACGCAGGCCTAGTGGGGAGCGAACAGATGGGCGCTTTCCACGTTTTGATCGGACACGTGCGCAGTCAAGCGGAATTCCATGCAGGAGAGGCGAAGGGACTCTACGCGGAGCAGTGGGTGCGCATCACGATGGAACTTGCAGCGAAGCATCCCGAACGTTATCCCGCTTTGGTATCGGCAATCGAGTCTGGCGCTTTTACACAGCCCACCAACGATGGTGATGGTTTTGGCCTGGAGTGCCTTCTGGACGGGATCGAATCTCTCGCGCGCAAGAGACGGAAACGAAAACTGTCGGTAGCGTCACAGAGTGAAAGGCCGGGACGAGAAGGCCTCGCAAGGACGAGACCTTCGCCTGTTAGCTGAGACCGGAGAGCACCAGCATGCGCGGCTCGGTCATTTCTTCGATGGCGGAGCGGACGCCTTCGCGGCCCAGGCCGGAGTCTTTGACGCCGCCGTAGGGCATGGGATCGAGGCGCCAGCTGGGAGTGTCGCCGACGATGAGTGCGCCGACTTCGAGCTCGCGATAGGCGGTGAGGATGCGGCCGGCGTCGCGCGTGAGCAGGCCGGCTTGGAGGCCGTATTTTGAATGATTGACGTCGGCAAGGGCCTGTTCGAAATCTTCGTAAGGCTCGACGAGGACAACGGGGCCGAAGACTTCTTCGTCGCGAATCTTCATGCCGGGCTGGGTTGCGGTGAGGATGGCGGGTTCGATGAGGGAGCCTTTGCGCTCGCCGCCGGAGACGAGTTTGGCGCCTGCATCGACAGCTTCTTTGATCCAGGACTCGACGCGCTCGGCTTCACTTAAGCGAACTAGGGGGCCGACTTCGGTGGCTTCGTCGGCCGGGTCGCCGGAGACGAGTTTGCCGGCGACGTCGACGAGTTTCCAAACGAAGGTCTGGAAGATGCGGCGCTCAATGAAGACGCGCTGCACGCTGATGCAGGATTGGCCGGCGTACCCGAAGGCGGCGTGAGCGGTGCGAATGGCGGCTTCGTCCAAGTCGGGCCAATCGCCGTGGATGATGAGGGCCGCGTTGCCACCCAACTCAAGCAGAACGCGTTTGCGGCCGGAGTGGGCTTTGATGTCCCAGCCTACTTTGGCGGAGCCGGTGAAACTTACGAGTTTGATGCGGTCTTCTTTTTCAGCGAGCCAGGCAGTGTCGGCGTTGGAGAGGGTGAGGATGGCGAGAGCTTCTTCGGGCCATCCCGCTTTCAGGATGATTTCTCCGAGGGCGAGCGCGGTGAAAGGCGTTTGGGGGGCGGGTTTGAGGATGAGCGGACAGCCGGCGGCAAGGGCGGGCGCGACCTTGTGGGCGACGAGGTTCAATGGAAAATTGAAGGGCGTGACGGCGAGGACGGGACCGACCGGAAAACGCTGCACGACGCCCCAGCGATTTTCGTTGCCTTCGGTGAGGTCGAGCGGAATGGATTCACCGCCGAGGCGGACGGATTCTTCGGCAGCGGTCTTGAAGGTAAGGACGGCGCGATCGACCTCGCTGCGGGCGAGGCGGAGAGGTTTGCCGGCTTCGGCGACGATGAGTTGGGCGAAGCGGTCTTTTTGTTCGAGGAGCGCGGCGGCGATGTCTTCGAGGATTTCGCGACGCTTCCAGCGCGGGAGTGCGCGGGTGCGGCGGAGACTGGCGGTCGCGTGGTTGACGGCCTGACGGGCATCGGCGCGCGTGGCGATGGTGACGCGGCCGACGACGCCGTTGTCCCACGGCGAGCGGACTTCAAGGGCTTCGCCGTCAATCCACTCCTTACCGCACAGCAGAAATCCTGTTTGCGTTCCCGGACGCATTTTCATAGCGAGGCGTACTCCTGGTGAACCCTATTGATGATCGTACTAGGGCGGGTCCCGGCGGGAGGCGGTCGAGTTGAACCGCCCGGAAGGGGTTTACGTGCTGGAAGGAAGGGATGGTTCCTTCGAAGACTCGATTGTTGAAAGGCGCGCGATACACTGGTCGCCTATGATGCATGAAACGCGGACGCGGAGGAAGCTGCCTTTTGATGCTGACGAGGCGGTGGCGCATCTGAAAAAAAATGATCCGAAACTGGGTGCGCTGATCGAGCGTGTAGGTGAATTTAAGATGCGGCTCGATTCATCGCCTTCGCCGTTCGAGACGCTGCTGGAATCGATCCTTTATCAGCAGTTGAATGGGAAGGCAGCGGCGACGATTCATCGGCGAGTGCGCGAGTATTTCGGCGGCGATCCTACACCACGGCTGTTGATTGATGTGCCAGACGAGGCGCTGCGTGCGGCGGGGGTTTCGGGAAACAAGATTCGAGCCATGAAAGATCTGGCCGCGAAGACACTGGATGGGACGGTTCCGTCGCATGCGGCGATCATGAAGATGCCGGATGCGGATATTGTGGAGAGGCTGACCGAGGTGCGCGGCATCGGTTCGTGGACGGTGGAGATGCTGTTGATTTTCCGTTTGGGCCGTCCGGATGTGTTGCCGGTGACGGACTACGGGGTGCGCAAGGGCTATGCGCTGACGTTTCTGAAGCTGCCGAAGACGAGGCCTGTGGAGGCCGCGGATTTGCCCAAGCCGGATGTGCTGTTTCGGCGGGGGCGGAAGTGGGCGCCGTTTCGTTCGGTGGCGAGCTGGTATTTGTGGCGGGCGTGCGATTTGGCGAAGGCGACGAATGCGGCGGGCGCGCCTAAAATAGATTGTTGATTGAATTGTTTGTCTTTGGCTGCGAATGCGATGGCGCATGCGTTCGCAACCCCGCACAATTCTTTGGCGCATCG
>Ga0187863_10001531_pt1 | contig 18316 bp, 16 predicted proteins | sample June2016WEW_11_1_FD_132975 | JGI IMG/M metagenome (GOLD analysis project Ga0187863, IMG submission 132975) | Peatland microbial communities from SPRUCE experiment site at the Marcell Experimental Forest, Minnesota, USA - June2016WEW_11_10 | ecosystem: Environmental > Terrestrial > Soil >... | reverse complement strand
GGCGACGGAAGGAAACTATTGTCCGGGTCTTCGGCGTAAATGCGGCATTCGATGGCGTGTCCGCGAATGGCGATGTCCTCTTGCTGGAATGGCAACGGCTCGCCCGCGGCGATTCGAACTTGCAGCTTGACCAGATCGAGTGAAGTAACGATCTCGGTCACGGGGTGCTCTACCTGCAGGCGCGTATTCATCTCAAGAAAGTAGAATCGGCGGTCCGGGTCCACAAGAAATTCGACGGTACCCGCATTCGTGTAACCCCCCGCCCGCGCGAGCTTCACCGCGGCCTCGCCCATCGCCCGCCGCAAATCTTCGGTCATGATCGGCGAAGGGGCCTCCTCAATCACTTTCTGATACCTTCGCTGCACCGAGCATTCCCTCTCGCCCAGATACACCATGTGATTGTGATGATCTCCAAGAACTTGAATCTCGATATGCCGTGGATGCGGCAGATATCTCTCAAGGTAAAGGCGTCCATCGCCAAACGCGTTTTCCGCTTCCGACGTCGCATCGCGCCAGGCGCCGGGAAGTTCCGCTTCGCGTTCCACAAGCCGCATCCCTTTGCCGCCGCCGCCGGCCACCGCTTTCAAAACCACGGGGAACCCGGTTTCTCGTGCAGTCGCAAGGGCCAGACGAAGAGTCTCAAGGGGATCGAGGGCGCCGGGCACGGTCGGGACACCTGCCCGCCGCGCGAGGCGGCGTGCCTCCGTTTTCGATCCAAGCCGAGCCATCGCCGCAGCAGAAGGGCCGATAAAAACGATTCCCGCAGTTTCACAGGCGCGGGCAAACTCCTGATTTTCCGCAAGGAAGCCGTAGCCGGGATGCACCGCATCGCATCCTGCGAAGTGCGCCACATCCAGAATTTTTTCGATGACCAGATAGCTCTCGCGCGACGGCGCCGGTCCCAGCCGGTGCGCCTCATCGGCCAGCCGGACGTGCAGTGAGGCGCGGTCCGCGTCGCTATACACCGCGGCCGCGCGTATATTGAGTTCGCGGCAAGCACGCAAAATGCGCACGGCGATTTCGCCGCGGTTCGCGATTAGCATCTTTCGGAACATTCAGCTACCCTAACGGCTTCCGCCGTCAGAAATGGTAGCAGATCGATCCGCTGGGAAACGGGTGAATTCGCTGGTTCCGGAGTTGGCAAGTTGCCATCGGGCAGTTATGATTGCCGGCGGAAGACCGAGGAGATTGCAACCAACATGGATTCGGCCCAGCAGGACCTCTGGAAGAAAGCCGCCGCGGAGGCGGCCGCCAGCCTGGTCGAGGATGGCATGGTTCTCGGCCTCGGCACCGGTACCACCGCCGCCGTGTTCGTCACGGCATTGGGAGCGCGCGTTTCCAAAGAAGGCTTGCGGGTTTCCGGGATCTCCACCTCAGAGCACACGGCGGAACTGGCTCGCTCTTTGGGAATCCCCCTGGTGACATTTGCCGAGCATATCCAGCTCGACCTTACCGTGGACGGCGCCGACGAAGTCGAACTGAGCACGCTGTTTCTGGTCAAGGGCCATGGCGGAGCGCTGCTACGAGAGAAGATCGTCGCTGCAGCCAGCAAGCGCATGGTGGTCATCGCGGATGAGACGAAGCTGGTGACGCATCTTGGCAAGCACCCGGTGCCGGTCGAAGTGGTGCAATTCGGATGGCAGGTGACCGAAAACAGGCTGAAGCAACTCGGGGCGAAAACGTCTCTACGTCTTGCGGCTGCCGGCAAGCCCCTCATTACAGATAACGGCAACTACATTATCGACTGCGCGTTTGGCGTGATGGATAAACCGAAGGAAGCCGCGCATCACCTCGACCATGTGGTAGGCGCGGTCGAGCACGGACTTTTTCTGGGATTTGCGTCGCAGGTGCTGGTGGGCGGGCCCGGAGGAGTGAAAACCCTGCAGCGCGCAGCCGCCGCTCAGTAGCAGGCGTGAGCCTCAGCACGGCGACGCGAACTTCCGAGCCCGTCGGTATTTCAGTTTTTCGCGGCCCAGGCGTGCGGGTAAACCGCGTCCAGTGCGCCCCAGAGCGCCTTCAGGCTGCGCTCGGCGGCGCAGAGAACACCAAACGAGTCGGCATCCTTTTCGCTGGCGAGCCAGTTGCGCCATGAGGCGCGATGGCGCACATCTGCTTCCTGGTGGACAGCAAAGTAGGCCAGCGCCCGTGGTTCGGTGATGCCGTAGAAGCGCTGTAGTCCGGAAATTTTCTGCGTCGCGATTTCCGGAACCTGCGCTTCGTACGCATAGAAGCACGCGACGGCTTGCGCCATTGTCCCTTGCGACACAATCTCATCGTATGAGTCGAGAAGCGCGGCGATTCCCGGGAAGGGCCGGGCGCTATCGAGCGCCGCCTCACTGACGCCGAGAGACTCCGCAAACTGGCGCCAGAGCAGCGGGTGCGGCGCCGCCGGATTGAGCTCCTCGCTGATATTCTCGTCGATGATTTCGGTGAGCTTGCCGCTGCTGCGGGCGGAAAGCTGCTTCAAATTCTCAGGGAAAGCGCGGACATGCTGATAATACTGCTCCGCATACACCTGGAGGGATTCCATCGGTAGGCAGCCTTCGGTCCATGCCCGATAGAAGGGGTGTTTGAGAAGGTGGTGTTGTTCAATCAGAGTATCGAGCATCTCCAGCACAGTTTTAGACTTTGCGGTCTTGGGCATGCGATTCTAAATCTCCTCAGTTATGATGGCGTGGGGATAAATCGACCGAATGCTACTTGAAATCTGCGCCAAATTCCAGTTCTAGTACGTTAAAATGTCAACAAATGTGATTTTGAGGTCCAATTCACAGCGGGATGTTCCCGTGCTTCTTGCGCGGATTGGCATCGCGCTTGTTCTCAAGTGACCGGAGGGCCGTGATCAGCTTCGCACGCGTCTGTGCCGGTTCGATCACGGCGTCGATGTAACCGCGCTCGGCCGCAACGTACGGATTCGCGAAGCGCTCGCGGAAATCGTCGATTTTTTCCCGGCGAAGGTCCTCGCGGTGGGCTTCTGCGGCGCGATCGATTTCGCGCCTGTAAACGATATTGACAGCCCCCTCCGGGCCCATTACAGCAATCTCGGCCGTGGGCCAGGCGTAATTGATGTCTGTGCGGATGTGCTTCGAGGACATCACGCAGTAGGCGCCCCCGTAGGCTTTCCGCGTGATGACCGTGACTTTAGGAACGGTCGCCTCCGCGAAGGCAAACAGCAGCTTGGCGCCGTGCCTGATGATGCCTCCCCATTCCTGCTGAGTGCCGGGGAGGAAGCCTGGAACGTCCTCGAAGGTGACCAGCGGGATATTGAAGGCGTCGCAGAAGCGCACGAAGCGCGCGCCTTTCACCGACGCGTTGATATCAAGAACACCGGCAAGAAACGCTGGCTGGTTTGCCACGATCCCCACCGTATGCCCATCGAGCCTTGCAAATCCCACGGCGAGATTTTTTGCGAAATGCTCGTGGACTTCGAAGAATTCCGCGCCATCGACGACGCCACGGATCACGTCAAGCATGTCGTAAGGCTTTTGCGGGTCTTCGGGCACGAGCGAGTTGAGGGAAGCATGGGCGCGGTCCCAGGGATCGCTCGAAGCGCGGCGGGGCGGATCGTCGAGATTGTTGGAGGGAATGTAGCCCACAAGCTCACGAATCATCGCCAGGCATTCGGCATCGCCCGCCGCCACGAAATGGGCGATGCCGCTTTTGGTGTTGTGGGTCATGGCGCCGCCGAGCTCCTGCATGGATACTTCCTCGTGCGTCACGGTTTTGATCACGTCCGGGCCGGTGACAAACATGTAGGAGGTATCGCGGGTCATGAAGACGAAATCGGTGATTGCCGGCGAGTAGACGGCGCCGCCCGCGCACGGGCCGAGGATCGCGCTAATCTGCGGTATCACACCGCTGGCAAGCGTATTGCGCAGGAAAATATCCGCGTAGCCTGCAAGCGACGCCACTCCCTCCTGAATGCGCGCGCCGCCGGAATCATTGAGTCCAATCACGGGCGCGCCGACCCGCATCGCCAAGTCCATGATCTTGGTGATCTTTGAAGCGTTGGCTTCCGAAAGCGAGCCGCCAAAGACCGTGAAATCCTGTGCGAAGACGTAGACGAGGCGGCCATCGATGCGCCCGTAGCCCGTGACGAAGCCGTCGCCTGCGGGGCGCTGTGCGTCCAGGCCGAAATCGTGAGATCGGTGGCGGACAAACCTGTCGATTTCCTCGAAGGTCCCGTCGTCGAGCAACAGGTCGATCCGTTGGCGGGCGCTCAGCTTTCCTTCCTTGCGCTGGCGCGCATAGCGCTCGGGACCGCCGCCGGATTCCGCTTCCGCATTGCGCTGGCGGAGTTCGGCGAGGCGATCTGCCGGGTTGCGGTGAGCGGTCATGGGCGGCTGGGAGTGGGAAACAAGCCGTGCCTGGCAAGAGGCTTTGCTCGGAAGGGCAACGGCCATGGGTATGCAGAATTGCGCAGGCCCATGTGGGGGCGGGCGCGTCTTTCTGGGGCGAAAAGGCGTGCATCGAAGTGTCGCGTGAGCGACACATCGATGGTTTGTTTACTGCGAGTTACCTGTGATTCCTTTGGTCTGAGACTGTCGGGTGCGGGAGCAACCTTGGGGGCTGCTTCGGTGTACTCAAAACTGCCGGGCCCAGGCTGCGCGGGATCATTGCGGGCGTCCCTGGGTTGACACTTCCAGCTCATCCCGGCCTCCGATCCCGTACCCAAACTGCGACGGACCACCCTAGCAATGATGGAGGAGAAGTTTCAAGCAGTAGTTGTCGTTGTTTATTCAACGATGCCCACGGCTCAATCGAAGCGCTTTTGGGGTACTTCCCAGGGACGGTGACTGACCGGGTGCTGTAAGCAATGCCCTTGCCTTGCCCGATGCCTTATCGATTTCCCCAGCCGTCTGCGGTGTATGCGTCTTGGTTGCCAAATGCGAAATAGAACGCTTCAAGTTCTCCGCCGGCGGCATTGACTAGGTCCTGGACCATCTTGCGGAGCCGGGTGCCCCCCATCCTCTCGGAGGCCTTCGACGCCCTCGGTCGCATAGGAAGGTGGTTGGCCATGTGGATCCGGCTTCATGCGGCTGAAGAAAGGCCGGGAACACAGTGGGTCCGAAGGCGTTTCGGTGTGATCCCGCCAGACCGGGCGTTCCAGTTGGGGACGCTTGGCTCGCGCCTCGTAGTCTCCTCGCACCCGGGACACGACCAACCTCCTCCAGCGAGAACCGGCGCAGGAGGCGAGTGCCTTTTTCGACCCGTCCGCCATTCGGCTGACTCGCCATCTGACTTCTGAACGACTAGACTTACGTTTGCATGCTGGACGTTCTCAAGCAGCTTTTTGAACAACGCTTCCATTCACCGGTCACGAGGGTTCAGCCGCTGCAGGGACAACTGGGCGGGTCGGGGCGCAAGCTCGTACGGCTGGTAAACGAGGGATTCCGCGCCGTTGGCGTGCTATACGACGTGCGCGAAGAAAACGTCGCTTTCCTTGAATTTTCCAGGCATTTTCGCGGGCATGGCCTGCCGGTACCGGAAATTTACGCCGAGGATTTGAGCCAAGGCGCCTATCTGGAGGAAGACCTCGGGGACACGACCGTTTTCGAATTTCTATCGAACAATCGCGCCGGGGAAAACATTGCTCCCGAAGCGGTTGAGGTGTATCGCAAAGTTGTGGGCGTGCTGCCGCGCTTTCAGATCGAAGCGGGCCGAGATTTGAACTATAGGGTCTGCTATCCGCGCGCCGTGTTCGATGGGCAATCGATCGCGTGGGATCTCAATTACTTCAAGTATTATTTTCTCAGAGTGGCCGGCGTTTCCTTCAACGAGCAATCGCTTGAGGACGACTTCAGCCGTTTGACGCAATTCCTGTTGACCGCCGACCTCGACTACTTCCTGTACCGGGATTTTCAATCGCGCAACATCATGTTGCGCGACGGCCAGCCATTTTTCCTGGACTATCAAGGTGGCCGCAAAGGCGCGCTGCAATACGACATCGCTTCTCTCCTATACGACGCCAAGGCCGATCTGCCGCCGGAACTGCGCCAGCAATTGCTCGACCTCTATATCGCCCGGCTTGCCGATTTCACTGCGCTAAAGCGCGACGTGTTCCTGCGCCATTACTATGCCTATGTCTACGTTCGGATCATGCAGGCGCTGGGCGCTTACGGGTTCCGCGGCTTCTATGAACGCAAGGCTCATTTTCTGCAAAGCGTGCCCTACGCGCTGAAAAACCTGCGCTGGCTGCTGCAGCACGCCGAATTGCCCATCGCGCTGCCCGCTCTGATGGCCGCATTTGCGAGCATGACAAAGTCGGAGAAATTACAGAATTTGGCCTCCCGGGAAGAAAATCCCAAGGAAAGACTCGTCATTCGAATTTTCAGTTTTTCATTTCGCCAGGGCGTGCCGAACGACGAGACCGGACATGGCGGCGGATTCGTGTTCGATGCACGCAGCATACCGAATCCTGGCCGGGAAGAAAAGTTCAAGGCGCTTACGGGCAAAGACGAGCCGGTGATCGATTATCTCAACCAGCAGGAGAGCGCGCATCAGTTCTTGGCCAACGTGCTGTCGCTGGTAGATGCCAGCGTAAACGCTTACCAAGGCCGCGGCTTCACGAGCCTGACGGTGTCGTTTGGCTGCACCGGAGGGCAGGATCGCTCGGTTTATTTCGCGGAGCAGCTGGCGAAACGGTTGCGCGGCAGGAAGGGCGTGGAAGTAGCCGTGCGGCATCTGGGGCTGGAGAATATGAACCGATGAAGGCGATGGTCCTGGCGGCCGGCCTCGGCACGCGCTTGCGGCCGCTCACAGACGATCGTCCCAAAGCGCTGGTGGAGGTTGCCGGCCGCACGATGCTTGAGATCACCCTCGCGCGCTTGCGGGCCTTCGATATTTGGCACGTGATCATCAATGTGCATCACTATGCCGACATGATTCTCGAATACCTAAAAGCGAATGATCACTTTGGTATGCACATCGAAGTTTCTCGCGAGGAGGTCTTGCTCGACACCGGCGGAGGATTGAAAAAAGCCGCGCCCTTCTTTCTCGAGGATTCCATCGATTCCCCAAGCCCCTTCATTTTGCACAATGTCGACGTCGTCAGCACGATCGATCTCCGGCGCATGGCGCAATTTCACACGGAAAATCAGGCTCTTGCCACGCTGGCCGTGCAGGACCGGGAGACGTCCCGATACCTTCTTTTCGACGAGAAGCTCCAGTTCTGTGGCCGCCGACCGGGGCGCGACCAGAACAAAGAAATTGTCCGCTCTTCGGGGCAGGTTCAGCCGCTCGCGTTTTCCGGCATCCACGTTGTTTCCCCTCGCATTTTTGCCGCGATGACCGAAGAAGGTGTCTTTTCGATCATCGCCTCCTACTTGCGTCTGGCCGCCGAAGGCGAAAGAATCCTTGCCTTTCGGGCCGATGAATATTATTGGCGCGATTTAGGCAGGCCGGACCAGGTGATACAAGCCTCTCAGGATGTGAAACAGGGAGTTCTTCTGCAATAACCTGACGCGGGTCGTCCCGCCAGCTGCGCCGGACTCCTAGGGGCCCGTAAGGTAGATCGAATCATCGGAAGCATCCGCGGAATGGCCCCCTCCTAGCCTTTGCAGACTCACGCGACTAGCTAACCTGCGCCCGAAATGATGCCGAAGGCCGGCTGTTTGTCTCTTGGCGCAAACAATTGCACGATCAAATCGATTGTGGCGTCGAGCAGAGTCGTAGGGTGCCAGCCGATGTAGTTCCAGATTTTCTTGATCGAAGGGACCCGGCGCAGCATGTTTTCAATCCCCTTGGTACGCCTGATCGTAGGGGATCTGGCAAATTGCGGGGTTGTTCTTGACTCGCCGCTCGACCAGCTGGGCAAGACGACCGATCGTGATTTCCTCGGTGCTGCCGATGTTAAAGACCTCGCCGACCGCCTCGGGATGGGCCACCCGCTTGAGCGATGCTCCTACCAGGTCACCGACGCGGCAGAAGCAGCGCGACTGTTTTCCGTCGCCCAACACCGGAATGGGCTTTCCGGCCACTGGCCGCCGCTGGTTCATGAGATTGGACCTCCGCCGGGCAGCATCGATGTTTCATTCGAACCAGTTGGCATTTGCGCACCGCGATTGACAGCGTGCTGCATTGTGCGCAAAGGTTCATGGAGACGGAAAAACGGTTTGCGGTTCGTGCTTCGAGTGGGGATAATTAAATCTTGCGGGAGCAACCGTTGGGGTGAGTCACGGGGTTCTGTAGACGAGAAATCCGTCTCCGCCGGACTGTAGGGCCTTTTCCCTGTTAACCATGGATCAAGCAAACATTGTAATTATAGGCGGGGGCGTTGTGGGAGCCGCGATTGCGCGCGCCCTATCCGCCCAGTGGGGTGACGTGTTTTTGCTCGAGGCCTTGCCGAAGCTGGGGATGGGCGCGAGTTCGCGCAACAGCGGGGTGATTCATTCAGGCATTTATTACCCACCGGGATCGCTCAAGGCGAAACACTGCGTACGTGGCAACCAGCTGACCTATGAGTTCTGCGCGGCCCACGGCGTGCCGCACCGGAATATCGGGAAAATCGTTGTGGCGTCGTCGCCTGCCGAATCTGTGACGCTGGCCGCCCTTATGAACAATGGCTGTGCGAATGGCGTGAAAGGCCTCCGTATCATCAATCGCGCGGAGATCCGCGAGCGTGAGCCGCACGTCGAGGGATATGAGGCGATCGATGTGCCCTCCACCGGCATTGTTTCAAGCGAGGACCTGGTCAAGGCCTACGCAAGAATTGCGGCCGATCGCGGCGCACACATTGTGACAAACGCACGAGTAGAACGCCTCGAGCCCTTGCGCGAAGGGATTCACGTGGTGAGTTCGGTCGGAGAAATCGAGGCCCGATGTCTGATCAACAGCGCCGGCCTTTTCGCGGACGAAGTGGCCGCCATGCTTGGATCGCAAATGGCGCAGCATCGGATCTATCCAGTCCGTGGAGAATATTGCGAGGTCGTGCGGGCGAAGCAGGATTTGATTCGCGGGCTTGTTTATCCGCTCCCGCATACCGATGGTTTGAGCCTGGGGATGCATCTCACCAAGACCATCGCCGGAACGACGCTGATAGGGCCTACCGCACGGTATATCCAGGACAAAAGCGATTACGAACGCGACCGCGAACCAGTGGAAGACTTTGCGACGGGAGCCAAAGCCCTCTTGCCCGAGATCGAGGCTTCCGACCTGGTTCTGGCGTATTCCGGCATTCGGGCTAAATTGGTGCCCCCGCCGAATTCATCAGGCAAGAAGGCCCAGCCCGCGGGCATGGCCGATTTCATTATCCAGCGCGATCCGGAATTTCCCCGCGTCGTCCAACTGATCGGCATTGAATCTCCTGGATTGACCTCTGCTGCCTCGATCGCCGAACACGTTCGTGATTTGGTAGCGGAAGTCCTGGTCTAAGCTGGCCGACCTTGCTGCCTGAGCGGCACCTTTTCAGTGAGGATCAACAAACCATGCGGCACGCCGCTCGGGGTCCCGCCTGTTGTGAATTCTTCACGGAAAACGAGAGATAGCTGCGGCGCAGATGGCCCGCGCAAGTTCAACATTTAGAATACGCAACTGCATAGAAGCTCGCAGGGTGGGGGGGTGGAAACCGCGGGATGCGCGGCCCTTGGCATTGCGCGGCGGATATACCACAATAGGATTTCGGCGCCTTTCGAGTCCTAAAATCGTTTACCGGGAGATCCCATTGAAGATTTCGGTTATCGGATCAGGTTATGTGGGTTTGGTGACGGGAGGTTGTCTCGCGGGACTAGGTCATGAAGTGGTATGCACCGACAATGATGTCTCCAAAATCAAGATTCTCGACAATGGGGGCCTCCCTATTTATGAACCAGGGTTGGAAAAGGTGATTGCCAAGGCCCGAACCGAGAAGAAACTGAGCTTCAGCGCGAACCCTGCCGATGCCGCTACTCGCGGGGATGCCATCTTTATCTGTGTGGGAACTCCGCCGTTGCCGAACGGCGATGCAGACCTCAGCGCGATTGACCATGTCGCGCGAATGATCGCGACCGAAGCGCGCAGCCCCAAGATCGTGGTCGAGAAAAGCACGGTGCCGGCCCGAACCGGGCAGGAGTTAAAGCGCGCGCTGGGCGTCTATGGACGGAAATCGAATGTGACCTTCAGCGTAGCCTCCAATCCCGAATTCCTACGGGAGGGCACCGCGGTCGAGGACTTCCTGCATCCCGACCGAATCGTGGTCGGAGTGGAAGATGAAGGCGCGGAACGGCAGTTGAAGGAGATCTATCGTCCCGTCCTGGAGCAGAATTTCAAGTGTCCCGTGCATTCCTCCGGGTGTCCCGACGTGGCGAAACCGGCGTGGCTGGTAACGACGATCAACAGCGCTGAGCTGATCAAGCACGCGTCCAATTCGTTTCTCGCGCTAAAGATTTCCTACGCCAATATGGTCGCAGCCCTGGCCGAACGGCTGGGGGCGGACATCGAAGAAGTGATGCGCGCCGTGGGAATGGATCCGCGAATCGGCCAGAGTTTCCTGCGCAGCGGGTTGGGCTTCGGAGGCTTCTGCCTGCCGAAGGATTTGCAGGCCTTCGTGCACCTGGCGGAGCGTTCCGGCGTCGACTTCACCATGCTTCGGGAAGCCGAGAAAATCAACAAGAAGCAGATCGACCGCTTCTGTGAGAAAATTCGCCAGGCTCTTTGGGTGATTCGGGGCAAGCAGGTGGGCGTTCTGGGTCTGGCTTTTAAGGCCAACACGGACGATATTCGCTTTGCGCCGGCCATCGATCTAATCAACCAATTGCTCGGGGAAGGGGCGCGCGTGCGCGCCTACGATCCAGAAGCCATGGACCGGGCGCGGGCCGTTCTGCCTCACATTGAATATGCGAAATCCCCTTATGAGGCCGCGCAGGATTCCGAAGCACTGCTCATCGCCACCGAATGGGACGAATTCAAGAAGCTCGATTGGGATCGCGTCCGCGACTCCATGTCCAGGCCATTAATCCTGGACGGGCGGAATATCCTGTCTCCCAAGGAGATGAAGGCGCGAGGTTTTGAATATCGCTGCTTCGGCCGGCCAGATTAGCCGGCGCGCTTTCCACGATAAGATTTCGGCTTCGGGGCCGATCCCTCCCGCCGGTCGGTCCAACATCGCTCCCCGAACAAAGGCCCGCCCAGTGACGAAACAAGCTTCCGCCAGGCGGCGGTGTAGCCCTGCCTGTTATAGTTGGACTGTTGCTGCAAGAGCCTTTGTTCAGAGAGTCTGAATCAATTGATGGGTGTGCGCAAACCGGGTACTGTCGCAGTCGTTCTGCTGGCCTGCTGGCTCCTGTTGTCCCGTTCGCTTCAAATCGGCGCCCGACCTCAGCGCCCCTCTCGCAGCGGGATTGTTTCGGCCGGCCCGAATGATGGAACTTTCCTAGTCCTTGCGGACATTCATTTCGATCCCTTTACGGGAACTGATCCGCGCGGGGTAGAAGCGCTTGCGTCCAATCCGGTCGAGAAATGGCGAACTATTCTGCAAGCCTCCGCCGGCCACGAGGTCTCACGCGATGGCGCAGACTCCAACTATGCTCTCCTGGTCTCGGCAATAGACGCGGCTCGCAACTCCGGCGTGCCCTATGATTACATCCTGGTCACGGGAGACTATCTTGGTCATCATTTTAGGAAGAAGTACCGCGAATTCAGGCCGGACGGTCAGGGTTATCAGGCCTTCGTGATCAAAACCATGATCTTCGTAAATCGCCTGCTTCAGCAATCCTTTCCAAGGATTCCGATTTTCGGAGCGCTCGGCAATAACGATTCAACCGACGGCGATTATGCCGCGCCCGGGAAACCTCTTCTGGTGGCCCTGTCGAAGGAATGGCGAACCGTTGCCGAAAAATCCGACGCCACGCGGGATTTTACTTCCGGCGGTTACTACGCCGCGAGGCATCCCACGGTGCCCAGCCAGGAGCTCATCGTGCTGAACACTTCATTCTGGTCGCGGCACTATACCGATGATGCCTCCTCGGGCGATGCAGATGGCGGTCCGGCGGAGATGAGCTGGCTGGCGTCGAAACTTGAGGAAGTTCGCGCGCAGGGCCGTACCGCCGCACTGATCATGCACATACCGCCGGGGGTTGACGCCTACGCGTCCTCGAAGGAGGGCGCCTGCCGCACACCCACTCTGTTTTGGAACAGGATTTACCTAGATTCCTTCCTCGCCATCATCGGTTCTCATAAGCAATCTCTTCGTGACAGCTATGCTGGCCATACGCACATCAACGATTTCCGCGTTCTCACCGATGCCGGAGGCCTGCATTATTTTCAAACGAACATCGCTCCGTCAGTCAGCCCCGATCACCATAATCCGGAATTTGAAATTGGCGTATATGACAAGCAAAACGGCGCGTTTGTCGATTACGCCGTTCTGTACTTGAAGAGTTCGCCTGAAACCGACTCTTCCGCGAAGCCCGACTGGGAACCAGCCTATGATTTCCGCCAGGCATCGTCCCTGCCGAGCTACAGCCCCGCGAGCCTTCAGACAATCTCTGTTTTGATCCGTTCGAATGACGCGATACGTTCCAAGCTTCTGGATCTTTTCGCTACGCACATGTCCCCGGTGTTCTCTGTTTCGGCCAGAGACTGGCTGCCCTATTCATGCGCGCAGACCGAAATCACACCGAGCGCCTTCACCGCGTGTAGTTGCCCCGCGGGATTTGCCGGCCACTGAACCAGTGAGTTGTCCTCTTTCGGTTCTCATAGCCTAGTTACCCATTAACACATCGACTGAATTTGACGGTTATGGGAGGAAACGGCTTGCCGTATTCTGAATGCTCGAAGACAAAACAAAGAGGAATTCATGTCAAACACGTCAACCGCCAGCGATCTGGGCCGGCCTCTCCGTCGTAGTTCCCGGCTGAACGCAACCGTCCCGATCACGGTGATGGGAGTCGATTCCTATCGTGGCCCGTATCGCGAGGAAGTCTCCACGGTCGCCGTAAGTTGTCACGGCTGCAGATATGAGTCCAGGCACGACGTGCTTACAAACTCCTGGGTAATGCTTGAACTCAGCGGCAAGGGCGCAGAGACCCTCTCCGCACGGGGTCTCGTGAAATGGGTCAAGCGGCCTCCGGATGCGGCCGGCACCTACGAGACGGCTATCGAACTCGAGGATCCTGGAAATATTTGGGGCATTGATTCGCCGCCGCAGGACTGGCTGACGTTCTGCGAATCACGCTTGCAGCAACCCGCGCCCGCAAAGTCGAAGCCGTTTGCGGTTCCCAAGCCGGAGCCTGTTGCCAAGGCCCCTGCTCCGGAAAAATCCGGCAATGGTGCCGGAATTGTGTCTCCTGTCACCAAGCCCTCTCCGGTGCTCGACCGGCCTGTAGGGCAATTGGTTGGTGACTTTCACCAGCAGATGGAAAGAATCCTTTTTGAGGCGGCAGGCGCCGCCGTCCGGGAAAAGGCCACCTCCACGCTCGATGAAGTTCGCCACGAACTCCGCGAAGACGCCAAGGCCGTGCTCACCGAACTCGCTTCCTCGCAGACGGGGCCCTGGATCGATCAGTCGCTCAAGCAATTGAACAGAGTTACCCAGGAAAGCGCCAGGACGCTTCACGCGGCTTGGACCAAGCGGCTGGATTCCGACATTCGCCGGGCTCTCGACCGGGTCGAGGAACGCAGCAAGGAGCTCGATCACCTCGCGCAAAGCCTTTCCGCCAATGCCCTGGACCGCTTGCAACGAGGATTGGAATCATCCCGCGAAGAAGGCGTGGATCGCATCGTCTCCCGGCTCAAGGAGCAGTCGGCTCCGGTAATCGATCGCGCCAAGGAAACGATGGCCGGTTTGGCCAAGCAGCGCGAAGAACTGGAGACCGTCCTGGACCAGGCGCTGGTTAAGGCAACGGGCAGAATCGAAGAGGTTTGCACCGGTTTCGAAAAACAGTTCGAAATGATCATTCGCGAACGCCTCGACGCCGCCCACGAAGAGCTTCAGGGGGCTCTGCAATCTTCCATGAGCGCTGCGCTTCATACTTTCGGCTCTTCGGTGCAGCAACAGGAAGCCGAGGTCCAGGCTCGATTGCAGAGAGCTTTGGAGCCCGTGGAAGCTGCTTTCGGCGACATGAAGGCGAAGGCCGCGGAGACATCTCGCCAGTTCTCCCACGAATTGGAGAATCACAGCAGGGCGCATCTGGAAATGGTCGGCCACGCGATTTCCGAAGTAGCCAAAGGTATTGGAAAACTGCCGAAAGAATAAGCTTGGCCCGCGGCTTGGGGCTTGGGATAGCAGATGGCAAGTCAAATTGCATGGCCTGAAGCGCCGCGCGCACTAAAGGCCAGCCAATGCTGCTTCAACGGTTGCACTGACAGCGTCGCAACCCAGCTGGAAACCCGCCCCCTGTGCCTCGATCATTTTCTCTCCGTTTCGGTTCAGGAGATGGATGCACGCAGCGCCTGCCTGAAGGCAAACCCCGTCGACACGGCAATCGTTGCAGGCTTGAGGAATTTTTTAGCTGATTGTGTGCGACAGGCTGAAACGCTGGCCGACGGCGGCGAGTTCGCTACCGGTGCCTACGGCGACCGCCTGGCGGGGATCGTTCGCCGCAGTTCACAGCTGAGCCGGTCGCTGCGGCGCAGCCCGCGAGTGCCGTCCTCGGTTCCGGTTTGGCTACGCCGAGAAGATCCGCGCCATACCTGGGAGGAAGAAACCTGGACTTCCACCGTGAGCCGCCACGGTGCCGGTTTTGTCTGCCGCCATTCGGTCGAGGTTAACGGACACGTGGTGTTGTGCCGCCGGGATAAAGGCAAACGGGTGGAAGCACGCGTAGTCTACTCGCGGTTCGACGCAGAAGGCATGCGCCATATCGGGGTTGAGCTCCTCGGGCGCGACGATTTCTGGGACGCTGCGGAACCGGATCCTTCCGACCTCACAAACCATCCGGGGCAATAGCAGCCTCAAGCCATGGCGCTGCGAAGCCTTCCATAGGTTGTGGAGAGCTCTTCGGGCTCCACGCGAGTTTCTCCCACAACCGTCATGAAGTTGGCATCGCCGGCCCAGCGCGGAAGAACATGCAAGTGGAAGTGCCCCACGATTCCCGCTCCCGCAGCACGGCCCAGATTCATCCCGATGTTGTATCCTTCCGGGTGATATGTCTTTTCCAACGCCGTTTGGGCGCGCTGGGCCAGGCGCATCATTTCGGAGAGAGTCTCAGCAGGGGCGGAGGAAAGTTCGGCCATGTGCGCGTAAGGAACAACCATCACGTGGCCACTGGTGTAAGGATACCGATTCAGAATGATGAAGTTCTTCTCGCCTCGAAAAACCACCAGCGTGGCGGCGTCATCGTTTGCTGCGATCGCGTCGCAAAATACGCAGCCATCACCTTTCTTTTCGCTGGCGATATAACGATAGCGCCAGGGCGACCACAAATAATCCATCCTGCTTAGACCTGCGTGCCTGGTTCGTGAGAACCTGCGGGAGCCTCTGGCAGCCGCGAGCTATTGATGAAATCCTTCAGCTCCTTGCTCGGCTTGAAGAAGGGGATTTTCTTGGGCGGGACTTCTACCTTGGCCCCGGTCTTGGGGTTGCGCCCTGTGCGCCCACGGCGCTGCCTCGTGCGAAAGCTTCCGAAGCCACGGATCTCGATCTTGTCGTCGGATTGCAGCGCCGCGATGATGCTCTCGAAGATCGTCTCGACGACGGCCTCGGACTCCTTCCGCGACAGATCAGTGACGCGCTCAACCTCTCCCACCAGATCGGCCTTGGTCATCGTCTGGTCTTTATTGTGTGCTTGTTCGCCGGCTGCCTCTGCCATGGGATGAGTGCCTCCTCAAGATCGATCAATACGTAATGAAGTGACGGGCTGTATGCGCCGGAGCCGGAGACCGAGACGCCACAACCTCTTTGATATCATCAATCTAACGTAAGGTAAAGATTATTCCAGCCGGGGAGGTGAATTCGGAAAAGCCCCGTCCGGTCGCGGAAACTGGCTATGACGACTGCCGCTTGGCCATAATGGCATCGCCAATCGTCGCCGTCGGCGACGACTTCGACGACCGGAACGTATCTATCTCCTGGCGTTCCGCCTGCTTTTGCGCCGCGCGATAGCTCAAACTGATCTTGTGCTCTTCCGGTTCCAGGCGGATAATCTTGAAGTCGTATTCCTGGCCGCCCGCGAGCACGGATGTGACACGCGCCCCACGGGGTGGCTTTTCTTTTTCCCGCTCGCCCTTCGGCCGCCGTTCTTCGATTTCCGACACATGGCAGAGACCTTCGATGCCGTCGGCCAGCTCAACAAAGGCACCAAAATCGGTTGTTCTGGTTACCTTGCCCTTCACCACTTCACCGGCCTTGTGCGCCCCAAACCAATTGGCCCAGATGTCGTTGACTTGCTTGATTCCGAGGGAAAGACGGCGGTTTTGCGAATCCACCTTGAGCACGCGGGCCTGGACGGTGTCGCCCTTCTTGAATTTCTCGCTGGGATGCTTGATACGTTCGGTCCAGCTGACGTCGCTGATGTGGATCAAGCCTTCCATTCCCTCTTCGATTTCCACGAATGCTCCAAAATCGGCCAAGTTGCGGATGCGTCCGGTGATCACCATGCCGACAGGATACTTTTCCGCCGCTGCTTCCCAGGGGTCTGGCAACGTTTGTTTCAGCCCAAGAGAAATGCGGCGTTGGTCGGTCTTGAGTTCGAGCACCACCACATCGACATCGTCCCCGACCTTCACAATCTTCGAAGGATGCTTGGTGCGCTTGGACCAGCTCATTTCGCTTACGTGAACCAGGCCTTCGACCCCCGGCTCAATCTGTACGAAAGCCCCGTAGTCGGTAACGCCAACGACTTTTCCCTGAATTCGTGTTCCCAGCGGCAGCCGCTCGGGAACGGTGGCCCATGGATCGGGAAGCAGCTGCTTTCTGCCTAGGGAGATTCGCTGCTTGTCCTTGTCGAATTTGAGGACTTGCACCTCAATCTCGTCGCCGGCCTTCACGAGTGTGGAAGGATGGGGGACGCGCCCCCAAACCAGATCGCTGACGTGGAGTAAGCCGTCCATTCCGCCCAAGTCCACGAACACCCCATAATCGGTAATGTTCTTTACATGGCCCGTTACCACGCTGCCTTCGGTGAGCATGGATGCGAGCGTGTCGCGCTTGGCCTTTTGCTCTTCCTCGAGGATGGCGCGGTGGCTCACCACGATGTTGCCGCGCTTCCGGTTCAGTTTCAGGATGCGAACTTCAATCTCCCGGTTGTTCCATCCCTCCAGGTCGTGTACCGGCCGCAGTTCGATCTGCGACGCGGGCAGGAACGCCCGCACGCCAATATCGACGACCAAGCCACCCTTAATTCTCTCCAGAATCTTGCCTTTGAGATTCGTGTGTTCCCGGTAGGATTTCTCGATGCGCTCCCAGACCCGGCGGCGGTGCGCACGCACGTGCGACAACAGGACATATCCATCCCGCTGTTCATGCAGACGCTCGACTTCGATCGTCTGCCCTGCGCCGAATTCAATCGGAGCGCCTGAATCGAGAAACTCCTGCGCCGGGACCAGCCCTTCGAATTTCCCACCGACATCGACCACAACGCCCGCCTCGGTAACAGCCAGCACACGCCCCTCGAAAATGTCACCCTCTGCGGCAGCTGTTTCAGGCGTGGGGAATTGATCGAGGAGTTGATCCATCGTTTCATTTGTTTCGGCAGGCTCCGGTGTTTCAATCGATTCGGTGGATACAGAGGGGTGCGCAACGTGTCCTTCGGTGGCGGGCGCACTGATCCCCGCGGCGGAGACACCCCTTGAGGTACCAGCCGCGGGAGGCTCGGCGATCACGGTGGACTCAGGGGCACGCGCCACAGCGGTGGCAGCGCCGGAACTTTGTGGCTCAGCAGCTACCGCCGACGCTGCAAACTGTAAGTTTTCTGGTGAGGGCTCTGCCATAGCTGCTTCGGAGTCAGGGGGTTGTGGTTTCTCGTCGTGTTCGGGTGACATGGAAAAGCGGCCTCCGTAGCAATTGCTACCCTACTTGCCGAAAGTTCGACCTCGGTTACTCCACCCAATCGGGGGTTAGAGCGTTGAAGGGGATAAGCATCAGCGCCCGACGCTGTATCGCAGGAAATGATACGCGTCCGGTTTGCAGGTTGTCAATGGACTGGCCCTCTGTGCCAGCAGTTTCGCAAACCGGGCCACTAAGAAAAGATAATCGGTTGATTCAGCATGTGTTGCCTTGCTTGGCAGAGCCGGAGGGTTTTTGCAGGGGCTGTCGAGGCGCTAAAATCGCTGGGGCTGGGCCTTTGCAGGGCCAGAGAGAATAGGAGACGGAGCACTCGCGATGTGCGGGCGCGGAGAGTTCTAATTGTAGGTGACTTCAGCTGGAATCCGACCGCGGAGTGAGAAACTGATCGGCCAGCCT
>Ga0187863_10001530_pt1 | contig 18327 bp, 10 predicted proteins | sample June2016WEW_11_1_FD_132975 | JGI IMG/M metagenome (GOLD analysis project Ga0187863, IMG submission 132975) | Peatland microbial communities from SPRUCE experiment site at the Marcell Experimental Forest, Minnesota, USA - June2016WEW_11_10 | ecosystem: Environmental > Terrestrial > Soil >... | reverse complement strand
TCGATGCCGGCTTCGGATTGGAGACGCGCGACGCGATCACTGATTCTTTCCCAGGTCTCAGAAGCGAGACCTGGGGCACCCATTGTCGTGGCGGATTTCAGGGTTGCTTCGACGAGCAACACGAATTCGCCGCGAATGCGGTCGCGGGCAGCAAGATTGCTCCGCACATCGGCGACGGTGCCGCGGAGGAACTCTTCGTGAATTTTGGTTAGTTCGCGCGCCGCAACAACCTTGAGCGAAGGTCCCCAAACAGATTCGAGGTCGGCGAGCGCGTCGAGGATGCGATGGGGCGCTTCGTAGAAGATGAGTGTTTTCGCGGCTTCGCGCGGCTCGGCGGCTAATTGTTCGAGGCGAGTGCGGCGCGCGCCAGCCTTTTCCGGCAAGAATCCGATGAAATGGAATTCACCGGCCGGCAGGCCTGAGGCAATGAGGGCGCTCAGCGCTGCATTCGCACCGGGGATCGGAATCACAGGGACGCCTGCCGCAATGGCTTCCCCCGCAAGCCATCCGCCCGGATCGCTGATGCCCGGCATGCCTGCATCCGAAACAACGGCAATAGCCTTCCCGGCTTTTATGTCCTGGATCAGTTCTGTGGCACGAGCGCGCTCGTTGTGCTCATGACAACTGATCGTCGGTGTCTCGATGCCAAAGTGGTTGAGCAGCTTTTGCGTGTGGCGCGTGTCTTCGCAGGCGATACGATCCGCGCGGCGCAGCACGTCGAGGGCACGCAGCGTGACGTCGCCGAGATTGCCGATGGGCGTGGCTACGAGATAGAGGCCGGGAACGAGCGGAGTGGTCTGGAGGTCGTGCAATGGCGTGGGGTCGTGAGGCATGGAGGCCAAGTGCAAAGCAGATCCTTCGCTCCGCTTACCCCACGTTGTGGGGCCCCAAGCGTCTCCGCTCAGGATGGCAAGATCAAATTGAGGTTCGTGCTTTCCCACGTCTCAAAAGCGAGACATGGGGCACCCAAGAGCGTGCTGATTAACGCATTGGGAAAGACAACAGCGGGCCCCCTTCGGCTTTGGTCGCTTTGCGACCTTGGCTCAGGATGACAGTTCAATCTAGCATTACTATTCCGCTTCTTCGCGCTCGATGCGGCGCTGCTCGGCGAGAAGGGACATGGAACTCATCAGGTTCTGTACGCTGACAATGCCTACGACGCGCCCGCTTTCGGTTACAGGAATCAGCGAAAGGCCCCGGCCCGCAGTGAGGCGCCGGATGGTTGCGCCGAGCGTGTCCTCGGGGCGCGCTACCTGGAAAGCTCGTGACATCACGGACTGCACGTAGCCGTTGCCGTCGTTGCGCAAGGCGTCGACAATGCGCTGGCGCGACACAATGCCGACCAGCTCCGGACCGCGCACTACCGGAAAATCCTCCTGCAGCGAATGAACACAGCGGCCAAGCGCATCGGCCAGGGTGTCCGACGGGGAGAGGGTCGCGAAATCGGTGAGCATGACTTCACGCATGCGCACGGTGTCGACCACAGACTGGAAGAAGACGCCCTGGTCTTCGATTTGCGCGCCAATCATGATGAAGAACCCGGCGATGATGAGCCACGGGCTATGCAGCAGCATGCCGCCGAGCATGGCTGCGAGTGCCAGCAATTGACCGAGGCCCGTAGCGGCCCGGCCCGCGGGAGCAATGCCGTGCTCGCGGGCGAAACTGCCGCGGAGGAGGCGCCCAGCGTCTAGCGGGTAGGCCGGCAAGAGGTGAAGCAGGCCCAGGCCCGCCTGCATCCAGACCATGCTACGGAGAAGATAAGCGGGCGAGATCCAGGGCTGATCGAAAAGCCGGACGTCTCCGCCGGCCCCGAGCAACGTGATGCCCAATGCCACGGCTGTCGCGCAACTGGCTACCGGTCCGGCAAAAGCAATGGCGAACTGGCCTACTCCCTGATTCGCGTTGTCCTGGCTCTCGGGATTGGCATAGGCGAAGAGTCCGCCGATGGGGAGCACGAGGATGGCGCGCAGACGCAAACCAAGCCACGCGGCAACAATGAGGCGAGCGATTTCGCGCACGACCACTGCGATGACGAGCACGAAGAAAAGGCCGATGCCGCGCATCCAGCCCTCAGAGGTGCTGAGGCCAAGGCACACCACCGCCAGGAGCAGGAAAAACGTGTGGACGCGCAACTCGACGCCCATCCAGCGCCCCAGCGGAATTGACCAGCCTCGCATACAGGAATTGTAGTGTGTTACCGCCCCAACAACGAAGACCTATCAATTGACCCTCCGCAGCAAAAGCCGCTTATTGGTAACGCGTGTGGATGGAAGCCGTGGATAAGGTCAAAATCCGGCTCGGCTATTCTTAGGTGCGATGCGCATCATTGCCGGAAAATATCGCTCCCGTCCGATCGAGGCGCCGGCGGGGCTGGCGACTCGCCCGACGAGCGATCGCTTGCGCGAGACGCTTTTCAACGTGCTGGCTCCGCGCATGGAAGGCGCAGTTTTCCTGGATCTGTTTGCAGGCTCGGGAGCTGTGGGCATCGAGGCGCTGAGCCGCGGTGCGGATCATGCGCAGTTTGTGGAGCGGGCACCCGTTGCGCTGAAGGTTTTGCGGGCGAATCTCGCACGACTCGAATTGACGGCGGGATTCAGCATTCATTCCGGCAGCGTCGGTGCGTATGTACGACGTGCGCGGACAGAGCCCAAGCAATTCGATCTGGTGTTTCTCGACCCACCCTACGATGCGGCACCTGAATATGAGACGACGCTTGGCTTACTAGGCGGCGCGGCGGCAAACCTTCTTGCGGCAGGCGCAGTCGTGATTGCCGAGCATCGTCGCAAGGAGCGTCTGGAGGATCGCTATGGTTCGCTCGCTCGCACACGGCTGCTCGAACAAGGGGATGCGGCGTTGAGCTTCTACAGCATTCTGGAGCCTGCTGCGACCGGGTAAGATGAATCCCGTTGATCGCGCGCCTGGACCAGCGATGCGAAACCGGGACAAAGACAAATGAAGAATAGATTGTTTGGGATTTCAGCAGTATGGCTGTTGGGCATTTTCATGTTCCACGCCCAGAACGCGCAGCCCCAGAACGCGCAGCCATGGCTGATTGGGCCTTTTACGCGACCGGCGACCGGCAACCCGGTCATCGCGCCGCTGCCGGCGTCAACGTTCACCGACCCCATCTTGAAAATGCCGGTGCAATGGGAAGCGCTGCACACCTTCAACCCTGCGGCGATTGTGCGAAAGGACAAGGTCTACGTACTCTATCGCGCGGAGGACAACTCAGGCGCAATGGAAATTGGCGGGCACACGTCGCGACTAGGATTGGCCGAGAGCAGCGATGGAATCCATTTCACTCGCATGGGCGAGCCGGTGTTTTATCCGGAGGAAGACGATCAGAAGGCGCGCGAGTGGCCGGGTGGCGTGGAAGATCCGCGCATTGTGGAGCGCGAAGACGGCACGTATGTGCTGACCTATACGCAGTGGAATCGGGAAACCTATTCGGTGGGCATCGCTACTTCGCGGGACCTGATGCACTGGACAAAATGTGGCCCGGCGTTTTTGACGGCGGCGGGCGGAAAGTATGCGCAGCTGAAGTACAAGTCGGCAGGCATCGTGACGCGCGTAGTAAAAGACCGCCTGATTGCCGCAAAAATCAGCGGGATGTACTGGATGTACTGGGGCGAAGGAGCGATCCATGCCGCCACTTCGCCGGACCTGATTCATTGGACGCCCGTGGAGGATCAACGCGGCGAGCCGGTGGAATTGCTACGACCGCGGCCGGGGCATTTTGACAGCACATTTCCCGAGACTGGCCCTTCTCCGGTTCTTACCAGTGCGGGAATCGTGGTGCTCTACAACGGCAAGAACGCGGTGAGCGGTGGCGATCCGAAACTCGGGCCGAGTGCTTATGCAGCCGGTGAAGCGCTGTTCGATCCGATCAATCCGATGCACCTGCTGACGCAGACAGATGCGCCGGTGCTTGAGCCGGAACTGCCCTACGAGAAGACAGGCCAGTATGCCGCCGGGACCACTTTCGCTGAAGGGCTGGTTTATTTTCGCAAGCAGTGGTTTTTGTACTACGGTTGCGCCGACTCGCTGGTTGCCGTGGCGACCGCTCCCGCTGCACCTACCGTCGAACTGAATGAATACGACGCAGCCGGAGCGCGACCTATGGTCGAGGCCCAAGCTCCGCAGCAAACAAATGAGGCGCGACCAACAAGCGGCTTCTATCTCAGAAACGGCGACACGGTTGTGTTTTACGGCGATAGCATCACTGAGCAGAATCTCTATAACCAATATGTAGAGCTCTACGCGGCGACGCGGTTTCCTGCGATGCGCATACGGTTCTTCGGCGCGGGCGTTGGTGGCGATCGCGTGACAGGCGGCAGCGGTGGACCGGTCGACCAGCGCCTGGAGCGCGATGTGTTTGCCGAGAACCCTACCGTCGTGACGGTCATGCTGGGGATGAACGACGGCAGCTATCGCGCGACTACGCCTGACATCGAGTCGGCGTACACGGCAGGCTACGAACATCTGCTTCAGTCCATCCACGAGCACGCACCCGGAGCGCGCGTCACGCTCTTGGGACCGTCACCCTACGATGATGTGACTCGTCCGCCCCACTTTCCGGGAGGCTACAACGCAGTGATGCAGCATTTTGGCGATCTCGATCGCGGGCTCGCGCAAAAATATGACGGAACATTTGTGGATTTGAATCCGTCCGTGGTGTCAGCTTTGCAGAAGGCGGAAGCGCTCGATCCGGGGCTCGCGAAGCTGCTGTTGCCGGACCGTGTGCATCCCGACCCGCTGGCGCATTGGGTGATGGCGGAGGCACTTCTGAAGGGCTGGAATGCGCCGGCACTCGTGTCGTCGGTGACGATCGACGGTCATGCGGGAACGGTGATGGCAGCACAGAACGCGACTGTTGACCATCTGGAACGCAATGCGGCCTCGTTGCGCTGGAACGAGTTGGATAATGCGCTACCTCTTCCCTTATCGCGCAGCAACGCGACGCAAGCGCTGCTTTTTGATTTGGCGGATATTGAACAACAGCTTGACCAGGAGCCGCTGCGGGTCACAGGTCTCGACGCCGGGATATACACATTGAGAATCGATGATGCGCTCATCGGGACGTTCTCTTCGGATCAATTGGCTAGCAGGATCAATCTGGCGGATTTTGAGACGCCGATGTTTCACCAGGCACAACGGGTGAGCTGGCTGGTGCGCGATCGCGATGAAGCGCACTACATTCATCTGCGCATGCGCGTCCGCAAGGCGAATACAGGACTGCAGACGGGAGGCCCTGACGTGATGCAGGGGTTCGAGGACTCGCTTGAGGATTCGATCTACGCGGAGGCGGCGCCCAAGCCGCATGTCTTCACGCTGAGTTTGGTTGGTGCGCAGCCTTAGGAATGTAGCGCCGGTTATGGGCCAGCGACTTTCGGTTTGCACAGCGCGAATGCGCAGAGAGCGCCAACGGCGAGACACAACGCAATGGATGCGAGCCCTGCAAGGTAGCTGTGTGTCGTTTGGCGAAGCCGACCCACGACCACGGGTCCGAAAAAGCCGCCAAGGTTGCCGATGGAATTAATGACCGCGATGTGTGCCGCGACCAGCGGGCCGGCAAGTTCGATGGTTGACGCGCTCCAAAAAACCGGCATGGCGGAAAGAATGCCGATAGCCGCGAGGCCGAATCCGAAGATTGCAACCGGTGCGTTGGGCGCGAAAGCCGCAATCAGAAAACCCGCCGCGGCAGCGAGGTAGGCAATGCTCAGATGAGCGCGGCGCTCCCGACGGCGGTCTGAGCTGCGGCTCCAGAGCACCATACCAACAATGGCGGCGAGGTAGGGAAGAGCAGCGGCCCATCCCAGGTGCGTCATTCCAATTCCGCGCGAGGCGAGCACCGTAGGAATCCAGAATCCCAGGCCATAGAGGCCCAGCATGAGACAGAAGTAAGCAAAGCTCCAGCCATAGACCACGGGCTGTGCCGTGAAGGCGCCGAGGAGCGAGTGGCCTTTCGAGTGAGGAGAAGGTGCGACATGCAGGTCGCGGGCCAGGGTCTGCTTTTCTTCCGGTGAAAGCCAGTGAACAAGCTCGGGTCGATCCGGCAATAGAAAGAAAACAAGCAGGCCGAGAAGGATGGCGGGAGAGCCTTCCAGCACGAAGAGCCACTGCCAGCCTTTGAGTCCGGCGAAATGATTCAGCAGCAGGATCTGCGCTGAGACAGGCGAGCCGATGATGTTGGAAAGGGGAATCGCGGTGACGAACATCGCCATTACACTGGAGCGCACCGACGGCGGAAGCCAGAACGTGAGATAGAGAATGACGCCCGGATAAAAGCCCGCTTCCGCCGAGCCAAGCAAGAATCGAAGCACGATGTAAAGCGTTGGGCCAGGGACGAAAGCGGTCGCGATGGAGACAATGCCCCAGGCAATCATCAGCGCCATGATCCAGCGGCGCGCGCCGACGCGGAGCAGCATCAGATTGCTCGGGACTTCAAAGAAAAAGTAGCCGAGGAAGAAGACGCCTGCCGCCACACCGAAGAGACTCTCGTCGATGTGCAGGTCTCGATTCATGGTGAGCGCGGCAAAGCTGATGTTGACGCGATCGAGAAACGCAACGAGATAAAGCAGGATGAGGAAGGGAACCAGGCGAAGCGAGATTTTGCGGTAAAGAGGCTGCATCGGTTGCCGGCGAATAGGTTGCGTCGAGTTGGGACAAGCGGAGTATTGCATGCGCGCGGCGAGACCGCCAAGGCGGCCCAGACCAATCGGCGGACGGCGCTTCTATACTGACGAGGTTGCATGAGGGTGCGGATATCGTCGAGATTACAGCTGCTTCGGTTCTGGAATCGTCTCCAACAACTCTGCACGGTGTGGTAACCCATGCAGCAGGGCCTGAGGGTGCGTTGCCTCTTTCGGCGGAGATGTTGCTGACAGAGCCATCCGGAAATTTGTTCGGCCTGAGTCAAAACGCGGGCATGGGTTGGGAGGCCTCTCGCCTACTTGATCCTGAATTTCTGATCCTCAGTACACATGGCGGCTTGCGCGGGGAAGATGGGCAGCCTATCGCGCTCGGCTTTCATACAGGACATTGGGAAGTGGGATTGCTCGTTGCAGAGGCTGCTCGCGAATTGAAGAAGATGCGCGCCATTCCGTTTGCGGGGGCGTGCACGGATCCCTGCGACGGGCGGACGCAAGGCACCACGGGCATGATGGACTCGCTGCCGTTTCGCAACGATGCGGCGATGGTGCTCCGTCGGCTGATGCGGTCTCTTCCGACGGGTAAAGGTGTGCTGGGCATCGCGACGTGCGACAAGGGGCTCCCCGCAATGATGATGGCGCTTGCTTCTGCGGGCAAGATGCCCGCGGTGCTTGTGCCCGGCGGCGTGACCTTGCTGCCAGAGGCAGGTGAGGACGCGGGCAAGGTGCAGACCATCGGCGCGCGATTTGTGCAGCAACAGATCACCCTGGAATATGCAGCAGAGATGGGCTGCCGTGCGTGTGCGAGTCCGGGAGGAGGATGCCAGTTTCTGGGAACAGCGGCAACGTCGCAGGTCGTCGGCGAGGCACTTGGATTGGCCTTGCCGCACACGGCGCTCGCTCCCTCGGGACAGCCGATCTGGCTCGATGCAGCCAAGCGTTCGGCACGAGCGTTGCTGCGCATGCATCAGATGAAGATTGGCGCGAAAGATGTGCTGACGCCAGCGGCGCTGCGCAATGCCATGGTGCTGCACGCGGCTTTTGGCGGATCGACGAATCTGCTGCTGCATCTCCCTGCGATTGCATTTTCGGCTGGATTGAAGCGCCCAACGGTGGACGAATGGGTCGAGGTGAATCGCGAAGTGCCCCGGCTTGTGGATGCGCTGCCAAATGGGCCGCGTGGTTTCGCGACCGTGCAGGTGTTTCTCGCAGGCGGCGTTCCGGAGGTGATGCTGGCACTGCGTGAAGCGGGACTCCTGGATGAGAGTGTGCGCACGGTTTCCGGCGAATCCCTCGGCGCCTGTCTTGATTGGTGGCGCGAGAGCGAACGGCGGCGGGAACTTCGGCGCACCTTGAGAGAACTCGACGGAATCGACGCGGAGGATGTGATCATGACTCGGGATCGTGCGCGTTCGCGTGGGCTCTCGTCGACCGTTTGCTTCCCCATCGGAAACCTCGCGCCCGAGGGGTCGGTCATCAAATGCACGGCGATCGATGCTTCGCTTATCGACGAGAGCAATGTGTATCGCCACCGTGGATCGGCGCGGGTTTTTATCACCGAGGCAGACGCGATCAAAGCGATCAAGAACGGTGCGATAGGGCGCGGCGACGTAATCGTTTTGATCTGCAGCGGCCCCAAGGGCGCGGGGATGCAAGAGATTTACCAGGTGACTTCGGCGCTGAAAGCGCTGCCGCACTGCAAACATGTAGCGGTGCTCACCGATGCGCGCTTTAGCGGCGTTTCAACAGGGGCATGTGTGGGCCACATCTCGCCTGAAGCGCTGGCGGGCGGACCGATTGGCAAGATTCTCGAAGGCGATCTGATCGAGATCGTCGTTGATCGCGAGAATCTGACTGGCACGGTCCACCTAGTTGGCGACGCCGAAGATCAGTTCAGCGCGGATCAGGGCGCACGCGTGCTGGCTGGGCGCAAATCGCGTCCGGACCTGCGGCCGCACCCGGCGCTGCCCGAGGACACACGCCTCTGGGCAGCATTGGTGCAAGCCAGCGGCGGCGTGTGGGGTGGGTGCGTGTACGACGCGGACGCGATTGTGGCCAAGTTGGAAGGGAAATCGTAGGTCACGTGTGAGTTCGTGCTTTCCCATGTCTCAGAATCGAGATCTGGGCCACCCCGGGACACCCGGCCAGATCCTCTCCGAGACCCAGGGAAGGGTTATCGCTTTCCCAGGTCTCAGGATCGAGACCTGGGGCACCCAAGTTGGTGCGGACTGACGCTCTGGATGACAGGTCCGAGGGAGACTGCTCCACTAGAAGCTGTAGCGCAAGGCAAGTTGCATCAGGCGAGGGGGCATTGCACTCACAGCCTGTCCGAAGCTTCCACTCGCGATATTGCCAGCGACGGCCGATGCGCCGAAAAACTGAGCGTGATTGAGGACATTGAAAGCCTCCACGCGGAATTCGATTGTGTGATCCTCGCGCGTGGTGAAGTTCCGCGACAGCGTCGCGTCAAGATTCTCCGTGCCTGGTCCGGAAAAGAAGCGGCGGCGCGCGTTGCCCATCGTTCCCAACGTGGGCAAGGTGAATTGGGATGCGTCAAAGACAGCACGGCCGTTGCGCGGGTTGGTATTGAGACTGAGCGAGCTTCCGCTCCACTCCGGCATATCGACGCCGTTGTTGTTAATGCCGTTCGGAATAGTGCCTAGAAGAGATGTGTCGTTGTTATTGAACAGCGTCACTGGCAGACCTGAGGTAAAGCGCGCGATGCCTGCAACCGCCATTGCATGGAGCGGGTTTTTGGAGGAGCGAATTGGCAGGACGTAGTGAAAGCTGGCGACGAAGTTGTGTCGCATGTCGTAGGCCGAGAGTCCTCGGCTCAACGATGGATCGATCGGATTGACGGGCTCGGGAAGGCCGGCGGACTGATCAATCGACTTGGAGTATGTGTAGCTGGCGAGCAGATCCAAACCATGCGAGCGGTGATTGAGCATGGTTTCGAGGGCGTTGTAATTGGCGTTGGCAATGGTGCGCTGCAACTCGACGCTGCCGAATGCCGGGCCGAACTGAGTGCGTGCGGCTTGTTCATTGAAGGGTCCGCAAGCCGCCCGGAGACTGAGGCAAAGAGTGGGATCGGCGGGATTAGCTTCTTCGAGCGTGAGCAGATGATGCGAGGATGTGCCCACATAGCTCAGCGTCGCCAAAGTGGATGATGCGAATTGGCGTTCGATGCTGGCCATCCAATGTTCGGCGTAGGGTGTGACGTCGTTCGGATCGACGGCGGGGATGCCCACCAGTGGTTCAAACTGGGTCCAGTCTACCGATGTGTTGGGATGCGCCCGGCTTGCCCCGTACGCCACCTTTTGCAATGGGAAACGCTGGCCTGCATTGGATCCCGTAGAAGCTACGGTGAAGGGATTGGCAAAGAGCGGCGGCGCTGCCGACGTGTACGTGTAGCCGTACGGCGGGTTCGCGCTCATGATGCCCGCCGACAAGCCTTCATACGCCGTATAGAACATGCCATAGCCGAAGCGAATGCTCGTTTGGCCCGGCTTGCCTAGAATCTTGTCCCAAGGTCTGCTCGACGCAGCCGGGCTCCAGGCGATGCCGAGGCGCGGAGCGATGTCATTGCGTCCGGGCGCTAGCGATGTGGGCACGCCGGGATCTCCGGGAAAGACTAGACCCTGCGGCGCGTTGGGAAAGACTTCGGACTGCTCTGCCTTGACAAGCGTCTGCAACTGATTGAACTTTTCATCCCAGGGGCGGATCCTATCCCACCTGACGCCGTAGTTGAGAGTAAGGGTCGGGAAGATCTTCCAACTGTCCTGCACAAAGGCAGCCACGTAGAGATTGCGATTGTAGAAATCGCGGGCTTGACCCTGCGTATAGCTCGACGGCGCACCAAGCAGGAAGTCTGCAAAATCGATGCCGGTTTCAGAGCCGTTGAAGGCAAAACTCCCATTGAAGACCACGTCGGGGTGGGTATTGATCTGGTTCGAATGGACCTCGCCGCCAACCTTAAGCCCATGCTTGCCGGCGATGCGTGAGAATTCATCGCTTACCTGAAAGATGTTTTCCGTTTGGACAAGAGCCGTTGTGTCCACACCCATCGTGAAGTCATTGAAAGCGACGTTTTCTATGCCTTCGGTGGAAGGTTTGAGGGCAATGATGCCGGTGAATCCCTGGGACGCGAGTGAAGGGCCCACGCCGCCTTTCGGTTGGCCGACAGAGTTGGCATTGCGCATGAAACTGAGATGGAACTCGTTCAGCGCCGTGCTGCCGAAGGTGACCGTGTGAGCCAGGCTCGCGAGTTGCGCGAGGCCGTTTGAGGTCGCGTCGAAGCCGGGCACACTGGCCCCGCCGGTTCCGGTGGGATAGGGGTTGTCGAGCGAATAGTGATCGAGAAAGTAGTAGGCGGTCAGCGTGCCCTTGTGATGCGTCCAGTCGGCGCGCAATGCGCCTTTGTTATCGGTGAGGGTCTGCGCCTCGGCGGTGGTGGCAAACAGGGCAGTACCTGCGTTGGGCTGCGGAACATACGACAGAAGTGCCTGCGCGGGAGTGGACCATGCGGATTGAGGAATCTTGCCGTCGGGAAAAACCGTCGCGTAGGGCTCGCCTGCCGTGACTGTGCGGCCTAGGCGCGCGGAGAGCAGTGAGGCCAGATAGGGACCGCTGACGCTTCCTGTAAGTGGATTTTGGCCGAAATCGCCGCTGCGTTCAGCAGGCGATGGAACAGAGATGTCGCCGGTGTCGATGCCCTCGGTCAGACGCGTTCCTTGATAATCGCCGAAGAGCATGATGGATTTGTGGAACGGAGCACCGCCGAGCGTGCCTCCAAACTGATTCTGACGATATGCGGCCCGGTCCTGCGAGAAATAATTGCGCGCGTCGAGAGCGGTGTTGCGCAGAAAATCGAAGGCGCTGCCGTGCATCCGCGCTGCCCCGGATTTAGTGACCACCAGGATTTGGCCTCCGCTGGAGTTGCCGTACTCGGCGTCGAAGTTCGAGGTCAGCACTCGAAAACTGTCGATCGCGTCGAGATTGGGCACGATGGAGGTGCCCATATTCACGTCTTCCTCCACGTCGCTGCCGTTGACGCGGAAGCCGTTGGAGGCTTCGCGTTGGCCGCTGATCGACAAGTTCCCGGGGTTGGCATCGCCGGAGGGCGGTGTCGAGGCCACTCCTGTCATGACGACAGCCCCTGGCTGGGCAGTGTTCTGGGGAACGATGCCTGGTTGCACGGCCATCAGGTCGGTAAAGCTGCGGCCGTTGAGCGGCACGCTCTCAATCTTTTTTGTATCGAGACTTTCGCCGAGTTGGGTGCTGGTGGTTTCGGCAGCGAGCGCGTCGGCGGTCACTTCGACCGTTTGCGTAGTGCCATCGATGGCGAGAGCGATGGATAGGGTCGGGATGGGTTCGTCGGCGCGGATGGAGAGCTGTTGCGTGTAGGCCTTGAAACCGGTCGAGTCGATCTCGAGCCTGTAGTCGCCGGTGGAGTTGACGGGGATGCGGAAATTTCCCTCGGCATCGCTCATCGCCGAAAGGATGGCGGCTGTCTGAGGTTGGCGCAAAGTGACCTGTGCCCCGGGAATGACTGCACCCGATCCATCGTGTACAACGCCGCTCACCAGAAAAGAATTCTGGGCGCGAGACTGCAAGGTAAACAATAGGAAAATAAAAAGATAAGAGCAGATTGCGTTCCGGCTAGTCACGACAGCTTCCTTTTGCGGGGCGAGGAGTCTTCGGCTTGGATTGAAAGATCCGATCTGACATCCGCTTCGAACTACGACCAAATCGGTCTTCATTAATATAAGACAAATTAAGTCCGAGTTCTCCGCAGTGATACGGATCACACCACTTGGTGGGATTTGCGCTTGCACTGAGCCATTGAAGGTTTCGTGTGTCGGCCAGCACCAATGACCGCTTTGCAGGGCAGGAGCGCTACTATGGCTGGCATGAAAAATGTGCTCCAGTTTTTCGCTTTGGCACTCGTTTTTCTCATGGGTGTAGTGATCTTTCAAGGGACCGAACGGTCCTGTCGAGCGCAGGCTGGCCAGACTGGACAAGGCTCTGCTCGGCCGCAATTGGTCCTCATCGACACGGACATAGGGGACGATATTGATGATGCTTTTGCGTTGGCCCTGGCGCTGCGCAGCCCCGAGTTGAAGATTTTGGGCGTGACCACGACGTTTGGCGACACGGAGATGCGTGCCCGGCTGCTTGATCGCTACTTGAAAGCATTCGGGCGGAGCGATATTCCGGTGGCGGCCGGGCCTCCCTCGAAAACAGACAACGTAATGACGCAGAAGGCTTATGCGCTGCGGGCGCCGGCGGTTGTGCATGCCGATGGGGCTGCGTTTCTGCTCGATCAGATCCGGAAGCATCCGGGAGAGATCACCTTGATCGCCATTGGGCCGCTCTTCACCGTACAAGCGGCTATCGGGCGCGATCCGGACACATTTCGCAAGCTCAAACGGGTAGTCATGATGGGCGGCAGCATCGAAAGGGGCTACGACGGGAAAGATGGTGAACGTAGACCGCCCGACGCGGAGTGGAATATCAATCGCAATCCGGCAGGCGCGCAGGCGTTGCTGGCGACGGGCGTACCGATCTTCATGATGCCACTCGATTCGACGCAGATCCATCTGCAGGCACAGGAACGCGAAGAAATCTTTGCCCACGGTTCTCCGCTGACGGATCAGTTGACCTTGCTCTATCACCAGTGGATGGCGGGGACCGAAAGCCATTCTCCGGCGCCGACACTGTTTGACCCGGTTGCGGTGACGTATACCTTTCGCCCCGACCTTTGTCCGGCCAAGCCAATGCGGATTGAAGTGGATGACAAGGGGTTCACCCGGCCGGTGGCGGGCGAGCCCAATGTACAGGTCTGCATGCAGTCGGACGAGCGGGGATTTCTGAAGCTGTTGTTGAGCCGGATTGCGGAGAAATGAGGCCGAATCCTTCGAATCAAAGTGGGTCAAAGAAGGAATTCCCTCAGCTAAATCCTTTGGGTGTGCGTGTCGTCACCGTCAACTCCATTGACAGCAATGGAAAGTAGGAGAAAAATGGCGGGTCGAAGAAATTCGAACCGTTTCGAACGGTCTACGGAGGAAATGTGAGCAACGGATTGCAATGGAAAGTCTTGGGCGCGGTGGCGCTGTTTGGTGTCGGGTTGACATTTACAGGGTGCAAATCGGCACCGGATTTGACCCAGACGCAGGCGCTGGCTTTGGTGCAGGCGGACTATGATCACTCAACGCCGCAGGGAGTTTCGATCCTGGTCAACAACGACGGCATGGTGCAGGGCGCCTTGGCGAAGTATTGGAACCGGACGATAATCTACCCAAATAAATACTGGGCCGACTTCAAGTTAACGGACGAGGGGAAAAAGGTGGTCAAGCTGCCAGCAGGTGGCGATACGATTCAGTGGCGGCCGGATAGCTTGGACGACAAAAACTACATGGTCAGGATGATCACGGTGCAGGCCAATCATCTCAGGGCGCATGACATGGGTGACGTCTCAGACGAGATGATAGCCGGGGTCGACACCGCGAAGGGCGCCGATTTCACCGAAGGCGTGGATCTTACCGGAGTCCCGGACACGCTGCAGCAAATCGCGCATAATCCCGGAAACAAGCTGAGCGCCAAACGCCACGCCGACTTCGCCTTGGTGAATGGCGCATGGACAGTGCATACCATTCAATAGTTCGCGAAAAATCCGAAGGGGCGGGGTCGATTGCGTTGACCCTGCCCCCGTTTCTTGTTATTGTAAATAGGTTCCGCAAGAACGCGCCTCTTCGTGTGTCGTGCGAAGGTGTGTAATGGGTGGTCCGGCCACGCAGCAAGGCAGGGGCAAACCCAAAGGCCGAGTGAAGTCGAGCCGGCCACTTTCCCTGGATTAGCTCTTATCTTGCGAAGGGCAAGGGATCATCGCATCGGTGTCCGCGCGTTTCTCCACCTTGGAGGGCTATGCGGGCCGGAATCAGCGAAACGGAGTCGGCTCCGGACCAGGATAGGTTTTCTGGGCGGACGCGCGATCACCGTCCTGGTTCTCGTCTGGAAGTGGAACGAAGGCAGACGCGAAGCAGCAACCTGGGCTTTTGCGATCTTGCGCGGCGAAATGCCGTCCGAGAGCAAAACCGCCCGAAGGGTCTGCGCGCGGCTGTTGAATGTGTGGTTTCAGTGTTTTGGGGTAAGGAGTTTCGGTTTGCCTACGTTTAATCAATTGGTTCGCAAGGGGCGCACGGCCCCCCGATACAAGACGGCGTCACCCGCATTGCAGGCCTCGCCGCAGCGGCGCGGTGTGTGTACCCGCGTATATACGCAGACACCCAAGAAGCCGAACTCGGCCCTGCGTAAAGTGGCTCGTGTGCGGCTGACCAACGGCATCGAGGTCACCACGTATATCCCTGGCATTGGCCACAACCTGCAGGAGCACTCGATCGTGCTCATCCGCGGCGGCCGTGTGAAGGATCTTCCCGGAGTTCGCTACCACGTAGTGCGCGGCACCCTGGATTCGGTGGGCGTGGCCAACCGGAAGCAGAGCCGGTCGAAGTACGGAGCCAAGCGCGCAAAGGGCGGCGCGGCGCCGGCGAAGAAGTAACGCAATCGAGCTTCTAGCTGCTAGCTCCTAGCTTCTAGCTCGGTCCCGATTTGGAGCAAAAGTTTCGGCCTCCGCACGGAGGAGCTAGAAGCTAGCGGCTAGAAGCTAGCAGCTGATTTGAGGGATTTATGCCGAGAAAAGGGCACATTTCGAAGCGGGAAGTAGCGCCGGACCCAGTGTACGGGTCTGACCTGGTTACCAAGTTTGTGAACTCCATGATGTGGGGCGGCAAGAAGTCGACCGCACAGGGCATTTTCTACCAGGCAATGAAGAACCTGGAAGAAAAGGGCGGGGGCGATGACGCGCTCAAGCTCTTCAAGAAGGCCGTGGAGAACTGCAAGCCGTTGTTGGAAGTGAAAACTCGCCGTGTGGGCGGCGCTAATTACCAGGTTCCGATCGAAGTGAATCCGGACCGGCGCACCTCGCTGGCGATTCGCTGGTTGATCAGCTACGGCCGCAGCCGCGGCGAGAAAGGCATGATCGACAAGCTCAGCAACGAATTGCTGGACGCAGCCAATGGTCGCGGCGCTGCGATGAAGAAGAAGGAAGACGTACACCGCATGGCCGAGGCGAACAGGGCCTTCGCGCATTATCGGTGGTAAAGACAGGGACTTGGGGACTAGGGACGTAAGACCCGAGAGTTGGAACCCGAGGGCAAGTGGCTCGGGAGTTTTGAAGCAGTACGCATAACCGCGGGCAAAGAGCTCGCAAGGAAGATATCACCGTGGCTCGCACCATACCTCTGAACCGTTGCCGGAACATCGGAATCATGGCGCACATCGACGCCGGGAAGACGACAGCGACAGAGCGCATCCTGTTCTACACGGGCATCACGCACCGCATTGGCGAAGTGCATGAAGGCACCGCGACCATGGACTACATGGAGCAGGAGCAGGAGCGCGGCATCACGATCACTTCGGCCGCGACCACCTGCATGTGGAAAGACATCCGCATCAACATCATCGATACGCCGGGCCACGTCGACTTTACCGCTGAAGTGGAGCGGTCTCTTCGTGTGCTTGACGGTGCGGTTGCGGTATTTGATTCGGTCAGTGGTGTGCAGCCCCAGACGGAGACCGTCTGGCGGCAGGGCGATAAGTACAAAGTTCCGCGCATTTGCTTCGTCAACAAAATGGACAAGAATGGCGCGGACTTCGAGTTTGTGCTCGAAACCATTCGCAAACGCCTGGGCGCACGTCCCGTGGCGTTGCAGATTCCTGTCGGAGCGGAAGCGGGCTTCAAGGGTGTCGTCGATCTGATCGAGATGAAGGCCATTCTGTGGCACGACGAGACCATGGGCGCCAAGTATTCCGAAGAGCCCATTCCCGCCGATCTCCAAAAGAAGGCGGAAGCTTTCCGCTTGCAACTGATCGAAGTCATTGCCGAGACGGACGATGTGCTCCTCGAGAAATTTCTGGAAGGCGAGACGCCCAGCATCGAAGAGCTGAAGGCCGGCATCCGCAAGGCGACGATCGACCTGAAGGTGTTCCCGGTCATCTGTGGTTCTGCCTTCAAGAACAAGGGCATTCAGACATTGCTGGACGCGGTGGTCGATTATCTGCCGAGCCCGCTCGATAAGCCGCCGGTCGAAGGCATCGATCCCCACGATCACTCGACCATCGTGATCCGCAAGGCTGACGACAATGAGCCGCTTTCGGCGCTGGTCTTCAAGCTGATCAACGATCCTTTTGGCAAGCTGTCGTTTATTCGCATCTATTCGGGCTCGCTCAAGACCGGCGACACCGTGCTCAATCCGCGCACGGGCAAGACCGATCGCGTAGGCCGCCTGGTGAAGATGCACGCTAACAAGCGCGAAGACATCACCGAGATCTATGCCGGCGACATCTGCGCGAGTGTTGGTTTGAAGGAATTGAAGACGGGCGACACGCTCTGCTCGCCGCAGCATCCCATTGCGCTCGGCGCGATTACTTTCCCTGAGCCGGTGATTTCGGTGGCAATCGAACCGAAGACGAAGGCTGACCAGGAAAAGATGGGCATTGCGCTTTCGCGGCTCGCGGATGAGGATCCTACATTCAAGGTTCGCACCGACGAAGACTCGGGCCAGACGATTATCAGCGGCATGGGCGAATTGCACCTCGAGATTCTTGTGGATCGCATGAAGCGCGAGCACAAGGTCGAGGCCAATGTGGGCGAGCCCAAGGTTGCCTTCCGCGAGACGATCCGCAAGCATGCCGAGGCGGAAGGCAAGTACATTCGCCAGACCGGCGGTTCGGGCAACTACGGGCATTGCAAACTGCGCGTCGAACCCAACGAGCCGGGCAAGGGCTACGAATTCATCAACGACATCAAGGGCGGCGTGGTGCCGAAGGAATACATCAAGCCGATCGACCAGGGAGTGCAGGGTGCGCTGGAACTGGGCATTCTGGCGGGCTACCCGATTGTCGATGTCAAAGTGACGTTGTTTGACGGCAGTTATCACGAAGTGGATTCGAACGAAATGGCATTCAAGTTTGCCGGTTCGATCGCGTTCAAAGAAGCAGCAAGAAAAGCATCGCCGGTGTTGTTGGAGCCGGTGATGGCTGTCGAGGTCACGGTGCCCGAGGAGTTCATGGGCGTGATCATCGGGGACATCAACTCGCGCCGTGGGCGGATCGAGGGCATGGAGCACGCGGCCGGTTCGCAGGTGATCAAGGCGATCGTTCCGCTGAAGGAAATGTTTGGCTACGTGAACGAGATTCGCTCGTCCACGCAGGGGCGCGCGTCGTACTCGATGCAGTTCGCGCGCTATGAAGAAGCGCCGCGCATGATCGCCGATGAAATTATCGGTCGCGCGCAGGGGAAGTGAGAAGTGCGAGCTTCTAGCCGCTAGCTTGTAGCTGCTAGCTTGTCTCGCGGAGCCAAAGGCTGTAGTTCGGGCGTGGAAGAGCTAGAAGCTGATGGCTAGAGGCTAGAAGCTGATTTTGGGGCTGGAGCCGGATAGCCGGCGCCCCGGGTTGCAACGTGCAGTAGGAGCTACGAAAGGGATTCAGGGTTTTTATGGCGAAGGAAAAGTTTGACCGTTCGAAGCCGCACGTGAACGTGGGAACGATCGGGCACATCGATCACGGGAAGACGACGCTGACGGCGGCGATCACGAAGGTATTGCAGAAGCACAACCCG
>Ga0187863_10001528_pt1 | contig 18331 bp, 17 predicted proteins | sample June2016WEW_11_1_FD_132975 | JGI IMG/M metagenome (GOLD analysis project Ga0187863, IMG submission 132975) | Peatland microbial communities from SPRUCE experiment site at the Marcell Experimental Forest, Minnesota, USA - June2016WEW_11_10 | ecosystem: Environmental > Terrestrial > Soil >... | reverse complement strand
TCTTGGAGCCGAGATTGACGATGTTGCGCGGCTGCCCGAGCAGGCCCACCACTTGATCGATAGTCATCCCCGGTGAAATTGTGGGTGGCGCGGCGGCAGGCTGATCCGTTGGCGGAGGGGGCGGCGCGATGGGAGCGGGCGTGGCGTCCGCCGGAGCCGGCGGAGGCGCGGCGACCGGCGCCGCGGGGGCAGGCGCAGGGATCTCGGCGGCAACCGGCGCCTCGGCGGCGGGTTCGGCTGGAGCGGCGGCAGCGGGCTGAGAAGACTTGGATTTTCCACCCCCGCCTCCGCCCCCAGCGCCGGTCCCCAACACCTCCGCGACGAGGCTTTCCGCCTCCAGCACCTCCAGCTTGGCGGCCTTATGGAAGCGGATCTCCGCCCGGTAGCGGACCTGGTTCACGTCCTCGGAAATCAAGGTCAAATTGATGTCGTCCTTGACCACTTCGATCTTGGTCATGTATAACTTTTCCCCAGCCACGAAGGGCCGTGTGGCGGGAACCGCCCCTTGCGCGGTTTGATTGGTCTTGCCCACGCCGGGGATCAGACTGATGCCGGGAATCTTGGAGAGCGTACGCATCGCGCCGGTACAGGCGGCCTTGGATGGACCGGTCAGCGAGATCTTCCCATCGTGGTACTGGTGGATGCAAGTAAGGGGGTCGGCGCCGCCGGTGAAACCGCCCTTCCGCAAAACCAGCGTAGTGCCCTTGATCACGAAATCCCCCTCGGCATTCACGCTGGAGAGCTTGTACTTGGCCCTCAACTTTTGTTCCAGAACGGCTTTATCCGCCGCCATGGCCGAGGCTGCCGTCATCAGCATCGCAAGGAACGGGACGAAACGCGGCATCCGGATTCTTCGCATAGCACACCCTCCTGGTCTTACTTTTCTCTTGCCTGACGATCCTGGATTATACAAGAACGCGAGTAGTGCCTGCTTGACTATGGCGCGCGCTCTCAGCGTGCCGCGTTCACACGCGCGGGGTGCTCAACGTTTCTATCGCGCGTGAAGACCGGTTTTTTATATTTAAAGGTGCTATAATCCTATTTTAATCCCTCTCTATCCGAACCGTCCGAACCGAAAGGACGCAGAGCACGAAAGGAAGTGAACCATGCCGGAACACATCCCGCCCCCCACCGAAGAACGGGTCGCCTATCTGGAATCCCTGGTCGCCCAGGCCCGCACCGCCGCCGCCGTCTTCACCCAATACACGCAGGAAGACGTCGACCGCATCGTCAAGTCCATGGTCCTGGCCGGACTCGCGCAGGCCCAGCATCTGGCCCGCCTCGCGGTCGAGGAAACCCGCCTCGGCGTGATGGAAGACAAGACCATCAAGAACATGGTGGCCACCGAGTTCGTCTACAATTACGTCAAGGATAAACGCACCGTCGGCATCATCCGCGAGTATCCCGACAGCGGCCTTGTGGAAGTCGCCGAACCGATCGGCGTGATCTTCTCGCTCACCCCCATCACCAACCCCACCTCCACGGTCCTGTTCAAATGCATCATGGCCATCAAGACGCGCAACGCCGTGGTTTTCAGTCCCCACCCGAATGCCTGGCGCTGTTGCGCCGAGGCCGTGCGCATCATGTACGAGGCGGCCATCAAGCATGGCGCGCCGGAAGGCGTCTTCACTTGCGTCGCAGAGCCCACCCTCTCGGACAACGTCTACCTGATGCACCACAAAGACGTCCGCCTGGTGGACGCCACCGGTGGACGCGGCGCCTCCAAAGCCGCTTATAGCTCCGGCAAGCCGGCCTTGGGCGTCGGGTCGGGCAATACGCCGGTTTATCTGGAGAAAACGGCGGATCTCGACATGGCCGTGGTCGACATCATCACCTCCAAAACCTTCGACAACGGAACCATCTGCGCCTCGGAGCAGACCGTCGTCATCGACGACGAGATCTACGACGTGGCCCTGCGGAAGTTTGCGGAGTTGGGCGTGCACATCTGCAACCAGGCGGAAACGGAACTGCTCGGCCACACTGTGATCGATCCGGTTAAAGGACAAATGCAGCCCATGGCGGTCGGCCAGAAAGCCACCGACATCGCCCGCATGATCGGCCTGCGAGTTAAGCCCAATACCAAGCTCCTCATCGCGCCCATCGAAGGTGTGGGCCGCGAGTATCCCCTGTCGGTCGAAAAGCTGTTTCCCGTGCTGGCCGTCTGCCGCGCGCACTCCGTCGATCAGGCGCTCAAGCTCTGCATGGACGTGAACCACCTCGGCGGCCTGGGACACACCGCCGTCATTTTCTCCCACGACGACGACATCGTCCGCAGGTTCGGCGAGGCGATCAACGCCGGCCGCATCATCGTGAATTCGCCGGGGTCCATCGGCGCGCTCGGCGGCGTTTACAACGATCTGGTGCCCACCTTCTCATTCGGATGCGGCACCGGCGGCGGCAACAGCACCATGGACAACGTCAATGTCTACCATTACTTAAATATCAAACGTGTGGCCCGGAGGACACCCGCGCATATGTGGTACCGCGTTCCCAATCAAATCTACTTCAACATGAACGCCGTGGAGAATCTGCGAAATATTCCGTCGCGCTCCACCCTCATCGTGACCAACCCCGTCCTGGAGCAAATGGGCCACGTTGACATTGTCCGGCGCGCCATGCCGTCCGAAACGGTCGTCCGGGTCCTGGCCATTCCCGATGCGGAGCCTGAAGTCAAGGTCGTCATGCAAGGTGTGGAGACGCTGAATGCCTACGCGGTGGATCAAATCGTCGCGCTGGGCGGCGGCTCCGTGATCGATGCGGCCAAGATCATGAAGCTTAAGTACGAATTCCCCGAGGCCGATCTGGAAGAGTTGGCCGCGCCGTTTCTGGATATCCGCAAGCGCGTCGTCCGGTTCCCCACCGATAAAACGAACCACGCGCGCTTGATCGCCATCTCCACCACCAGCGGCACCGGCAGCGAAGTGACTCCCTTTGCGGTCCTCACCGACAAGGTGCGCGGGCGCAAAGTCACCCTCGCCGATTACTCGCTCAGTCCGGATGTGGCCATTGTCGATCCGCAGTTCGTCATGTCCATGCCCAAAGGACTGACCGCAGATACCGGCATCGACTGCCTCACGCACGCCTTGGAAGCCGCCGTCTCGGTTTACGCTTCGCCTTTCACCGATGCCAACGCCTTGCAGGCCATTCAATTGGTCTTCCAGTATCTGCCTGCCTCCTACCAAAACCCGCGCGATGAAGAGGCCCGCACCATGATGCACAATGCCGCCTGCATCGCCGCGCTGGCGTTTGCCAATGCTTCGGTAGGCGTGAACCACGCGCTGGCGCACGCTTTCGGCGCGCGTTTCGGCGTCGCGCACGGCCGCGCCAACGCCCTCATGCTGCCGCATGTCATCGCCTACAATGCGTCGGTGCCCACCAAGTTCCGGCCCTCCCCCAACCAGCGGGCCTTTACCGCGCACAAGAAATACGCCATGATCGCCGACCTTCTAGGCCTGGGCGGCCAGACCATTGAGGAAAAAGTGCAAAACCTGATCGCGGCTACCGAACACTTGCTCGACCAATTGGCGGTGCCGCGCTCCATCGCCGATCTGGGGATCTCGCGGGAAGAATTCGAGCGGGCCATGCCGGACCTGGCCAAAATCGCCTTTGACGACCCCTCCTGGCAGTCGAATCCGCGCATGCCCCTGGTCAGTGAATTGGTTGAATTGTTCTGGAGCGCCTATCGCGGGCGCAGCGTATCCCGGCAGCGGGAAGAGATGGAGGCGTGCGTATGACCACGAATGAAATCGTACAAGAAGCTCTCGGGAAGCTGGACGGCGGCCGCGGCGAAGTGATTCTGGACTTCTCCTCCGTGAGCCGCATCGATTCGAGCGACCTCCGCGCCCTGGACAGCCTGGCCCAAACCGCCCAAGCGAAATCCGTGAAGCTAGCGCTCTATGGAGTCAGCGTCCCCATTCACAAGGTGCTCAAACTGGCCAAACCAGGTGGCACAGGCTTCAGCCTGTGTGGCTGATAGCCGACGGCTGAAAGCTGAAAGCTATTTCATCGCCGTAGCCATCACCTCCGCCCACTCGATCGGATCGCTCGTCCCACCCGGCTCCGCGTTGAAGTACTCCCATGCGAAGACGCCGCCAAAGTGCGCGTACTGGCCTACCAACGAGTTGACGGTCTTGGATACGGTCCCCATACCGACATACCCGCTGCCATCCGCGGAGTTGGCGATCATGCCGGCGACAATCTTGTCCGCCGGATACCCGTAATCGATCGTGCGCTCGTAATCCGCCGGAGACGCCAGCGTCGCGAACCCGCTGTAGAACTGGCCGTTGAACCACGCGATCTTAGGCCCGGCCGAACTCTTGTAAAGCTGCGGGTAACTGAATCCGGAAAGATTCGCGCCGCCCCACAAGGCCGATGCCACCGGCGCCAGCGTGATCAGAAACTTGGAGCCGAAGTCCGTGTTGAGCTGGTCGATCAGCATCTCGGCGTTCGCCAGCGTGACATCCTCCTCTACGTCCAGGTCGATGCCGTTCAGATTGTATTGCTCCAGCGTCTGCTGCAAAATCGGGTAGAACGTGCTCCAAGCGTTAAACAAATCGGCATAGGAACCTTGCGCCGCGCCGCCCAGCATCATGCGCACCGTCACTCCGTAACTCTGCAGCGTGGCCACTTCCTGCCACATGGTGGTGAACATCGGATCGCTCGGGACGTTATCGTTCAGATGGATATAAGGCGAGCCGTCCGTGTTGTATCCGAGATGGAAAGCGGCGACCATCACGTCGGTCACATAGGGCTTTCCGTTCTCCGGATTCAACGTGGTCCAGATCGGAGATAAGGAGACGTAGACGTTATTGTCGTACTGCGTCTGGTAATAGTAGATGACGCGCTTCTGTTCCGCCCCTAAAAGGCCCAAAGCCGCCACCAGCCCCAATAGCATTATTTTCCGCATGAGGCAACGGTACCACGTAGTCGAGGTTTAGTGGGGCAGGCTCGCAGCCTGCGCGGGCCTCGCAGGCCCGCTCTCTCCGGCGAGCGAAGCTCGACGCCGCGCGTGGGGCCCTTAACAGTTTTGGGGAAACCGCTCCCTGACGGTCGCGGCTCGGTAATGCTCGCGGTGATTGCGCACGGTTTACTGAGCCGCGACGGTCAGGGAGCGGTTTAGCGTGCCGTGGCCCCACTCCTGGGGACACATCTGCTAAACTACAGGTTTCGCCGTCAGAAAACATACAGGATGTTGCTGCCCAGGGAATTCATCGCCTATCTCTCTCGTGAATTGGTGAAGAAATTGACGCCTGCTTCGATTGAAACCAGCAATCCACAGGCTGTCGCCGAAATCGTCACCAATATCATTACCGAGGAACTCGCCGTCGAAGACCGCCTCAACGACGAGGTTCGCGAGATCCTCCAGCAGTACAGCGAATACATGCGCCGCGAAGGCGTCAGCTACCAGGAAATGTTCCGCAAGGTCAAGAACACCATGATCGCGGAACGCAAGGTCATTCGCGCTTCCGGCCGCGATACCCACGACCAGATGAAGCTCTCCCGCGACAAGATCAACGATATGTCGCACAAGATCATCGTGGCCCTGCGCAAGACCCGCGAGCTGCGCATGAAGAAGGACCTCAACGAAGTGCGCCTCGAGATCGTCCGCGACATCACCGAAGTCCTGACCGCCGAGGAAAAGGTCGACCGCCTGTCCCGCCAGAAGATCCGTTCGCAGAAGCGCGAGATTCCGGAGGGCAGCGAGGAGTGGGACTTGCTGCACCGCAAATACTACGCTGAAGAGTTGAAAAAACTGGGCATCGATCTGGCAAGATGACGAAGGCGTTAGTAGTCGTCGGCAGCCTGAACATGGACTTCGTGGTTTCGGTCGACCACTTGCCCGTGCCCGGCGAGACCGTGCTCGGCCGCAACTTCCAAATGATCCCCGGCGGCAAGGGCGCCAACCAGGCCTGCGCGGCAGGCAAGCTGGGAGCCGGCGCGGTGGCCGTCCGGCTGATCGGACGCGTGGGTTACGACGTTTTCGCCGATCACCTGAAGGCCAGCCTGGCCGCCGCCGGCGTAGACGTGAGCGCCGTACACGCCGCCAAGTCGCAACCCACCGGCGTGGCCCTCATCTGGGTGGACCGGCAAGGGCAAAACTCCATCGTGGTCGCATCCGGCGCAAACTACGCGCTGGCCGCCGCGGATGTGGAGGCCATGCGCAAAGTCTTTCGCGGCGCGAGCCTCGCCCTGTTCCAGTTGGAGACGCCGCTCGATACGGTGGCGGCCGCGCTGGCCCTGGCGCGCGAAGAAGGCTTGCGCACCATGCTCGATCCCGCGCCCGCGCAGCCTTTGCCCGCCGAGTTGCTCGCGCGCGTGGATATCCTGACGCCCAACGAAACCGAAGCGCTGATGCTGCTGGGCCGCCCTCCCGCGCGCGTTTCGACCGGCGAAGCGCCGGAGTTGGCGGCGGCCTTGCTCAAGCTCGGTCCGCGCAGCGTGGTCTTGAAGCTGGGCGATCAAGGCTCCTACTATCACGGCGATGACGGCTCGTTCCATACGCCGGCCTTCCCCGTGGAAGTGCGCGATTCGACGGCGGCCGGCGATACCTTCAACGCCGCGCTGGCTGTAGCTCTGGCGGAATCCCAGCCGATGGAGCGCGCGTTGTTATTCGCCGCCGCCGCCGCCGCGATATCCGTCACCCGCCTGGGCGCGCAAGCTTCCGCCCCCACGCGTGCCGAAGTGGACCGCCTGGTTTCCGACCTCGCTTCCGAGCCGCGATCGAGCCGATCCTTCTGAGCCGCGACCGTCAGGGAGCGGTATCGCCCGTAACACTCGACACAGTACGGCTATCCGAGAGAATCCTCCGGGGAACTGTAGACTCTGATCCTGCAAATAATGTTTACCTAATGCCAATATGGTAAGAACGCTTCAAGTGCTGGCTTTGGCAACCGCCCTTTGCCCATCGGTGCTCACGTCCCCAAGCGCCGCCCAGACATCCTTCACCACCTTATACAAATTCGATAACCCCGCCACTGGCGAAGGACCCGTCGGCGTGGTTGCCGCCAACGGTGTGCTCTACGGCACGACTGGGGGCGGCGGAACCTACGGCGCCGGCACGGTCTCGGTGGCACCGTCTACAGAATAAGGCCCTAGCCGCGAGGAAATCGCCGGGTAGGGAAGGCCGCGGACGCCGCCTTCGAAGACTAATCCGTTGCGCTGAGCGTGATCTTCGCGGTGCCCGTCGCACTGTGCGTGCCGATAGTGGTCACCACTGTGATGGTGGCCACTCCCGCGACAGGAGTGCCGCACGTGAACCCAGCCGCACAATTTCCAGGGCCGAATGCAAGGTCGTTGTCCACGACCTCAATGTAACCCGCGCCTGGATTGTTCACACCAAGAGGATAAGTTCCACTGGCGTAGATCGTAGTCTTCGTGGCGGTGCCTTGGGTGATGGTGACCGACACATCGATCGGAGTCGTGGTACTCGTCACATCGGTTTCGAACACCCAATAGACCTGGCCGCAAGCCTCCGTGCTGCTGGTGCAGGTCCGCAGCGGCCATGTATAGTAAGGATCCCCAATCACCAGCCCGTAAAGCGCGATGCTGGAGCAATCCGCGTTGCCGCCGCCCCCGAAGCAGGGCCACTCCGGCTTGTCGTGGCTATCCAACGGCGGAAGCACACCAAACGCCGTGATCAACTGGTGTATTCCGGATGCCGCGGCCTGCTCGGCGTCGGACTGGACCGGCGCCTGGCCAATGGTCACGATGCGAAAGTGTGGGTCCAGCGCCAGCGCCTGCTGCCCGCATACGCAGAAACCGACGCTGGCCACCAGAGCGGCAAACTGGGACATCCGGTTCTTCGTCATTCTTCTCCCGCCGAGCCTTCCGATCTCTGCCAGTATCAACCGCGATGCCCCCCCTTGTCAATTGGGGGAATTGTCCCGCATCTGAGCGCATTGCCTTGCGTGCTGGGCACCCTCCCCGATATTCTTCGGAAAAGAGGGAACGAATAAAAACGTCTGTTACAGTGACACCGGGGCCGACGTTGCAGACCACGTGGAACCTCGGACCGTTCTTTACCACCTGCGGATCCGAAATCCCATCCCAAGTCGGTACCCTCCCGGGGCGATCCTGGTCGAGACTCCGAAGCTGGGATCGCATACCACGGCAACTATAGGTTCTTGGTGTGGGCCGGCTTCACGCGGGCCAAGGCCCTGAGCGAATCGGAATTTGGCCGCTGGGACCAATTCGCCGCAGTGCTCAGTTGGTCTCAAGGCGACGCCTATCTGTCGCCGTGGCAGCGCCCGGCGGCACCGATGACGATCAATGGGCTGTTCCGGCCACAGCTTCACCTTGGGGGGCAAGAAACCGCTCTGGATGCCGGAAGCGCGGTCCAGGCTGCCGTTGCGAATGCGGACGTAATCTTTTTGGCTTACGGCCCAGTGGGCCGCATATCGTGGATTCAGTGAAGCGGCGATGCCGGGCCGTAGCCAGGCATCGCCGTCCTCGATTGCTTACTGGAGCGTGATGGTCTGCGTACCAGTGATCGTTACCTTGCCGATCTTGTTGGTATAGGTGATTGTGGCTGCTCCCGCCTTCGGGGCTACGCAGGTAACGCCCGCGGGGCAGTCTCCAGGACCAAACCCCACACTAGCGCTGGTATAGCCGATATCGCCTGCTGGGAAGGTTTCATTGAAATTCACCAGCCCGGAGTCGTAGATCACGCTGGCGCCCTGCTTTACCTCGATCTGAGCCTCCCAATTGCCCGTTGCGGTGTTCGATTCGACGAAGTTGTAAATCTGACCGCAAGCGACAGTACTGCTGGTGCAGGTCGCTGCCGAGAACAACTCCTCCGGCGCTCCGATCAGGATGGTGCCTGAGGGATCCGATGCGCAGCCAGTGCCGGTTGCGCCGCAGAAGGCCGGCCAAGCCGCGTTAATCGGGCCCATGGCCGTGATTCCGCTCGATGCCGTCGGAGTCGCGTCAGGGGCTGCACCATGGGATACTCCGGGCGCGTGGCCCAGGATCACCGCGTGAATTTTGGGGCCGTCGGCCGCGAGCGCCAACTGGCTAGACGCGCCGAACGCCAGGATCAGGGCGAGGGCGGCAAATAGAAACATGCGATTTTTTGTCATTGGTTGTTTATCCTCCATTTGAGATTTCGAAATTGCCCTAATCGGTCAGGACGATGGTCGTCGTGCCGGTGCTCTTAGCCTTGCCCACCGTCGTAACGACCGTGATGACAGCGGTGCCGGCCTTCGCCGTGGCGTCCAGTTGTATTCCGGCCACCGAAACCGCAATTATTTCACCTGCCTTGGCTGTACCGAGTTTCGACGCGGTGTACGAGAAGATCGTAGTAGTGCCCTGTTTGATCGTAATCGTCGCGCTGACCTCGCCCTTCCCGGTGTTGGATTCAATGAACGAATCGATCTGGCCGCAAGCCTGTAAGGTTACGTTGTTGCAGTTGGTACCCGAGCCGTTAATCGGCCAGAATGACAACGGATAACCGACGTTCACCCCGCCTGCCGGGTCGGCGGTGCAAGGGGCGGTGGGAGCGAAGCACGGCGGCACTAGCGCGCCGCTGTCCCACATCACGGGCCCGTTTACCACCGCCGCGGCGTCCGGGCTGGCATTCGGCACCCAGTGATCAATCGTAGTCATGCTTGCGCTAATGCCGTCTCTGACCGCAATGTCTAGCGCCAGCGCCTGCTGCCCGCACGCGCCGAGCGCAATGATAACGGCGAGAGCGGTAAATACAAACATTCGGATTTTCGTCATTGTGATGCTGATTCCTCCATGTGGAATTGCGAAATAGCCGGAGCGAACCCCTGAACGATCTCCCCTCTGAGTCTTTCCGGCGTCTGCCAGTATGATCCTGGACGACCCCTCCTGTCAATGGGGACTGTATCGGAGTTTACGTGAGCCAAATCCGGTATCGCCCTAAACCCGCTATGACCCCATCAGGGTTGCACTGCCACCACCCTGCGTGGCACGGCGTCCTGCGCGCGCCGTCTTCCGTCGCGTTCACTGGAACTCGATGGTGGTTTCGCCGATAGCCTTGTATTGGCCGACCGATGTGGTCGCCGTGATTTTGGCCGTCCCGGCAGCCGGCGCCACGCAAGTTTCCGTGCTGGGACAATTCCCCGGACCGAAAGCTACGTTGGCGCTGACAATATAAAGATTCGGCGCGTTGGGGCCGTAGCTCATGGTTCCGGTATCGAAGATGACGGCAGAGCCTTGCGTAACCTTGATCGAGCAATCCAGCCCCGTCAGCGTGCCGGTGTCTTCGTCGTCTACGATGTAATACAGCCATACGCAAGGAACGGTGGTACTTGCGGTGCACTTGGCGAGCGACACCGTATACATCGGTTGACCGATGACCAGCGCGCCGGCCGGTATGCTCGAGCAATCCGGCCAAACGGTGGCGTTGCCGGTAAAGCAGGGCCATTCGGAATTGCCGCTGGCATCGCCAGGCGCCAGATCGCCCGCACCCGTGGCCAACTGGAATAACGTGGCGGCGGCATCGGGATTAGCTTGCGCCCGCACGCGACCGATGGCGGCGATGTGCAGGCGTGCGGCCGCGCCTAAAGCCGCGGTCGCACTGAGAGCGGCAAACAGTAAGAAGCGAAGTGTGGTCGCAGCCATGGGGATTCCTCCATCCAGTATTGTGGGCTATGCCCGGTTCTGTCAATGCCAGCGCTTTGGGGGGCGGGATTTATCCCGCGCGGGGCTTTAGCACCGCCACGGCGAGCTTCGCTCGCCTAAGAGCGGGCCTGCGAGGCCCGCGCAGGCTGCGAGCCTGCCCCACTACGGCGGACCCAATGTGGAAACTCCAGCGCGGGCTCTAGCCCGGCTCTAGCCCCGCAACGGGCAGCGCATGGCGCTGCCCCACATGGCCATTTGCGTGCATCCTTCGCCCCCAATGGCCAAAGGTACTGTCTTCATCACCATTGAACGTTGTAAGGGCTGCGGCTTCTGCGTCGAGTTTTGCCCCACACGCGTGCTTTCACTCTCTTCGGCATTCAATTCCAAGGGATATCACCCACCGCACGTCGTAGCTGCTGAAAAATGTAGCGGTTGCGACCTGTGCGGCCTGTATTGTCCGGACTTCGCCATCTACGGAGCCCGCCATGCAAGCTGATCCAAGGGGAGTACTTACTGGCGCGCATTTCCTGGATGGCGACCACGCCTGCTGCGAAGGCGCACTCGCCGCGGGTGCGCGATTTGCCGCAGGATACCCAATTACACCCTCTACCGAAGTGGTCGAACGCTTCGCCGCACGTATCCCCACGGTAGGCGGCACCTTCATCCAGATGGAGGACGAACTGGCTGCCTCCATCGCCATTCAAGGCGCGGTGTGGGGTGGCGCCAAGGCTTTTACGGTCACCTCCGGGCCGGGCTTTTCGCTCATGATGGAGCACATCGGCTACGCCGCCATGACCGAAACTCCCTGTGTATTCGTGAACGTGCAGCGCGGCGGACCCTCCACCGGCCTGCCCACGCTGCCCGCGCAGGCCGACATGATGCAGGTGCGCTGGGGGTCGCATGGCGATTACGGTGTCCTGGCGCTGTGCCCCAATTCGCCGCAAGAGTGCTTCGACCTCACCATCAAGGCCTTCAATCTCTCCGAGCAATACCGGCAACCGGTATTCCTGATGATGGATGAGTGCGTGGGCCACATGACGGAGAAAGTCGTGATTCCCGACGCCGGCGAGATCGAGATTTATCCGCGGCGGCATACCCGCCGGGCGCCCGTGGACTACCAGCCATACGAACCCATGGAGGATCAGGTCCCGGAGATGGCGCACGCCGGCGAAGGCTATCGATTTCATGTAACCGGTTTGACGCACGACGAGCGCGGATATCCGGCCATGACCGTGGAGACGCAGGATCGCCTGGTGCGCCGCCTGGTTTCGAAGTCGGCCCCCGTGGCCGAAGCGGAAGCATTGTACGAGGCCGAGGGACTGGAAGACGCCGATGTGGTGGTAGTGTCTTACGGGATCACCTCGCGGGTGGCCGAGAAAGCGCTCAAGATGGCTCGCGCGCAGGGCGTGCGCGCCGGAAAATTCCGGCTTATCTCCGCGTGGCCGTTTCCGGCCGGTCCGCTGGCGAAGCTCACTCGCCATGCCAAGGCTTTCGTGGTGCCCGAGCTCAACCTGGGCCAGATGGTCCACGAAGTCGAGCGCGCTGTGTGGGACAGACGGGCCAGCAGGCCTGTCCTACCCGTGACCCACGCCGGCGGCAGCGTCCACCAACCCGAACAAATCCTGGAAGCGATCCTGGTAGCGCAGGCCGAGGTAGCGCAGGCCGAGGTAGGGCAGGCTTCAGCCGGCGAGCTAAATAAGGTAACAATCCGATGAACACCGTCACCATCCAAAACCAGCCCGGCAATCCGGTCGAGCCCTTCCTCCGCATGGACCGCATGCCGCACATCTGGTGTCCCGGTTGCGGCATCGGCACCACCGTCAACTGCTTCACGCGCGCGCTGCTCGAATCCAAGGCCGATTTGGACAAAGTGGCCGTGGTCTCCGGCATCGGCTGCACGGGCCGTGTGGCCGGATACGCGCAGCTCGATTCGTTCCATACCACGCACGGCCGCGCCATTCCATTCGCCACCGGATTGAAGCTCGCCAATCCGTCGCTGCAGGTGGTAGTGTACTCGGGCGATGGAGACCTGTCGGCCATCGGCGGTAATCATCTGATCCATGCGGCGCGGCGCAACATCGACTTGAAGGTGATCTGCGTGAACAACATGATTTACGCCATGACCGGCGGGCAGACCGCACCCACCACGCCGGGAAGCGCCATCACCTCCACGAACCCGTACGGAGCCTTCGAACCGTCGTTCAACCTGGCGCAGCTTGCCGACTCCGCGGGCGCATCCTACGTGGCGCGCTGGACCACCTTTCACGTCAAGCAACTCAGCCGCTCGATGACCGAGGTGCTGCACAAGAAGGGCTTCTGCTTTATCGAGGTGTTGTCGCCGTGCCCCACGCTCTATCAGCGGCGCAATAAGCTAGGCGATGCGCTCGAAACCATGAAGTACTACAAAGCCGCCAGCAAGATTCGCAACGGCGCGCCCACCAGCGAAACGGCCCTATCCATGAAGGGCGAGATTATCGTAGGGAAGTTTGTGGACCGCGACCGTCCCGATTATCTGGAGTTGATGTGCCACCAGTACACCGAGCAATTGGGCGAGCGCTATCACGAGCAAGAGGTGCCCGCATGCGGCTGACGGAAATCCGAATCGCAGGCTTCGGCGGCCAGGGCGTCATCCTGGCGGCGACCGTGATTGGCAAGGCAGCGTCCATCTATCAGGGCGCCTACGCCACCATGACCCAGAACTTCGGGCCCGAGGCGCGCGGCGGCTCTTCGAGCGCGGCCGTGGTGCTTTCCGGCGAGCCCATTGCGTATCCGTATGTCACGCAGCCGGATGTGCTGGTGGTGCTCTCGCAAGAGGCTTATACGCGGTTCCTGCCCGAACTGAAACCGGGCGGTACGCTGATCGTGGAGCGCGACATGGTGCGCGTCAACGGCGTGCCTAGCGGCATGCGCGTCTACAGCGTGCCGGCCACGCGGCTGGCCGAAGAGTTGGGGCGCAAGATGGTGTTGAACATGGTGGTCACCGGGTTTTTTGGCGCCGTCACCGCGCTGATCGATCCCGACGCGCTGCGCCAGGCCGTGGCCGCCTCGGTGCCAGAGAGCTTCCGCGACCTGAATCTGCGGGCCTTCGATAAGGGCTACGAAAATGGCGCCACGCTGCTGCATGCGCGCGCCGAGGGGAACCCCGAGCTCGACGCCTGGCTGGAGTGTTTGGAGCGGGAAGCCTGAGAATTTGTGGGGCTCAGTGGGGCAGGCTCGCAGCCTGCGCGGGCCTCGCAGGCCCGCTCTTCGGCGAGCGAAGCTCTCCTGCGGCGAGCGAAGCTCGCCTCCACAGGCTGAAGCCTATGCCACCAAAGCCTGCAAAAAGCCAGCCAGAGCTTCGAGGCAGGCGGCCTACGAGGCCGCCGCAGGCTGCGAGCCTGCCCCACTACCTCCATCTGCTGTTCTGCCGCTCCACCATCCACTGCGGATAGAGCTTGGGCGGCTGAGTAGTCAGCGCCAAGCGATCCGCTTCCGCCGCCGTCAGTTCCACTTCCGCGGCTTTCAAATTGTCTTCAAGCTGCGCTATTTTGTTCGCGCCGATGATGACGGAGCTCACTCCCGGTTGCGCCAGCAGCCATGCCAGCGCCAGTTGCGGTATGGTCGCGCCTTTCTCTTTGGCCATCGCATCCAGGGCCTCCACGGCGTCGAATCCGCGCTCTTCGTCGATGGGCGGGAAATCGAACCCGCTGCGCCGCGCGCCATCCGGCGAATCCTGTCCGCGCCGGTACTTCCCAGTCAGGAACCCGCCCGATAGCGGTGACCACGGCAGCACGCCGAGCCCCTCTTCACGGCACAGCGGCAGCAGTTCGTGTTCCAGGTCGCGGCCGGCCAGCGAATAATAGGCCTGCAGCGAGACGAAGCTCTCCCAGCCGCCGGCCTTCGCCATGCACAGTGCTTTCATCAGATGGCGGGCGGGCCAGTTCGAACAGCCCGCGTACCGCACTTTGCCCTGCCGCACCAGGTCGTCGAGCGCGCGCAGCGTCTCCTCCACGGGCGTCAGCAGATCGAATCCATGCACTTGATACAAGTCGATGTGACCGGTGGCCAGCCGCCGCAGGCTGGCCTCGCAGCCGGCCATGATGTGCTGCCGCGAAAGCCCATAGCCGTTCGCGTCGCCTTTGTGTTGAGCGGCCGCCCGGCTGGTGGGCGCGAAGACTTTGGTGGCTACCACCACCTCGTCGCGCGCCACGCCGCAATCGTGAATCGCGCGGCCCAATATCTCTTCCGACTCGCCGAACGAATACACGTCGGCGGTGTCGAAGAAATTGATGCCGGCCTCCAACGCGCGCGCCACAATCTGGTTGGCGCCCGCCTGGTCCACCACGGCGATGTTGAAGAAACCCGATCCGAACGTCATGGTGCCCAGACACAGGTCCGATACGCGCAGGCCGCTTTGGCCCAACTGGCGATAGTGCATGCTTCCATGTTCGCGCACTTCGCCCCCCGTTATAATCGTCCGTTGAGACGGAAACTTGTCACCGCGGCCTATTGGGCGGTTCCTTCCATCCTGTGCCTGATCCTGTACTGGCCGGGCTTGTTGGCGTGGTTCCAACAGGACGACTTCGTGTGGCTGAACCTGACGAATCAGGCGCACGGATGGGATGGCTGGCTGCGCACGCTTTTCGAGCCGACCCAGCAGGGAACCTGGCGGCCGCTCAGCGAGCGCGCGTTCTTCCTGGCGTTCGGCGCCATGTTCGGCAGCGACGCGCTGCCCTACCGCATTTGGGTGTTCCTCACCATGTTCGCGAACCTGGCGCTGCTGCAGTCGATCACCGCCCGCATGACACGCTGGCGCGCGGCCGGCTTCTGCGCCGCCATTTTGTGGCTGGTGAACGGCAAACTGGCCACGGTGATGTCGTGGACCTGTGAGTACATCCTGGTGGCTTGCGGATTCTTCCTGCTGCTGGCGTTGCACTTCTTCCTGCGGTATGTCGAAACCGGCGAGCGCCGCTACTATGGCTGGACGTGGGCGGCGTTTTTGACCGGCTTTCTGGCGATGGAAACCAACATCGTGTTTCCGGCGCTGGCGGCCAGCTATGCGCTGCTCTGCGCGCGCCGCTATTTCCGGCGAACGCTGCCGTTTTTCGCGGCGTCGGCGGTATACGGAATTCTGCACCTGGTCTTCGCACCCAACCAAGGCACGATACCTTATACCATGCATTTCGACAGCGCCATTCCGGCCACGCTGTGGACTTACTGGCGCAGGTCGTTCGAACCGATCGGTTTGCGGCACTTGTCGCCGTTTGCGCCGGTTGTTGGCGGTCTCTTGATGGCGGCGTGCACGCTTGCGCTGCTGGCGTTCACCGTCTGGCAGGCGCGGCGGAAGCAATGGCTGGCGCTGGTCCTGTTTGCCTGGTATTTGATCACGCTGGGTCCCGTGGTTCCATTGCGGGACCACATCACGGACTACTATCTGACACTGCCCGCCATGTGTCTGGCGATGCTGGGAGGCTACGCGCTGGTGTGGGCCTGGCGTCAGGGCGCCGTTTGGAAGGCGGTGAGTGCCGTGCTGGTGGCTGGCTTCGTGGCGCAACACGCGCCGGTGGGCCGGCGCATCGCCGAATGGTATCGCGAGCGCGGCGAGGCGCAGCGGGCGCTGGTGCTGGGAGTCGCGCGCGCACACGAATTGCATCCGGACAAAGTGATCCTGCTCGACGGCGTGGACGACGAATTATTTTGGGGCGCCATCGCGCAGCGGCCTTTCTTGTTCCTTCGGATTCCGGATGTATATCTGACGCCGGGGTCGGAAGCCGCCATTTCGCCGCATCCGGAACTGGACGATGTATCTAAGTTCGTATTACCCGCCGATGAGGCGCGCAGTGGACTGCAGAGGGGCCAAGTGGTGGTGTATCGAGCCGGAGCCGGGCCGCTGCTGAACATCACCAAGCAATATGTGCCGCCCGCCGGCGCGGCGGCTGCTTCGGCGCCGTTGCGCGTGGATGTAAGCGATCCGCTGGCCACGGACTATCTCGGCCCGGGCTGGTATCCGGTGGAATCGGGAATCCGCTGGATGGGGCGGACCGCCAGCCTGCGCATGCCGGGACCGCGCACGGCTGGACAGAGGTTGTACGCGACTGCGATTTGTCCGGCGGCGCAGTTGAAGAGTGGGCCGCTGCCGATGACAGTGGCTGTCGATGGCGTCCGTTTGCCGCCCGCGCCATTCACCAAGGGCGATGGGTGGAGCACTTTCGACTTCGCGCTGCCGCCGGAAAGTGTCGGCAACGGGGAGATCAACATCGCGGTGGAGGTGAGCCGCACGGTTCGCATCGGCGCGGACCGGCGGGATTTGGGGCTGGCTTTCGGACACTTCGATATTAAATAGGCCGCCGGCGCGGCTGCTTGGCGGTAGAATCTAAGTGGAGTGAACGTCATGCTCAACACGTTGGCAAAACGGATCCGGCACGACGAGGATCTGCTCAAGACCACCTCGCAGAGCTTGCTGCAAACGACGGGAGTGATGTTGATTTCGATGCTGGCGCTGCTGGCTGTGTGCGCCTGTATTTTATTGTTGGGGCGGTAAAGCGAAGAGCGGGAGGCGGCCTACGAGGCCGTCGCAGGCTGCGAGCCTGCCCCACGAGGCATCATCAGTCGGCGGTGCGCACTCTGCCTGCGAACAAACCTCGAATGCTGGAGACGACCATATTCATGCGCATCGCGAATTCGTCGGGCGCGATCGGCGCGAGGTGGTCGCAACCGGGCATGGCGCGGGCTATCACCGCCGGATCCGCCGGTCACTCGCCGGCATTCGCCTACATCCCACTAAAGCCGGCTTCTTGCGCCGCCATGCCATCGTGACATCGGGCGAGCAGGCAACCGCCGCGCCCGGGGCACTCCAACACTACCGAACGCAAGGCGATGCAATTAGATGCAAGACTATCGGCAAAATGGCATGATCGGCAAGAATGGCATGCGACCCAGCCTTCCCATCGCCGGCCTCGTCATCTGCCCACCCCTGCCACGAGCCTCATCCTTTGTTGTCAACAACATAGTAGGTTCCAAACCCCATGCCTGCCTACCAAAGGGCCACCTTCTAGCGCCAGCCGCAGCGCATGGCGCCGCCCCACTAGTGCTTGGTGAGGTTTTCGAATAGGAAAAGACCGCTTTTGCCGGCTACGACGAAGTCGAGGTCGCCATCGCCATCCAGGTCTGCGACGGGGATTTGCATGCCGCCTCCAGTGCGCGTGCTGTAGTCGACCACATGCTTCACCCACTCGATTCGCTTGCCGCCATCCAGGCGCATGAATTCGTACCAGTAGATGCCCAGCGGCTCGCGCTCGCCGGGATCGTGGCCGTTGTGCGCCATGTATCGCTTGCCGGTTAGCAGATCCATTTGGCCGTCGCCGTTCAGGTCGGCCAGGGTGAGGGCGTGCGCTTGCGACCAGCTTTCGTCGATGATGTGTTTGGTCCAGTGTCCGTCGGCGCCCTGCTCCAGCCAGAAGATGCCATAGTTGTGGGCCATGGACGTGACGATGTCGGGGCGGCCATCGCCGTTTACGTCGTAGACATAGATGAAGCCGGTGTCGCCGAGGTCGAAATCGGGATGCCACTTCCAGGCGCCGGTGCGCGGGTCGGGCGGGGCTTCGAACCAACCTTTGGGAGTGACGATGTCGTTGCGGCCGTCGCCGTTGACGTCGTAGACATAGATGAAGCCGGTGTCGCCGAGGTCGAAATCCGGATGCCACTTCCACACGCCGTTGCGCGGATCTGGCGGCGCTTCGAACCAGCCCTTGGGGGTCAGAATGTC
>Ga0187863_10001527_pt1 | contig 18335 bp, 18 predicted proteins | sample June2016WEW_11_1_FD_132975 | JGI IMG/M metagenome (GOLD analysis project Ga0187863, IMG submission 132975) | Peatland microbial communities from SPRUCE experiment site at the Marcell Experimental Forest, Minnesota, USA - June2016WEW_11_10 | ecosystem: Environmental > Terrestrial > Soil >... | reverse complement strand
TCAGCCGCCAGCTTGCCGGAGCTCGCGGCGAGCGCCTGCACGGGGCATAGCCTACGGCACAATTCGCATTTCTTGCAAAAATCCTTTTCGATGACCGGATCGCCCTCGATCTCCGCCGCCGTGAAAACCGAAACGTAGCGGACGCGTGGACCGAACTGCGGATTGATCAGGTTGTGACTGAAGCCGATGGTTCCAAGGTCCGCGTACTTCCCGGCGTAGACATAACTGAACGAAGCCGGCATCTTCTCCAGCAGGATCTCCAAATTGACGTAGCCGTCGCGAGGGATGGGAACCGCAGGGAATCCTCGCCCGTTCAAGAATAGCGCGAGCCGAAATGCGATCTGGTCCAGGGAGTTTGACCGGCATCACTTTGAAGGAGTGGCCTCAGTCCCGCTGCTCGAAGCTGGCGCGGCGATTGGGCTGCCGAATGTTTGCCGCTCGCACCGGGCCAGTCTACAGGGCAGCGCGCTCTCGTTTCTGCTCAGCCTCAGCGTGCCGGTTTCCGCGCTGGTGGCGGGAGAGGCGGCGCGGGCTGGTCTGCGGCGTGAGATCGACAATCTGAACCGCCGGCTGGCCGACCGAAAACTGTTGGAACGTGCCAAGGGCGTGCTCCAGACGCATTTCCAATGGAGCGAAGAGCAAGCCTACCTGGGTGGGACCGGATCCGTGCCATCCCGGCACAATCACGACGTTGTTATGCGACACGCGCGCCTCACTTCCCAGATGCAGTGACGGGTCGGACCGGCGGAGGAAGCGGCGCCGGGTTTATGTATCCGCGCGTCCCGTCCGGACGGATCGGGCCGGGGCCGAATCCCAGGTGGTCACGGTCAACGTTATTCTCGCTGCACGCGTATTCGGCGAGCAGTTGTCCGGGAGCGCCTGCCACCCAAGTCCGGGAGTAGCCGAACGGCTGCGTATAGAACTTGGGATCTTCGATGAGCGTCTCGACATGGAGGTGATCGGCATCGGGCCTGCTCCAGCGCTCGACCACATGCAGGGCATCGCTGTGCGGGCTGGCGTTCTCGTCGGCCCACACCTGCGCGTCCTTGAACGCGATCGAATCGATCACCAGCGTGTCACCATCCCAGCGTCCGATCTCTTCGCCAAAGAAAGACGGGTCGGGGTCGTCCGTGTGCTTGCGTCCATCCACCGGGATCAGCCGGTAGTATGTGTAGAAATAAAGAAACGCCACCAGCTTGGGCGTCTGCAGCACCATGAACGGCAGCCCGCTGGCGTTGTGCCGCGGAATGCCGCCAGGGATGCAAAGCGACTCCGGGTCTATGGTTGCAGTGGTGTTGTGCTTCCACGCCGCCTCGCCTTCCGGCGTGAACGGCAGTTTGAAGCCGGGAAGATCCTTTCCGATGTTGCCCACCGGCTTGGTGTTGCGGGTGCCTTTCCAGAACCCGTTGAAATCGGGGTGACCGTCCGCCGTCCGCGGCGTGGGTTTGGGAGCGCCGACGGGTTCCTTGCCGATCAAGTCGCTGAATGCCGCATCGGCAGGTTGCGCAGCCGGCGGTTTGGTGGGCGGAGTTTGCGAAAATGAAGGAACAGCGAAGTGCACCAGGGCCAGACCGGCCACAACTCCAATCAGCTTTGAGTGCATCATGTTTTTCACTCTATCGCAGGATGTGATATTTGTCCATCGATATAGTAGTATATAATACCGAATAAGCTTGTATCGCAAAAGGAGACTGTGCATGAAAGCAAACACGATTCTCGCACTTGGGATGCTGGGACTCGCAATCGGAGCGCCCGTTTTTGCCCATCATTCATTCGCCGCGGAGTTTGATGCCAGCAAGGCAGTCCGGCTCACCGGCACCCTCACCAAGATCGAGTGGACCAACCCCCACTCGTATTTTTACCTGGACGTCAAAGACGAGAATGGGGCTGTTGCGAACTGGGGCTGTGAAGGCGCAGCTCCGGGTGCGCTGTCGCGCAGAGGTTTCAAACGGGGCGACGTCAAACTCGGCGACACCTTGATCGTCGATGGCTACCGTGCCAAGGATGGCTCCCGCCTGATCGACGCGCGGCGTGTGACGTTGCCCGACGGCCGCACCATCTACGGTGGCACTCCCGGCGATGGCGGCCCCGGGGATACCGGCGGCGAGAAGTAGCCGCGCCCTTGTCTAGCGGGGATTCGGGGCCAGGCGCTTCTCTGGGTGAAGATCGTGGCACGCCCTGCATGTTGCCGCGAGATTGCCGTAGGCCTGAAGTGCCTGGTCGAAGCGCGCCGCTTTGGCCGCCGCCTCAATCCGTAGCGATGCCGCACGGAACTGTCGCGCCAAACCGAGGGCGTCCTTTTGCCCGGCCTTTTTCCAATATGCCTCTTCCTGTTTGGCGGTGCCCGTCAACTTCCCGGCGCACTCGACTGCCTTCGGCGCAAGCTTCGCGTCCAGGGCGTCTTTCAAGTCGTCCTTAACGTCCTGAGCTGCGTCCATCCACTCTTTATGCCGCGCGGCATCATTGGACCCACCGGCCAGACACCAGGCAGTCAGCAGCACCAGGACCAGTCTACTTTTCATGATGTCCTCACAGAAACCCGATCGCGCGGCCGGCCAGCCCCACTCCGAGCCAAAGCGCCATCGATACCACCGCAGCCGCCTTCGCGCCCGTGGACGGAGGCGCATCAGAAGGTGTCCGCCCGGCGCGCCGGTGAACCGCGAAGGTGAAGAGTACCGCGAGAGCGAACAACACCATTTTCAAGCGGAACGCGGGGTGGTAATAGCACTTCATGGGCTCCGCACCAACCAGGAGCAACCCGGACAGCACCATCGCGGCCAAACTGCCCACAAATAGCGGGGCGAGTTCGCGAGCCAGCCGGGGAGCCGATTGCCGCCGCAGACCGATCCCGAGCGTCCCCAAGTTCACCACCAGCACCGTTCCGCCCAGCGCGGCCAGGGCGAGCAGGTGGACCATCTCGACGGTGGCAAATCCCCACTTGGAATCCCGCATGGGCGCGAACAGCGGCGCATGCGCAGCCCAATGAAATAGAGGTAGCAGCGACATCTCAGTAATACGCGATCGCGCGGCCCGCCACGATGATGCCGCTCCACAGACTGAGCGACAGAAGGGCCATCACGCGAGCGCGCCTGGGTACGACTGGCGCCTGGTCCCACTCGGCCACGCTGCGGTAGATCGTCCGGTGAAAGACGAGCGGGTTCAAGCCGGCGGCGAGCAGGAGAAGCATTTTCAGCCGGAATACGGGGTTGGCGCACGACTTGGCAGCCTCCGCCAGAAACAGAAGCGCGCCGCTCGCCAACATCACCGCGAATCCGGCCCACGTCAAGGGCAGAAGCCGGCCGGCAACCAACGAGACCCGCTCGCGCTTCAGAATCAGACCGAGCAGTCGCAGGTCGACGATGGCGACCGTGCCGGCCAGCAGCGCGATCGCTAAGACGTGAACCGCTTCGATCACGGGGAAGACGACCTCGGATTCGCGAATCGACGTCGCCAGGCGCGTGTCGTTCAACCAGTGGCAGATTTGGAACAACGTCAAACGGGCCGCTCCATAGCTGGGAGACGGCCGATCACTTCCTGGGCGATTTCCCGCATCGGCGTCCGCCGCCGCCGGCTGATGTTGCGCAGGTGCAGGTAGGCTTGCTCTTCGGTCCAGCGGAAACGCGTCTGGAGCAGGCCCTTGGCGCGTTCCAAGAGTTTTCGGTCGGCCAGCCGGCGGTTCAGATTGTCGACCTCGCGCCGCAAGTCGGCTTTAGCCGCCTCAGCGGCCACCAGCGCGGAAAGCGGAACGCTGAGGCTGAGCAGAAATGAAAGCGCGCTGCCCTGCAGACCCGCCCGGTGCGAGCGGCAAACATTCAGCAACCCAATCACAGCGCCCGATTCGAGCAGTGGGATTGAGGCGACGCCTTCAAAGCGATGCCGGTCAAACTCCGGCAGCGCCGCGAACCTCGCATCCGACCAAGCCTTCTCGTGCAAGATGAGCGGCGCGCTGCGCTCAAAATGCGCTTTGGCGGCGTCCTCGGGCACTCCGACGGCAAGCGGCTCATCGCTGACCGGCAGACCCGCCCAGGACACCAGGTTCGCCGTTGCGGCCAGCGGGTCGAAGCTGTATACATACGCGCCTTGCGCCTGCGTTTCGTCTACCGCCAGGCCCAACAGCGCGGCCATCGCGGGATTACCTTCATCCACCCAGCTTGCCTGTGACGACTGCTGGTTGGGCTTTTGAATAATACTGATTGCGGTTGCCATCTCTTTTTCTCCCTATATGAATTCTTCCCTGGCCCTGGTCGGGACTCAGGTATCAGCTTCACGGAATCAACGTGCAAGAGTGACAACAACAGGATGAAGAAGTTCGCAAGCGCGATAGAAGGGCGATCAAAGGCAGCGTGTTGCGACGGCTAATCATGATCTAACTATTGTCTATAGACATTATAGATTATTCGCAGAACTTGTCAAGAGTGCAATCCCACAAACAGCTATCTAGGGGACCCGGTTCGGCGAGCGGAGCCGGATGGTCTCTGGAGGAGGGCGCGCGGTTGCCGGTACAGAGTTGCCGCGCGGCGAGTCTTCAGATCTCGTACTGCGCGAGCTCCGCGCTGTCCCGCGCCGGGCGACTGCTTTCCACCTTGCGCAGCAAATCGGCCAGGGTCGTGCGGTCCAGGACATCCGAAATGGCATCGCGCACTTCTCGCATGATGATTCGCGTCCCGCAGCCTTCTATGTCCTTGCACTCGGCGCACGGCCGATAGGCGGTTTCACTCGCGCACGGGATCGGCGCCAGCGGTCCCTCCATCATGCGAATGATCGACCCCACGGTCATCGACGACGGCGGCCGGCTCAAACGGTAGCCTCCCTTGCGCCCCAGCTTACTCTCGAGCAGCCCGTGGCTCTTGAGATCCAGCAGAATCGCTTCCAGGAACTTCAGCGGGATCGATTCTTCCCGTGCGATGGAGCCGATCATCACCGGCCCCTCCCGGTAGCGCCGGGCAAGAATCTGCATCGCCTTCAGGCCATACTGGGTCCGTTTTGAAATAGTCCGCATCGCTTCTATTCAGAGTACTCCGGAAACGACATGCCGGCACACAACCGCGATCAGGGCCTTGGTGCCTTGTTCCGGCTGGGTGCAAATACCTCTGGCGACCGGTCCCAATAACTTCATGCGGCTTCGACGTCCCTGCGGCTGGCTATTGGCGCGGGTGGCGTACGCACAGCGCTCGGTTCAGACCGGAATCGCCCATCACCACTGACGCCCTGCCCCCGTCGCCAAAGTCGAAAGCCCACTGCTCTCCCGGTTCGAGGCCGGGCGATGCACTCCACGCCCATCCGGTGATCTGAATCGGGCCCGCGACATGCCGGCCGCTCGCATTGGCGGGTCCGCCAAAGAGCTGCTGCAGATCGTCGATAGAGGGCAGCGTCCAGTCTTTATATCCGCCGACGGCCAGATCGCGGCAGTAGTTGGATGCCCGTGTCCAGCCCACGCCGTAACCGTTGTCCGCAGTGGCCCACATCAGCCCGGTCTTGGCATCCACCCAGTAATTGCGGTGTCGCGCTTCCCCACGAGTCGCCGCGGTTTGCCCCAGGGTTGCCGGGACCAAACCGAGCGCGGCGACGATTACCGCTGTTGAATGCAAGGTGTGCAGGAAGCGCATTTTTCTGAGCTCTCCATGCCCGCCGGAAGTGTCGGCGCCACCGGCGGGCAATCGTCGGGACGTCAGCGGGCGGTCGCGTCCGCCGTCACCTGCGCGCCGGAGTTCTCTTTCAGCAGACGCTCGATGGTCGACGTGAACTCCGCCTTCAGTTGCTGGTTGAAGACACCGCTTGCCGGACTGGCAAATCCGGCATGGGTGCCCTTCACGCGGCCATCGCGGCCGATGAAGAACGTAGCGGGCCAGGTATTCAGGTTCACGGCCTGGGGCACCTTGTCCCACATCTCCGACGGCTCTCCCGCGATCAAATATGTGTATGGCACGCGGTACTGCTTGATGAAGGCGTTCACCCGCTTCAGCGAGACCTGCTGGTCCGGCTCTTCGAAATCGAGCGCGACAATCTCCAGGCCCTGGTCGTGATATCTGTTGTAGAGTTGCACCAGATACTGGGCCTCGTCGTGGCAGTTGGGGCACCAGGTCCCGGTGACGATCGCGAGAACCACCTTCCTCTTGAACCTCGGGTCGAGGTTGGAGACGATTTTGCCATTGGTGTCCGGGAAGCTGTAAGTGAACACTTCGTTGGGGTCCCTGACGGTGGTGTGCGTCTGATAGTTGGATGGCTCGGGCAGGCCCTTCGCGCGAGCCGCTTCAGGCCGGTAAGCCACCAACGCACCGGCCCGCGGCGGCGTATTCAGATCGATCGCGAGCGTTCCATCGGATTGCGGCGTAATCTGCAGCAGTCCGGGTCGCGCGCCGTCGAAGTGGCTGGCCACAAACGTGCCGTCCTGCCAGGCGCCGGTGAGTGCGCCAGTGTCGCCATCCACTCGCAGAACCGTCGCGGTGATGTCGGCTCCGTTCTGCTGGACAATGAGACGCCATGCCTTTTCCCCCTTCGCAGACTCGTGCGGAATCTCCCAGACACCGTCGATGGACGGCACATTCGCCAACGCGGCCGCCGTCGGTGCCACATAGCGTTTGGCATGAAACGCGCTGCCGCCGCGGCTGGGGCCCTCGGCGCCGGCTGGACTGGCTCCGGGCGGACTGACTCCAGCGACGCGGCGCGTGAATACCACCTCGCCATCCAGTTCCCCATCCCTCACGGTGGCCTCTATGGACGTCAGATAATGCTCGAAGTTCAACTCCACCTTGCCTTCGTGAATGCTGGCGCTGGTTGTGGTCTCCGTGTCCGTTCCGTTGTAGAGCGTACCGACGACATTGGTTCCGTCGTTCGAAATATCGAGCCGGAACGGGATGGTCGCACTACCCTGCACAATCGTCGCGGCCCACCGTCCGTTCAGGTTCTCGGCAGTAGCGGGTTGGGCTGACGCGCCGATGCCGAAAGCGACGGCAACGGCCGCGGCCAGGTTTCTTACAAGAGTCTTCATCGTGAGTCTCCTCTCTCGAGTGGTTACGTTGACGGTTGATCCGGGCCGTCAGACGGTCCGAACGATTGTCCCCTCATTGAGCCTGTCCGACGAGTTCCCTCCACTCGTTGGGCAGACCTGGCTTAGTATCCACCAGGATTTCGAGGATCGCCCGGCGATCCTCCCCCGAGAGGGACGCGAACTCGGGGCTTTGGTCGCGACCGCTCAGGACTTCAAAAAGACGCCGATACACGTAGTCCTTGGCTGGCTGCGGTATCGCGCCGAACGCCTCCGAGTAAATCAAGTAGCTGCACGGGTATTTGAAAATCCGCCTGCGCAGGTCGAAATCGCGCAAGCTTCGTCCGCGCCGATCTCGCGGCCCGCGTGCGGCGAATTCCTCCGCGAAACCGGACGTGCCTGCCACGTGGTCTTCCAACCGCGCTTCGTTGGCGAAGAGCAGATACCGCACGAGCTGTTCGGCTGGCCGCTCAAATCTCTGCCGGGCGGCATCCGAAACGGTTCCCGGCGGTGCACCAGGAGCTGAGCCGGATGCTGCGTTGCGGGTCTCCTCTGCGTACAGGGCCAACCTGGTTTGATAGTTGGTTTGAGTGATCAGGTTGTGCATCTGCGTTTGGTGGGCCAGAACCAGATGCGCCACGATGTCGCTGAACCCCGATAAATAGTCGGTTGCGTCCAGCAGGCCCGCCAGGTCCGGCAGACTGGCGTGAGTCGTGCGGTCCAATTGCTCCGGGCGAGACTTCTCGGGAAGAATGGTATTCCCCATGTGCGCCTGCTTGCCCAGCGAGCCGGTGACATACCATCCTCCCCACCGGTCCGGCAGAGCGCTTTCCTGACCTGTGATATAGGATCGGGTTCCTGGCGACTGTGTGCCGTCCGGGCTGGTGAATACCGACCGCAACATCACACCTGGCACTCCGCGCGTGGAAGTTGCCGCCACGTGGCACTGCACGCAATCGAGCGCGGCGCGTTCGAACCGTGGATGCGATGCGCGTTGGTCGTTCAGGATATAGAAGATCGCGCCCTGCATCGGGTCGAACGAGATGAATTCCAGGGACGCTCCATCATGCACGCGGCCGACGTATATGTCATCGTTGAAATAGAGCGCGCGCGGCCGTTCCGGAGAGATCTTCGGGAACTGAAAGCTGGTTTTGGAGAACACCAGCGTCTGCGAACTGACCGGCACATGCAAGGCACGAAGGACCGGCCGCAGATAGCCACGCCCGGCTTCATACTCCAGCCGCACCTCCCCACGGTCGAGCTGCTTTTGCAGCCGCGCGATAGGGTCATCGAGGTTTTCGGAACGATAGTTGATGGGTGCGTCCGAAAACGGTACGTACCCCTGATTCTTCACAACCTGCCCGAGCAACAAGACGCCGCTGAGCGCGAAGGCGGCTAACAATGCGGCGCGGGCGCCAGTGCGTTTGCGCTTTACCAAAATGCCAGCTCTCACGCAGTTCTCCTAAACAGGTAGAGCTTAGGAACCGCAGCGTGGGGACACTAAGACCGGGCGAAGCCGCGCAGGCGCATCACCTTGCGAATCGTGGGAGGCAACCAGAAACCTGCACCCTCTTGCAGTCTGGAAAACCTATCAAAACGACAGCATCGCCGGATATTTCTCTATTATGTTGATCGAGTATAGTATGGTCGCTTCGGGCCTGTCAATACCCCTATTTCTATCGAGTTCAAAGACGTTCACGCTATAATCGAGTATATTCAGGCGTTTTTGTATGAAACTGAACCTTGCCTGCCCTTCACCTAAGCCGGAAGTTGGATCGACGCTGAGGCGGGACGTCGTCGACGAGGTTGCACGCCTGGGCAGCACACTGATCGGGTTTGCCCCTGCTTCCCGTTGGGCCGATGCCGGCGAAGTGGCGGCGGACTATCGCCCCGACGCCATCTGGCGTTTAGCGAAGACGGTGATTGTGGTGGGCGTTCCCATGCTTCTGCCGATTGTGGAAAGCACACCGTCCATCAATTACCAGGAGATGTACAACGCGAGCAATGTGCTGCTGGACCAGATCGCATTCCGGCTTGCGCTATTCCTGAACGGGCGAGGATTCCCCGCGATTCCCATCTCTCGCGACGGCTACGGCAATCTGGAAATTCTGCTAAAGAAGATGCCCGCATCGTTCAGCCATGTCTACGCCGGGAAGTACGCGGGCGTTGGAACCATCGGCTTCAGTCATAACCTGATCAATCCTCAGTTCGGTCCACGCGTTCGCTACGTTTCGGTCTTTACGGCGGCGGAGATCGAGGGCGACCCGGTCATCGAAAAGGACCTCTGCAAGAAATGCGAATTGTGCCGTAGGCTCTGCCCTGTGCAAGCGCTGGCTGCGAGCCCCGGCAGGTTGGAGGCTGAGTTCGATGCAGTGGCTTGCACAAGGCATCATCAGGCGCTGGTATCGCAGTCGCGGTGGCCCTGCGGCGTGTGCCTCAAAGTCTGCCCCATCGGCGAGGACCGCAAACTCTACCAGCGCACCAACGTGGCAGACTATCTCAGAGAGGCCGAGGCCCTGCGGATCGATCCGCGGGACGCCCGGTACAAGCATCTCACCCACCTCCGCACGCACGGTTCAGACGTCTGACCATAGCAGTCTCGCCAGGCGTAGGGCCCGGGCCCGGTGCGCTTACTTGCCGCTAATGTCGTAAGCCCATAGCGAATCGAGTTCGCGTACGTAGAGCCGCCCATTGGCAATCGCCGGGTAGGCCCATGCTTTTTCCATCGCGTTCCGGGCCTTCTTCGGCCGGTCCGGCGGTGTGAAGCGTCCCTTCTCGCGATAGGCTTCGGGCGTCGCTTCCACCAGGATGACGTCGCCGTTTTCGGTGTGGATATAGAGCCGGTTGTCGGCCGAGACGATCGATCCGGCGCCGGCGCTGGCTTCCTGCCACAGCACCTTGCCGGTGGCCCAATCGGCCGCGACCAGACCGTCGGCCGTGGTGCCAAAGTGGGTAGCGCCAATCACCACGGAACCGCCGATGCTGTTGGGGAGACCGCGCTGCAGATAGACCTGCTCCGGCGCAGCACTCTGAGTGGAGGCCGGATGGATGAGCCCGCCGGGGCCGCGGTTCGCCGCGGTGTAAATGTAACCGGTAGCTGCCAAGGGTGAAGGCATGTTGGCGGTACCTTTACCCGTCGCGTCGTAGCGCCACAGGAACTTGCCCGTTTTCGCGTCCACCGCCACAAGTCCCCTCGCCAGAAACTGCACGTACTCCCTGCGGCCGCTGGCCTCGACGACGATGGCCGAGGCATAGGCCGCGTCGTCGCCGCCGGGAACCACCGACTTCCAGATGGTCTCGCCGGTCTTCTTGTTAAGCGCTATGACCGTAGCTTGTGCGCCGCCGGGCGTCACAATCACCGCATCGCCATCGATCAGCGGCGATTCCGCATAGGCCCACTTGCCGGGAACGCCGCCGAAATCGGTGCGCAGGCTCTTCTTCCACTGAATCTTGCCGTTGGAGGTTTTCACGCACGCCAGGTCGCCATCGGAGCCCAGCGCATACAGCAGCCCGCCATCTATGGTCGGCGTGGAGCGGGCCGTGGGAAACGAAGGCATCTGGCTCGGATTTCCGACTTTCCCGAGCGTGGTGGACCAAATCCGCTTGCCATCCCTGGTCGAGAGCGCCTGCACAAACTCGTTGTCCAGGCCGCGGTTGCCCAGAATATAAATGCGATTCCCCACAATGGAAGGCGCCGCGTAGCCGTCGCCAATGTTTGTAGCCTGCCAGACCAGGCGCGGACCGGCCTTCGGCCACTCCTTCAGCAGAGCGGTTTCGGCGGAAACCCCGTTCCGCTGCGGCCCGCGCCATTGGGGCCAATCGGCCGCATAGGCAGTCAAGGGCAGCAGGGCGACGCCGCAGACAGAGCCCAGAAGCCTTTGCGTTCTCATAGTTCACTCCCTGAATAGATTGTCGCCAACCAACTGTCGTCTGTCTATAGTGATAGTGTAATTGCAGATCTGAAACACTTCGATTCATCCTGCTGTCCGGCGTCCTGCTGCATTTTTCAAGGGTTTTTCGTCAAAGGCCCTTGACTCGCTCAAGATAGTAGACTAATATCGGATCTTGAAATCCTGGAATTCTCGGGACAGAGACATTTCGATGATCCATGGCGCAAAGTGGTCGCGAAGAGAGCTGTTCGCCGGATCGGCGGCAACCACGCTGGGGCTGGTTTCAGCCGGGACTCTGGCGTTCGGGCAGGGCCAGCGAACACCCGGCACCGGCGTCGAACGATCGCCGGAACTCGACCAGTTCCAACCCGCCGGCACTCCGGACGAAGCGCTTTGGCACAAGATCCGATCGCAGTTCAGCCTGCGCGATGACCTGGCATTTCTCAATACGGGGACCTGCGGTCCGGTGCCGCGGCCGGTGTTGGATGTGCAGGATCACTACAGCCGCGAACTGGCGCGCGATCCGAGCAATAACTTTCGCGGGTCAGAGCTGAGTTCGGTGCGCAAGCGGCTGGCCGGGTTTGTGAACGCTTCGCCGGACGAAATTGCGCTGACCCACAGCACGACCGAGGGCCTGAACCTGTTCGCCCACGGGCTCGACTGGAAGCCCGGCGACGAGGTTCTGCTCGGAACTCAGGAGCACTTCAGTGCGCACGAAGCCTATCTGTGGGTCGAGAAACGCTACGGCGCCCGCATCGTCTGGGTGGACGTTCCGGCGGCGCCGGAAAGCGTGGAGCAAGTGGTGGCGCTCTACGCCAAGGCCATCACGCCACGAACCAAGGTCGTGGTGCTCAGCGAGGTCGCCTACACCTCCGGGTTGTGCTTGCCGCTGAAGGAACTCTGCGATCTCGCCCACAACCGAGGAGCGCTGGTTTCGGTGGACGGCGCGCAGGCTTTCGGAGTGGTTCCGCTCGATGTCAAGGCGATCGGCGCGGACCACTATGCCGCACCGGGCCAGAAATGGCTGCTGGCCGGCACGGGCACCGGCTTTTCGTACATCCGCAAGGATGTGCAGGAGCAGGTCTGGCCGCTCACGGGCTATGTCGATGCGAAAGGATCGGGCGGCAAGGGCGCGCCTCCCGGCAATCGTTACGAGCGCAGCGGGCAGGTGAACATCCCGGCGGCGGCTGGCATCGCAGCCGCGGTGGATTTTCAAAACGCGATCGGCAAAGACAATATCCACGCGCGTTCCCTGCAACTGACCGGGCAACTGCGCGACGGCCTGAAGCGGATTGAGGGCGTAACGCAAGTGACATCGTCGGATCCACGGCTATCGGCGGCGCTGACCGTGTTCTCCATTCACGGTGTCCCGGCGCAACAAGCGCTGAAGTGGCTTGCCGAGCACGAGCGCGTCCAAATCCGGGCCATCAAAGACGGCGGCGTGGACGCAATCCGTGCCTCGACGCACTTCTACAACACACCGCAGGAAGTCGACCGACTGCTCTCCGGTGTGAGTTACCTGGCGGAACACGCAGCCCAGTTCGCCAGTCCGGCGGCGTCCATATGAGTTCGTGGCTGGTGCGTCTTCCGAGCAGAGTAGCGCGCCGTCGCCGCTAACCCGGCACAGGGCGCAACGTGTTCACTCCTCTGCGTCCACCCACCTGTGCCGGCTGCAGCTCGGCTCGAGGCGTCAAATCCCGCTCGACGCGCAGCCAGCCCGAAGTCAGAATCCGGCAACGAAGCCCGCCGCGTCCGCGCAGCCATGCTTCCGCGCCGGGTCCGACCGCCAGGTCCATCCAGTAGCAGGGTCGGCATTCTTCGACGCCGCGCAATTGAATCCCTTGCAATTGGAATGCGAGCCCGATCAGCGTGTTCAGATCCGCTCCGCTCACGAGGAGGTTGCGGCGCAACGCCGACGGTTGCGCGCCGGTGACACCCAGGTCGCGCTGCATCGCGAGGAACACCTCGCGCGAGAACAGCGTCACCTGTCCCAGCGGATGCTTCGCCGAAGCGAAGAACCGGTCGCCCCGCAGCCCCTGGCCGGCGACGCACTCGACCTCATCGAGTTCCAGGATCGGATGCGACAGCGCACCCAGGCCGTGGCGCCCGAAGAACTGGTGGCCCTCCGAGATGTAGATGTTGTGCAGGGCCAGGGATGGTTGACGCATGGCCGGAAACCGCGATCAGCGCGGGAAAAAGGCCTCCGCGTATTCCTCCGCCTTCACGCCGCGATAGGCGGGCACGATGACGAACGACGGCTGGTTGACACCCTCGGGTTGTACGGCGCCAGCGCGCCGGGCGATCTCCTCGACCGGTCCGAAGCTGAGCGCCTCGCCAGGGCACGTCGAAACGCAGGCCGGCTGCTTGCCCGCATCGAGCCGCGTGTAACAAAGGATGCACTTCTGCATCTTGCCGCTTTTGCCGTACTGGGGCGCACCGTACGGGCAAGCTGCGCCGCAGCTCTTGCAGCCGATGCACTTCTCCCGATCCACCACCACGATGCCGTCTTCGGCGCGCTTGGAAATCGCTTCCACCGGGCACGCCGCAAGGCAGGACGGCTTGGCGCAGTGCATGCACGCTTTCGATAGCGCGATGTTGGTGACGTTGGGGAACTCGCCATCCCAGCGATTCACCACGCGGCGCCACCTGGGCCCAAGCTCCGTATGATTAACCGCTTTGCAGGCGACTTCGCACGCCTGACACTGCACACATCGCCCCGCGTTGACGTAGAAACCGAGTTGCTTCGCCATACTATGCCTTCCTCACCTGGACCAGCGTCTGGCTCGTCATAGCCGTCACCACCGGATCGTAGGCTTTCTTCGTATCCGTGCTGTACATCAAGTTGGCGTTGGCGCCACCGCGCAGCAGCGGGTAGTAGGGCTTGCCCAATTCATTGCAGCCCTGCCACCAGCCGTGGAGCAACATCACGGTATCCGGCCGTATGCCCGGGTTCACGTCGGCCTTCACCTTGACCACGCCGTACAGCGACTCAACGATCACCCAATCGCCGGGCGCGATTCCGCGCGGCCGCGCCGTTTCGGGATGGATTTGCAGCGTAGGGTCCGGCATCACCTCGCGCAGGTACGGCACGTTGCGCAGCCAACCCGCGTTATACACCTTCGAAGTATGAAAATCGGAAAACGTAAGTGGGTACTTATGGAGTAACTCGGGGGTCGCGGTGGGACTCTCGGGCGGTTCTACCCATTCCGGCAGCGGGCTGAAGCCGTTGTCTTCCCAAGTGGTGTTATAGATGGCTACCTTGCCCTGCGGCAGATAGGGCGGCTTCGAGAGCCGCGTACTGGGCGTCTTGAACACCTGTTCGTATTTTTCGTACACCGGCTCGCGCCTGGGTTGCCGGATCCCGGCCGGCTTGGCGCGCAGTTCCTCTTGTGTGACGCCGTACGGCTTGAGTTGCTCGTTCATGCACTCGGTGATGCTTCCGTTCCAGAAGTCCGTACCATAGCCCATGCGCACACCGAGGTCGATCCAGAATTCGTAATCGGACTTATAGTCGCCCAGCGGCTCGATCACTTTGTTTCGCGCCATCACCCAGCCTTCGCCGGCTTCGAATGGATGATCGGTCTCATACCCGGTCGCCACCGGTATCACGATATCGGCGAATGCCATGTCGGCTGTCTGCATGACATCCACCACCACGTAGAAATCGAGCTTCTTCAGCGCTTCGATTACGTTGCGCGTGCCGCGCGTGCTGACGGTTGGCTGGGTGCCGGGAGCGATGATGGCCCGCACCGGGTACGGCTGGCCCGTCAACACGCTTTCGAAGATGCGGTAGTAAGCCGACGAGGTGCCCTCGCCACCCGGTTGCAGTGCGCGCGGGAATTCCGGTCCCACCAGCTTGTCCACCCATTCCTTGGTGTAGCGATCCTGCAGGCCCAGCGGCTTACCCCTGCCGCCACCACCCCGGCCGCCCGAGAAAACATCGCCGCCGGGTTTGTCGAGATTGCCCGTGATCGCCATGAGGATGGCCACGGCGCGTATGGCGCTGTTGCAGCCCGGCGCGTGCTCGAAGCCGTTACCATGATCGATACAGGCCGGCTTCGTAGTGGCGTATAGCCGGGCCACGTCGCGGATTTGCTTTGCCGATACGCCGGCGATGGGCTCGGCCCATTCTGGCGTGTGCCGCTGCACGTGATCCACCAGCTTGTCGAAGCCGAAAGTCCATTTCTCGACGAATGCGGCGTCGTAAAGTCTCTCCGTGACGATGACGTGCAGGAATGCCAGCGCCAGTGCGGCGTCCGTACCGGGACGAATCGGAACCCAGACATCGGAAAGCGCCACGTCGGGCTCCATGGTCGGCTTGATGGAAATGATTTTGGCGCCGCGTGCTTTGGCGTCGAGCAGTTGTTTGACGCTGCCCTTCGAGCTTCCGGCGTACACGGGCTGCTTCCCCCAGATCATCAGCAGGTTGGTGCGATCGATGTCCGGCTGCGGCTGTGCGCCTAGCGTATAGGAAAACGTGAACGCTTTCTGCACCGCGCAAATCCCGCTATGGCCGTAGTTCGGGCTCCCGTGCGCGGTCAGAAACCGGTATAGGTAGTTACTATAGGTGCGATGGGCGGGGGACAGGATCGACAGCGACTCCGGACCGTACGTGGCCTTTTGCTCCTTCAGTTTCGCCGCGATGGTGTCGAGCGCCTCGTCCCAACTAATGCGCTGGAAGCGGCCCTCACCCTTTGCACCTACCCTCTTCAACGGGTATTTGAGGCGTTGCTCTGAGTACACCCACTGCGGCGCTGCGTGCGCCTTCGGGCAGTTCTTACCGTGGTTGAGCGGCGCGTCGGGCCAGCTTTCGATTCCCACGAACTTGCCATCGCGTACGATGGCGAGGATTCCGCAGCCGGCGCTAGGGCCGCACATCGCGCAAAATGTCGGGATGGCTTTTTCAGCCGCGGCGGCAGTGGGCGTGGCTTCGGCCGAGGGTCCGCTGAGGAGGACGGAGGCGACGCCAGCGGCTCCAGTCACAGCGAGGACCTGGCGGCGTGTCGGAGCGGCGGTCGTTGTGGACATTTGCGGGTGCTCCAGTGGATTTCCCTCTTGAGATCCGAAAATCCAGTTTCTTGGTACTGCTTCTGAGTATAAGGCCTGATTGTCGATAGGACAAATGGTAATTTGATATGATCTGACAATGGAACGACTCAGGCCTGCAGGTGTCGCAGGATTCGTGCTCGTTGGCGGTCGGAGCTCGCGCATGGGGCGCGACAAGGCGCTAATGGGGTACGGGGACCATACCCTCGTCGAGCATATTGCGAGCATTGTGGAGCGGGTGTGCGGGCCGGTTGTTCTGGTGGGCTGCCCGGAACGCTATCGTGCGCTGCCCTATCCCGCGATTGAGGACGTCCTGCCGGACCACGGTCCCCTCGGCGGCATTCAAACAGCGCTTTGCGCCTCCAAGGCCGAATGGAACATGGTCGTTGCGTGCGACATGCCCTTAATTGCCGAAGAATTGCTGGAGTCGCTTCTGGAGGCCGCGCAGCAGTGCGGCGGGGACTGTGTCGTTCCCGTTTCCCCCGGCGGACACCTTCAGCCGCTATGCGCCCTCTATCGTCGGCGGTGCCTGGGTGCGGTGAGCGCCCTGCTGGGCCGGGGAGTACGGAAAATGCGCGAGGCGATCCCGCAACTCCGGGCGGTCCCGCTGCCGATGCCCTCGGCTACACCGTTCCAGAACCTCAACACACCAGAGCAATGGAACGCTCACCGGACGGCTTTTTGGGAGCCATGACAACCGAAACCTGCGTCCACTCCGGTACGGGCCAAAATGCTGAGAAGATTCACGTTTAAAGATCCGGACAAAATTGTCTCTTGACATGTAAACTCGATCACCATATAATCCATCTAATTACTGGACAATTGGTAATTTATCGAGTCCAGTAGAAACAGGAGCAGTGAGCATGAGTTGCGAGTTTCATTGGTGTTCCGGACTGGCGGCGATAGCGTTGGTGTCCGTGTCAGCGGCGCACCAGTCTCCGCCCATTGAAGCAGCACGCGGTTTTGGGTCCTCTTCCTGCTGTTGTTGTTGCCTCTAGTACCCGTCTCCTCCCGCTAGAATTCTCTAGCTCCCAGCCAAATATTCGACAGGGAACTTCCTCGATGAAGCAATCGAGATGGGTGCCCTGGCTCTTCCGAGCAACTAGGTTCGCGCTCTCGCGAGCTCTACATTTGGAGCCTTGGGCAGGTGATCCGTTTGACTAATGTGTAGCCGTGAAAGGTATCTATATGAAATTGTTCGTTTACGTTCTCCTCATTTCAGTTGTCGCCTTTGCGCAGTCATTTCAGGGCTCGTTGCGGGGCCGGATCCTCGACCCCAGCGGGGCGGCGGTCCAGAGTGCCAAGCTGACGATTACCGACGAAGCAACCAAGCTGAGCCGCGCGACGATCACCAGCGATCAGGGCGACTATGCGTTCAACGCGGTGACACCGGCCACTTATACAGTGACCGTCGAAGCGCCCGGTTTCAAGCGTTCGGAGCGCCCGGGCGTTTTGGTCTCGACGCAAGCTGCCGTCACGGTCGATCTGCGGCTCGAGTTAGGCGCGGTCGGCGAGCAAGTCGACGTCACTGCCGAAGCGCCCCCACTACAGACAGCCGACGCATCAACCGGGCAACTGATCGACTCCCAGAAGATCACGGACCTGCCGGTTCTCGGGCGAAACCCATTCTTCATCGGCAAATTGGCGCAGACCGTCGTGTTTGTCGCCAACCCGAAGTTTGCCCGCATGCAGGACCAAAACGGCAATTCGCAGGTTTCGATCGCGGGCGGTCCGCTGCGGACTAACAACTACCTGGTGGATGGGATCTCCATTACCGATTCGAACAATCGCGCGGTGATTGTCCCCTCTCCCGAAGCCGTTCAGGAGTTGAAGGTTCAGGCCAGCACCTATGACGCCGAGGTGGGACGCACCGGCGGCGGCACGTTTAACACGTTGCTGCGCTCGGGAACGAACGACATACATGGCAGTGCGGTCGGCCACATTCGCGAGACGGACTGGCTGGCGAACAGCTTCTTCGCGAATCGCGCCGGTAATCCAATCCCCAATCAGCCATTCCGCGATTGGGCGGGTTCTCTCGGCGGTCCCGTCGTGGTCCCGAAACTCTACAATGGGCGAAACAAGACGTTCTTCTTCCTCAGCACTGAGGCCTACCGCCAGCGCGATGGCTCCACCAGTTTTCTTGCCGTGCCCACGGCACTCGAACGGGCGGGGAACTTCTCGCAGAGCTTGACCAGGAGCGGATTTCAAACCGGGAGCGGAGCGTTCCAGACGATCTACGACCCGCTCAGCACGGCTTCCAACGGAACGCGAACGAAGTTCCCGGGAAACATCATTCCGCAAAGCGAGTTGAACCCCGTCGGAGTGGCGCTCGCTGATTTCTACCCGAATCCGAACGCACCCACGCAATATTATCAACAGACCAATTACGACTTCACGGGGAGTTACCCGAACCG
>Ga0187863_10001526_pt1 | contig 18336 bp, 17 predicted proteins | sample June2016WEW_11_1_FD_132975 | JGI IMG/M metagenome (GOLD analysis project Ga0187863, IMG submission 132975) | Peatland microbial communities from SPRUCE experiment site at the Marcell Experimental Forest, Minnesota, USA - June2016WEW_11_10 | ecosystem: Environmental > Terrestrial > Soil >... | reverse complement strand
TCGAGGACCTCGGCGCGGTCGCGGATCGCCGCCTCGAATTCGCCGAGCGCGTCGCGTCCGGTGGTCGCAAGTTTCACGTGGGCGAAGATGGTGAGGTCCAGGCCGAGGGCGTTGCGGTCGAGAAGCGCCACTCGCGCCTTGATGACGCCGTCGCGCTCGAGTTGTTGAATTCGCCGCCAGCAGGTGGTGGTCGAGATGCGCACCTGGGAGGCGAGCTCCGCCACGGACAGCGCGCCTCGCCGCTGCAGGATATCGAGCAAACGCAGGTCGAGCCGGTCGATTCCGCGATGAACAGAATCTTCCATTAATCTGTCAAAATCGGAATGAACATACCAAATTATCCGATGCACCCCTAACGAATGCAACATGGCTGGTCGGAGGGCGTAACGTACAACAATGAACAAGCACTCGCGCCTGCACCTGCCGAAGCCCCCTGCGCGGCCCGGCGAGAAGCCCGATTTCAGCTATGTCCACCTGTCGCCCGCCGGCGCGGTATCGCGGCCCGAGGTGAGCGCCAGGGTTCGCGATCTGGGCGCCCTCGCGGTGGAACTCGTGCGGGTGCTGGATGAGGACCACGAGGCCGTCGGCCCCTGGAACCCGCATCTCGACCCGGAGGAGCTGCAGGTCGGCCTCCGGCACATGCTGCTCACGCGGCTCTACGACGACCGGATGCAGCGCACTCAGCGCGCCGGAAAAATTTCCTTCTACATGCGGTCATTGGGAGAGGAAGCGGTGTCCGTCGCGCAGTGCATGGCGCTCAAGCCGGGCGACATGCTGTTCCCGTCCTACCGCAACCAGGGACTGCACATTGCGCGCGGCACATCGCTGGTGGACATGATGTGTCAGCTGCTGTCGAACACGCGCGACATGTGCAAGGGACGGCAGCTGCCGGTGATGTACCACTCGCGGCCCGGCAACCTGTTCTCCATATCGGGCAACCTCGCCACGCAATTCCCTCAAGCGGTCGGCTGGGCGATGGCAGCGGCGCTCAAGGGCGAAGATCACCTGGCAGCGAGCTGGATCGGCGAGGGCTCGAGCGCGGAAGCGGACTTTCATCACGCGCTCCTCTTCGCCTCCGTCTATCAGGCGCCCGTCATCTTGAATATCGTGAACAATCAATGGGCCATCTCCACCTTCCAAGGGTACGCCGGCGGCGAGCAGCGCTCGTTCGCGGCACGGGGGCCGGGCTACGGCATTGCCGGCATTCGCGTCGACGGTAACGATTTCCTGGCGGTGTACGCGGTCACGCAATGGGCGGCGCAGCGCGCCCGCACCGGAGGGGGGCCGACCGTGATCGAGCTCGTCACCTATCGAGCGGCGGCGCATTCCACCAGCGACGATCCGGCGCGTTATCGCGCCAAGGACGACCAAGAGCATTGGCCGCTGGGTGATCCGATCGAACGGCTGAAGCGGCACTTGATCAAGCTCGGCGAATGGTCCGAGGAACGGCATCGGGCGCTCACGGCCGAGCTCGATGCGCTGGTCGCCTCGAGCTGGGCGGAGGCCGTGACCTACGGCACCATGACCGAGGGCCCGAAACTCAACGCGGACCTGATGTTCGAGGATGTCTTCAAGGAGATGCCGCGGCACTTGATACGGCAGCGGGCGCAGATGCGCGCGGAGCTCGATGCGGCTCATGCGGCCGGCTCTCGCGCGGAGGGCGCGGGCGCGACCGGCGCGGGCGCGACGGGCGCGGGCGCGACGGGCGCGGGCGCGACGGGCGCGGGCGCGACGGGCGAGGGCCCACGCGCGACGCCCGGCGGGGAGCTTTAGTCCGTGGCCAACATGAACATGATTCAAGCGTTGAATTCCGCCATGGACATCATGCTCGGGCGCGATCCGTCCGTGGTGCTCATGGGCGAGGACATCGGCTATTTTGGTGGCGTGTTTCGCGCCACGGAGGGGCTGCAGCGCAAGTACGGCGAACATCGCGTGCTCGACACGCCCATCGCCGAGGGCGGCATCATCGCCGCCGCCATCGGCATGGCGGTGAATGGTTTGCGGCCGGTGGCCGAGATTCAGTTTGCGGACTATATCTATCCGGGGTTCGATCAAATCGTCAGCGAACTCGCACGGCTGCGCTACCGCAGCGCCGGCGACTTCTTCGCGCCGGTCACGATTCGAACGCCGTGCGGCGGCGGCATCCGCGGAGGCCAGACCCATTCGCAAAGCCCGGAGGGCATCTTCACCCACGTCAGCGGCGTGAAGGTCGTCATGCCCTCGAATCCGTACGACGCGAAGGGGCTCCTGATCACGGCGATCGAGGACGATGATCCGGTGGTGTTCTTCGAGCCGAAGCGCCTGTACAACGGTCCCTTCGACGGCGACCCAGGAAAGCCGGCCGTGCCGTGGAGTGCTCACCCGAAGGGCCAGGTGCCGGAGGGCCATTACACCGTGCCTTTGGGATTGGCCGAGGTCGTGCGCAAGGGCACGCAGCTCACCATCGTGACCTACGGCACCATGGTATTCGTCGCCCGGGCTGCTGCTGCCGCCCTCGGCGTGGACGCGGAAATCGTGGATGTGCGCTCGCTCGTGCCCTTGGACGTGGAAACCCTCGTCGCATCGGTCAAGAAAACCGGACGCTGTGTCGTTGCGCATGAGGCCACGCGCTTCTCGGGGTTCGGCGCCGAGCTTGTGGCGGTGATCCAGGAGGAGTGTTTCTGGCATCTGGAGGCGCCGATTCAGCGGGTCGCCGGCTGGGATACGCCGTATCCGCACGCGTTCGAATGGGAGTACTTTCCCGGGCAACAACGAGTCGCGACGGCCATCAAGGCCGTGATGGAGTCGGCATGAGTCAGTTCGTGTTCAAGATGCCGGATCTGGGCGAGGGGACGGTGGAGGCCGAGATCATTGCCTGGCACACGGCGCCGGGCGCCACCGTGGCCGAGGACCAGATCATCGTGGAAGTGATGACCGACAAAGCGGCGGTCGAAGTACCGGCGCCGGTCAGCGGCAAGGTGGTGTCCATCACCGGTGCACCGGGCGACAAGGTGGCGGTCGGCTCGCCGCTGATCGTGTTCGAGCGCGATGCTCCCGGCCCATCGGCTCCCAAACCCGCGGCCGCCGGGGGCTCGGGGGCGGCCAGCCCGGCCGCCGCCAAGGCCGGTGCGCCCAGCGCGGCTGCCGCCAAGGCCAGCGCGCCCAGCCCGGCTGCTGCGCCCAGCACGGCCGCCGTGCCTGCCGCTCCGGCGGGACGCATCATGACCTCACCCGCCAACCGGCGGCGCGCGCGTGAAGCGGGCATCGATTTGGCCACTGTGGCGGGCTCGGGCCCCGGCGGCCGGATCGTCCGCGAGGATCTCGCCGCCGCTGCGGCCTTGGCGCCGCCACCGGCCTCCGCAACCCCGCCCGCGGGCGGCGACGTTTCCGCGGAAACGTCGGAAATCAAGGTCATCGGCGTGCGCCGCCTCATCGCCGAGCGGATGAGCGAAGCCAAGCGCAACATCCCGCACTTCGCCTACGTCGAGGAGGTCGATGTCACGGAACTCGAGGCGCTGCGCCAGCACCTCAACTCGAAGCACGGCCCGGGCGAACCCTCGTTGACCTACCTGCCGCTGGTCATTGCGGCCTTGGTGCGGACATTGGAGTCCTTTCCGCAATGCAATGTGCTGTACGACGCGACGCGGGGTGTGCTGATCCGTCATCGGGCCGTGCACGTGGGGGTCGCCACGCAAACTCCGGAGGGCCTCAAGGTTCCCGTCGTACGCCACGCCGAGGGGCTCACGCTTGCGGCGCTCGCCGCCGAGATCCGTCGCGTCACTGAGCGCGCGCGCGCCAACAAAGCCTCCCGCGAGGAGCTGGTCGGCTCGACCATCACCGTCACCAGCTTGGGGAAGCTCGGCGGAATCGCCTCGACGCCCATCATCAACGCCCCGGAAGTGGCCATCATCGGCCTCAACAAGGCGGTTGAACGGCCGGTGGTGCACCAGGGAGGCGTGGCCATACGGCGAATCATGAACTTATCATCGTCATTCGATCATCGCTTCGTGGACGGTTATGATGCGGCGGCGATGATTCAAGCTTTGAAAGAGCTGCTGGAGCATCCGGCAATGATTTTCATCCCAAGGTGAAGCCTGCATGACCGCGCAACCCCAACGTCTGACCCCAGAGCCCCCGGTCCAAACGCCTCGCCCGGCGTTCGGAACCGTGCTCACCTCGCACATGGCCGTGGCCACGTACCGCGACGGCCGCTGGAGCGAGTCCGAGATCAAGCCGGTCGAGTCGATTACGCTGAGTCCCGCGGCCCACGTATTGCATTATTCCAGTACTTGTTTCGAGGGCTTCAAGGCCTTTCGGCACGCCGACGGATCGGTCCATACCTTCCGGATGGATCGGCACCTTCAGCGCCTGCGCCAGAGCGCGCATCAGCTGGTGTTGCCCGAGCCCCCGGCCGCGCTCGCGGCGGACATGGTGCGGGCGGTCATCGCACGCTGCCGCGACGCCGTGCCCGAGGCGCCGGGCGCGCTCTACCTGCGCCCCATCCTGTTCGGCACCATGGCGAACATCGGCGCGGCCGCAACACCAGCCACCGAGGCGATGCTGCTGGTGCTGGCGAGCCCGGTGTGGGATTACTTCGCCGGCGGGATGAAGCCGCTGCGCATCCTGGTCGATGATGAGCACACGCGCTCGGCGGCGCAGATGGGGGTGGTCAAGACGGGCGGCAATTACGCCGCGGCCATAGGACCCACCATGGCGGCCCGCGCGAAATATCAGGCCGATCAAGTGCTGTTCTGCCCGGGCGGCGAGGTTCAGGAAACCGGCGCCGCCAATTTCCTGTTGATTCGCGACGGCGAAATCCTGACTCGAGGATTGGATAGCACTTTTTTGCACGGTGTCACTCGAGACTCGTTGCTCACCATGGCCCGAGGCCTCGGCTTCAAGGTGTCGGAACGAGTGCTCACCGTGAAGGAAATGCTGGACTGGGTGACAGCCGGCGAAGCGGCGCTGTCGGGAACGGCCGCCGTGCTTGCCGGCGTGGGCACGCTCATCTATCGGGGCGTAGAGCATCGAGTCGCGAGTGGCGAAGTGGGGCCGCAAACCCGCGCGCTGCGTGCGCAGCTCGTCGCGATTCAACGAGGCGAAGCGCCCGACACCCACGGGTGGCTGCAGCGGGTGTGAGCGGCTGCGCGCCAGCCGCTTATCCGGCAGGCGCCACCGTTGCTAATCGTGCTAAAGCGGGATGAATCGGTTCAGGCGATGAACCGCCGTCGCCGAGCGGGATAGAGCGCCGCTCAGTACTCCTCGTGATCCTCGTCGTCTTCGTCGTCGAGGTCGTCGTCGTCATCCTCGTCCTCGTCCTCGTCTTCGTCATCCCAGTCCTCGTCATCGTCCTCATCCTCGTCTTTCTCGGACTTCGACCCGGACCAACCCTCGGGCTCCTCGGTCAGCTCTAGATCGAGCTCCGCCCAATCGTCGACATCGAGTTCCTCGATGTCCCCGTCGAGATGCTGAATCTCGACAATTTCGCGGTCTTCGTCTACGCGCAGGACCTGGAAAGTCTCGTCGTTTTCCAGATCTTCATACCACTGACCGACGGTTGGTTCGTACTCTCTACCCACTAAGATTCGTCCTTTTCTCGAGCTGCTCTGCCGGTTGGCAGGAGGATGTTTGGCTGGCAGGCGAATATTAGGGGAGGCCGGTCCGCTAAGTAAATGGCAAAATCATGCAAGCATGAACGTCGCCGATCGTAAATTGAGCGCTCACCGCCTGATCGAGGCGAAGCGCGTAGTTGTCAAGGTGGGGTCCGCACTTCTGGTGGACGCCGAGAAAGGGCGTCTTAATCGCACCTGGCTGGAAGGCTTCGCCGCGGATATCGCACATCTGCGACGGCGCGGGCAGGAAGTGATCCTGGTGTCCTCGGGCGCAATCGCGCTCGGCCGGCGGCACCTGGGGCTCAGCCCGGGCAAGCTGAAACTCGAAGAGAGCCAGGCAGCCGCGGCGGTCGGCCAGATTCGCCTGGCGCACGCCTATAAGGAGATCCTGGAGGCCCACGAGATCACGGTCGCGCAGATTCTGCTGACCCTGGGGGATACGGAGCAGCGCCGACGGTACCTGAATGCGCGCGGCACGCTGAATACGCTGTTGTCACTTGGGGCAGTGCCGGTAATCAACGAAAACGACACCGTGGCCACCGCCGAGATCCGTTATGGCGATAACGACCGGCTGGCTGCGCGGGTGGCCCAGATGACCGGCGCCGATTGCCTGATTTTGCTGTCGGACATCGACGGCCTGTACACGTCGAATCCCCATGAGAATCCACAGGCCGAGCTCATCTCGAGGGTCCTGGACATAACGCCGGCCATCGAGGCGATGGCCGGCGGAGCCACCAGCGGTCTCGGGACGGGGGGCATGCAGACCAAGATCGCCGCGGCCAAGATTGCGGTCGGGGCGGGCTGTCATCTGTGCATCGCCCAGGGGTCGACCCAGCATCCCTTGAAGCGCATCGAGGACGGCGCCCGCTGTACCTGGTTCTTGCCCTCATCCACGCCCAGCGCGGCGCGCAAGCAGTGGATCGCCGGTACCTTGAAGCCCGCCGGTGCGTTGAGCGTGGACGAGGGCGCCGTGCGTGCACTCTTGCAGGGCAAGAGTCTGTTGCCCGCCGGAGTCACGCGCGCGGTCGGCCGCTTCGATCGAGGTGACACGGTGAGCATCGTCGGGCCCGACAGCCTCGAGGTCGCCCGCGGCATCTGCGCGTACTCGGACGGCGATACCGCACGTATCATGGGCCGCAAATCCGCCGAGATCGAGAACCTATTGGGCTTCAGGGGCCGCGATGAGATCGTACATCGCGATGACCTGGTGCTGATGAGGGTGATATGAGCACTGTGAACTCCGGACCGAGTGAGGCGACCGTGGCGGAAGCCATGACGGCGATCGGGCGGGGAGCCCGGGACGCCGCTCCCGTTCTCGAGCTTGCCTCCGCCGACCAAAAGAATCGCGCCTTGCGTGCCGCGGCCGCCGCCCTGCGCAGACGCTGCCCAGAGATCCTGGCGGCGAATGAGCAGGATGTGCAGGCCGCCGTGTCGAACGGTGGCGGGGACGCCATGCTCGACCGACTGAGGCTCGACGCGAGCCGCGTCGAGTCCATGGCCGGTGCCCTCGAGGCGATCGCCGAGCTTGCCGATCCGATCGGCAGCGTGCTCGCCGAGTGGACCCGGCCGAACGGATTGCGCATTCAGCGCCGCCGTGTGCCGCTCGGCGTCATCGGCATCATTTACGAAAGCAGGCCCAACGTCACCGCGGATGCGGGAGCGTTGTGCCTGAAGTCAGGCAATGCCGTGATTCTGCGCGGAGGCTCGGAGAGTGCGCGGTCGAGCGCAGCCATTTACGAGTGCCTGGCCGAGGGATTGAGCGTCGCAGGCCTGCCGAGTACCGCCATCCAACGGGTGCCGACCAGCGACCGCGCGGCGGTCGGATTCATGCTGGCCGAGATGGCGGAGTACATTGACGTGATCGTGCCGCGGGGCGGCAAAAGCCTCATCGAACGGGTGCAAAAGGAGGCTCGAGTCCCCGTCATCGGGCATCTCGAGGGCGTCTGTCATGTATTCGTCGAGCGCGCAGCGAACCTCGACATGGCGCAAAAGATCGTGCTCAACGCCAAGATGCGCCGCACCGGCGTGTGCGGCGCGGCGGAGACCTTGCTGGTCGACCGCGGCTGCGCGGCCAGCCACCTCACGCCGCTGATCCAAGCGCTCCTCGCGGCGGGGTGCGCGGTGCGCGGCGACGAGACGGCGGTGCGGGCCGATTCCCGCGTCCAGCCGGCCACGGAACGGGATTGGTACACCGAGTATCTGGACGCCATGATCGCGGTCCGTGTGGTCGACGGTCTGGACGCGGCCATCGAGCACATTCGCCGCTATGGGTCGCAGCACACGGACTGCATCGTGACGGAGGACTCCGCCGCGGCGGAGCGCTTCTTGACGCGCGTCGACAGCGCCATCGTATTGCACAACGCCTCGACACAATTCGCCGACGGCGGAGAATTCGGGATGGGCGGCGAAATCGGCATCAGTACCGACAAATTTCATGCGCGCGGCCCGGTCGGCGTCGAGCAGCTGACGAGCTACAAGTACATCGTCCGCGGCAGCGGCCAGTTGCGCGATTAACGGGACGGAGCCGCACCCAGCGCGGCAATCGCGGCGAGCCAGCGGCGAACTTGCCGCGGATTCTCGAGGCGCCATTGGGCGCTCAGGCGATCGCCCACCGCGATGGACACGCCGCCCGCCCGCTCGGCGAATCGCAGGCCGGGCTCGTCCGTCAGGTCATCACCGACGAATACCGGCGTTCGGCCCTCGAACGGCGCCTCGCGCATGAATGCCTCGGCCGCGGTCGCCTTGGTAAATCCCTTGGGCTTGAGTTCGAACACCAGGTTGCCCGCTTGCACTTCGTAGCGCGCCTCGAGCGGAGCGGTCGCCGCCGCAACCGCACGTCGTACACTGTCCTCGAGCGCGGGAGCGAGCCGAAAATGAACGGCGACGGTGCGCCCTTTGTCCTCGAACAAGGTGCCGGGATGCGCTTGGACGAATGCCCGGAGCAGGGCCCGGGCACCATCCAACTCCTCGTCGTGGCCGGGCTTGTCGGCGCAAAGAACCCCCGAAGCGCCGCGCCGTTCAGCGCCATGCTGCCCGGCCGCGGGTAATTTCAGCGGCGCGAACAGGCGGTCGAGCGTCGCGATGCTGCGTCCGCTCACCAGTGCGACCGCTCCATTCAGCCGCTGCGCCACGGCGCTGAGCAGCGTGTTCAACGAAGGATCGACCACGACCGCCGAGGGTGTCTCGGCGATCTCGATCAGAGTTCCGTCGACATCGAGAAAAAGACACCACTCGCGGGAGGGTGCGGGAGCGGCATTCCTCATTCCGCAAAACCTTAGCCCATTCGCCCCCCGAGTGCCACGCCCGGCGGTACGTGCGGGTGTAATTTTTACATGGGTGGCGGCGAGGGCCGCCCCGCGAGAACGGAGACGGCCCTCGAAAATTTAGGTATTTTGCTTGGCAACAAGCGTACTTTGAACGCAACCGTTTGCGGCGGAGGTGTGGTGTTGTTTCGCTCGGTGATATTGCGTTTCGTGTTGCCGGTAGCGCTCGCCTCCTGTGTGGTTGCGTACTTCGGCCTGCCTTATATCCAGCGCTTGCTCGCGGAATGGTTCAGCGCCGACGTGCAGCTGCGCGCGCAGCTGGTGATGCACACCATGGAAGGGCCGCTCACCGAGCTGGTCGAGCAGGGCAACGAGACCCGCCTTCACAGCTATCTGGCGAAAATGACGGCGGATGAGCGCTTGCTGGCCGTTCTCGTGTGCCGGCCCGACGGCACGGTCATCGCGAAAACCGAGCGATTGCCGAAAGCGATCGACTGCGACGCAAGCGTGGGCGCGAAGTCTTCCTCGGCGCGAATCGTGCAGCTGCCGTCCGGCTCGGTCCAGGTGTCGCGGTTCGACTTCGATTCCTCGCAACCCATGCCGTTTCGGATCGTGATGCTGTACGACCTGAGCTTCGTGGATCGGCGGCAGCGAACCGCGCGCGATTTCATCCTGGTGTTCATCGGCATCTCGGTGCTGTTGCTCGCGCTGCTCGTGGTGCTGGTCGCCTGGCTGCAGCTGCGGCGCTGGGTCAACGTGCTGCTCGGCGACATTCGCGGCAAGCGGTTTCTCGACAACGCCCAATCTCCGCGCGCCTCCATGCCGATCCTGTCTCAAGTTCGCCAGGTGCTCGCCGAAGCGGAGGAGAAGCAGCGCCTGGAGATCGACTTCCGCGAGAATTGGACCCCGCAAGCGCTCAGGCAGGTGGTGAAGGATCATCTGCATTCCTCGCAGGTGATCATCGTCTCGAATCGCGAGCCGTACATTCACAACTACAACGCGGAGCATCGGCCGGTCGTGCAAGTGCCCGCGAGCGGCATGGTGACCGCACTCGAACCGATCATGCGAGCCTGCTCCGGAGTCTGGGTGGCGCACGGCGCGGGCGACGCGGATCGCGCCACGGTGGATCGCTTCGACCACATCCCCGTGCCGCCGGACAAGCCGTCCTATACCTTGCGGCGGGTGTGGCTGACCGAGGAACAGGAACAGGGCTATTACTACGGATTTTCCAACGAGGGACTGTGGCCGCTGTGTCACTTGGCGTATGTCCGTCCGGCGTTTCGGCCGAGCGACTGGCGCGCTTACGAAGAGGTCAACGCGAAATTCGCCGATGTCGTCTCGGCCGAGGCCAGTACCGACAGCCCCGTGGTGCTGATTCAGGATTTTCACTTCGCTCTGCTGCCGAAGCTCATACGCGCAAGGATTCCGAAGGCGACCATCGCGCTGTTCTGGCACATCCCGTGGCCGAATGCCGAGACCTTCGGCGTCTGCCCCTGGAAGCGGGAAATGCTGTTGCATATGCTCGAGGCGGACATCCTCGGGTTCCACACGCGCTATCACTGCCAGAATTTTCTCGACACCGTGGACCGCTTCGTGGAGTGCCAGATCGACCGCGAGCACATGACGGTTACGCTGCAGGGCCGCGTATGCCGCGTCGCGCCCTATCCGATCTCCATCGAGTGGCCGCCGCGATGGCTGCAGTACCTGCCGGATGCGGCGGCGTGCCGCGCGGCGGTGCGCCAGCGGCACCGGATCGGACCGGATGTGGTCATCGGCCTCGGCGTCGAGCGCTGGGACTTCACCAAGGGAATCCTCGAGCGCTTCCAGGCGCTCGAGACGCTGCTGGAAAAAAATCCGCGCCACCGCGGCCGGATCACACTCCTGCAAATCGCCTCGCCGTCCCGCAGCCAATTGCCGGCTTACCGTGAGCTGCAGCAACAGACCTACAGCGAGGTGGAGCGCATCAACGCGAAGTTCGCCGAGGGCGACTGGCGGCCGATCGTGCTGATCGGCGAGCATCAAGAGCCGCACAGCGTGTTCGAGCTCTATCGAGCAGCGGATTTCTGTCTGGTCAACAGCCTGCACGACGGGATGAATCTGGTCGCCAAGGAATTCGTGGCGTCGCGCGATGACGAGGACGGCGTATTGATCCTCAGCACGTTCGCCGGGGCGTCGCGAGAACTGACCGAGGCCGTGTTGATCAATCCCTTCGACGTCAACGAGACGGCGCAGGCGATGGAGATCGCGATGCGAATGGGCCGCGAGGAGCGCCGTGACCGCATGAGCCTCATGCGGCGCACCGTCAAGGAGAATAACGTCTACCGGTGGGCGGGCCGAATGCTGATGGACGCGGCGCGCATTCGTCAGCGCCAAAGCCTGCCGTCGGTGAGGTCCAGATTCGGACGCTTCGGGACGTGACGCGCAGCGAGGCGAGCTTCAGAATCGTGCGGCGAACCCCCGAAGCCGTAGCGCGGCCTGCTCGAGAGTCTCGTTCTTCTTGGCGATGCAGAGGCGAATCAGCGTCATGGAGGGCGGTGAGGCATAAAAGGGCGACAGGGGAATGGTCGCTACCTTGGCCTCGCGGATCAGCCGGTCGGCGAACTCGACGTCGCTCGAGCGGCTGAGCGCGCCGTAATCCACCAGCAGAAAATAGGTGCCCGCTGCCGTCAAGGGCTCGAAGCCCGAGCCGCGGAGCGCCTCCGCCAGAAGGTCGCGTTTCGCCTGGAAGAATGCGGACAGGCCGGTCCACGCGTCGGGACGCCGCGCCAAGTAGCGGGAAATGGCGTGCTGGAGCGGAGCGGCGATGCTGAAGGTGTTGAACTGATGCACCCTTCGTAGCTCCCGCGTGAGCTCGGGCGGCGCCACGCAGTAGCCCGTACGCCAACCCGTGGCGTGGAGCGCCTTGCCGAAGGAGAACACGGCGAAGCTCCTCTCGCGCAATTCGCGATGGGCGAGCACGGAATTCGGCCGGCGTCCGTCGAAAATCACGTTCTCGTACACTTCATCGGCCAGAACGGTGATGGGGCGATCGCGAATCAGCGCAGCCAGCGCGTCCAGATCGCTTCGGTCCAAAACCGTACAGCTCGGATTCTGCGGACTGTTGATGATGACGAGCCGGGTGCGCCCGCTCAGCCGGGCGCGAACCTCGTCCCAATCAACGGCGAATTCGGGCGGCTTCAACGGAATGCGAACGCAGCGCCCGCCGGCCAATCGGACGGCGGGCTCGTAGGCGTCATAGGCGGGATCGAAAATGACCGCCTCGTCGCCGGGGCCCACCACCGCTTGAATCACGTCGTACAGCGCTTCGGTGGCTCCGCAGGTGACCGTGATCTCGGCCAAGGGGTCGATGTCCATGCCGTAGGTGGTCTTCGCCTTGCTGGCGATCAGCTCGCGCAGTGCGATGACGCCCTCCATCGGGGCGTATTGATTGTGGCCTTCGGCGACGGCTTCGACCAAGGAGCCGGCCAAGTCGGGATCGATCGGGTAGTCCGGAAATCCCTGGCCGATATTGAGCGCTCCTTCCTCGATCGCACGGCGCGACATGACCGTAAAGATAGTCGTGCCGACATCCGGTAATTTGCTCTCGAAACGTATGTCGCCGGAGGTGCTCACGCGTGCTCGGCAGCCTCGAGCGCCCGTAGGCCGCCCGCCAGGGAGCGCGCGTTGAAACCGCGCTTTCGAAGCTCCCGGGCGGCGGCCAGACTGCGCTTACCGGAGGCGCACAGCAGCAGATAGCTGGCACCGGGGTCCAACGCGCTGCTGTCCGCGAGCAGTGCGGCGAGCGGAATATGGCGCGAGGGCGTGGGCCTCGCCGCGAACTCCTCCGCAGTCCTCACATCGACGAGTTCGAAGCGCCGCGCCGCGGCGGCAAGCGAGGGGAGCGAAATTTCGATGTCCCGCTCCTCGCCCGGCAGCTCGCGGATGAGGACGCAGTCGGGTGCGAGGCATTCTGCGCGGCGCGGTGCCTTGAGCCGGGTACTGCCGAAATTCATGAAATCCATCAGCAGGAGCTCTCCGCCGAGCTGTCCCGGCACGCCCACCAGGAGCTTGATCGTGAGCAACGCCTGCAGGCAGCCGAAGGCTCCGGGCACGGGTCCGAGCACGCCGGCCTCGGCACAATTGCCGACCACGCCATCTGCGGTCGCATCGGGCCACAGACAGCGCAGGCAGGCATGGGTGGCCGCGGGCCGGTAGACCTGAATCTGCCCTTCGTATTGATAGACGCTCGCGAATACCGCGGGCCGACGGGCGAGCACCGCCGCGTCGTTGATGAGAAACTTGGTGCGGAAATTGTCGCTGCAGTCCACCACGACATCGTGGGCGCGCACCAGCGGCAGGGCATTGTTCGCGTCGAAACGGACGTTATGCGGCTCGACTCGAACGGCGGGATTGATGCTCGCCACGGCGGCCGCGGCAAGCGCCGCTTTCGCCTCGCCGACCTCGGACAGGGCGTAGATCGGCTGGCGGTGAAGATTGCTTTCGTGCAGCGTGTCCGCGTCGATGATGCCAAGGACGCCGACACCGGCGCCCGCAAGATACTGAAGAACGGGGCTTCCCAATCCGCCCGCACCCACGACGAGAACCCGGCTGGCCGCGAGCTTCGCCTGACCGGCTGCACCGATTTCCTTGAGCAGTATTTGACGCGAGTAGTCAGGCTGCATCGTGATCGTGATCGTGATCGTGATCGTGATCGCGGACGGGGTTGTGGTCGTGGTCGTGGTCGTGGCGGTGCTCGGGAGCCACCGCGCAGCGCTCGCAGTTCACCCATCCGGAATCACCGCTGCGATAGTGCTCCTTCTTCCAGATGGGTACCCGGTGCTTGACCTCATCGATGATGAAGCGGCAGGCGTCGAAGGCCTCGCCGCGGTGCGCCGAGCTCACGCCCACCCACACCGCCATATCGGACAAGCCCAGGGATCCGACCCGGTGGATGCAGAGCGCGTGCTTGATCGGAAAGCGCGCCGCGGCCTCGGCGAGGATGCGTTCGCCCTCTTTCAGCGCGAGCTCCCGAAACGCCTCATATTCCAGACGCGTGACTTCCTGCCCCTCGTTGAAATTGCGGACCCACCCCTCGAAGCTCGCATAGCCCCCGGCGCCGGGATCGAGCAGCTCGCGCCGAGCCGCAGCGGTGTCGATGGCGGTGTCGGTGAAGCGAAAACGCATCAGCCGCCCGCTACGGGAGGTATGAACACGACGGCATCGCCGGCGGCCAAACGCCGCGTCCAGGGAGCGAACTCGCTGTTGACGGCGACTTTGAGCTGTTCGCGCGGCAAGGTGAAGCCGTAACGCGCCTGCAGTTCCGTGTAAAGATCCGCGGGCGTGGACGCAGCCGTCTCGACGGTCTCCTCGGAGCGGCCGGACTGTTCGCGCATCAGGGCGAAATACTGGATTTTGAGTTGCATGGCCTGAATGGGCGTCGGCTCTCCCCGCGAGGCGGGTGCAATGAGATCCAACGCGCGATGGTACTCCTCCGGCGTGTTGACGTTGTCGAGCGCCCGCCGGTCCTTGGGTTCGAGGAGGCGCACGCTGTGATTCATCAGGAATTTGCGCGGGCAATCCTTACCTTTGGCCAGAAAGGCGTCGATTTCCGCGGCGGCTTTCGGCTCCCAGATCGCGCACAGGGGCTCCGGCAATCCATCATGCACGCTCGAGTACGCTGTCGCGCTCGCCGTCGGGTCGCGCTCGGCCAGCAGCTGGCTCAAGGCGCCATCGCTCAAGAAAGGCAGATCGCAGGCCACCACGAGCCAGGCAACGCCGGGATGGGCGGCGAGCGCCGAGCGGATGCCCACGATGGGCCCTTGGCCCGCAACCGAGTCGACGATCAACGGATAGCGGGCGCGCGCGGAGTCGCCGCTTTGCGATCCGCGCACCGACACGAACACCGGGCTGACATGGCGCGCAGCGAGCTCGACGGCGCGATCGAGCTGGCTCTTGCCCTGGTAGATGAGCATTGCCTTGTCGCGCTTCATGCGCGAGCTCGCGCCGCCGGCGAGCACCAAGCCGTGGATCGGCGCGCCGCTCACGGCGCTGCCTCGCGCGAATACACGCTCTTGCCGCCTTGCTTGGCGATCAGCCGTAGATCGGAAATCACGATATCGTGAGACAAGGCCTTGCACATGTCGTAGACGGTGAGTGCCGCGATGCTGGCGCCCGTGAGCGCTTCCATCTCGACGCCGGTCTTGTGGTGCACGCTCACCGTGCAGCGGATCAGCGCAGCGTCGCCGTCCATGTCGATGACGATCCGGCAGTTCTCGATTCCCAACGGATGACAGAACGGGATCAACTCGTGAGTCCGTTTGGCGCCCATGACGCCGGCGACGATGGCAGTATCGAAAATCGGTCCTTTGGAGGAGCGCAAGCCGCTCTCGCGCAATGCCGCAGCCACGCTGGGCGGAAACAGCACGCGGACTTCCGCGACGGCGGTTCGCTGCGTGGGGGTTTTGCCGCTTACGTCGACCATGGTCGGCCGGCGCTCCGCATCCAAGTGAGTAAACGTCATGGTCAGCCGCCGATGTAGTACATCTCGATCTTTTTCTCGGCCGAGAGATTCCGATCCTTATGGAGTTCCTCGCGAAGCTCGCTATAGCGGTCGGTGCGGCCGAGCCAGGTGCCGCGAATGAGTTCGAGCAGTTCGGAGTCCGTGGCGCCTCCCCGAATCGCGGCACGCAGATCGAGCCCATGGGTGGCGAAGAGGCAGGTGTAGAACTTCCCCTCCGACGAGAGACGTGCACGGGTGCAGTTGCCGCAGAACGGCTGTGTCACCGAGGAGATGAACCCAATCTCCCCGGACCCGTCGTCGAAGCGCCACCGCTGAGCCACCTCGCCGAGATAGTTCTCCGAAACCGCGTGCATCGGCCAGCGTTCGGCAATGCGCGCGGCGAGCTCGCGCGAGGGGACCACCATATCGGGACGCCAGGCATTGCGGTTGCCCACGTCCATGAATTCGATGAAGCGCACGATCACGGGGCGTCCGCGGAAGTGGTCCACCAAGTCGAGCACGGTGTGGTCGTTCACGCCGCGCTCCACCACGGTGTTGAGCTTGATCGGCGCGAGGCCCGCCGCGATCGCAGCGTCGATGCCTTGCAAGACCTGCTCGAGGGCGCCGAAGCCGCCGCTCATGCGCGTGAAGAGCTCTCGATCCAGGGTGTCCAGGCTCACCGTCACGCGATTCAGGCCGTTCGCCTGCAGATCGACCGCATGCCGGGCGAGCAGCACGCCGTTGGTGGTCAGGGCAATATCCTCGATGTCGGGAATCGCCGAGAGATCGCCCACCAGGTCCGCGAGGTTGGTGCGCAGCAGCGGCTCGCCGCCCGTGAGCCGTATCTTACGGACCCCCAGTCCGGCGAACAGCCGCGCCAAACGCACGATCTCGTCGAACGACAGACGCTCCTGGGACTTCAGGAATTGATAGTGCTCGTGGAACTGCTCTTTCGGCATGCAATACGGGCAGCGGAAATTGCAGCGATCCATCACCGAGATTCGAAGGTCGTGCAAGCCTCGCCCGCGCCGGTCGAGCGGGATCTTCGCGCGCTTGATGTCGTGAACGTTGGAGTTCGGCATCGGCGTCTCGATCACCAGCGATACATGGCGGTTACGAAGCCCTTGGCATAGGTGTTGGGTCCCGGCGGCAGCTCGACGAAGCCGTCCGTTCCGGCAAGACCCAGGAAATCGCCGGGGCCCTTGGTCCGCCGCGGAGCGGCCCAGGGCCGGCCCCACTCGTCGTGCTCGACGGCGACCGGCAGGAAGTAGACCACGGCCGGTTGGACGGTGACTGCCTCCGCGAGTGCGATGCGCTCGGGCGGCCGCCGCCGCGTCCCCATCGCCTCGGCGATGGCAGGGACTACATAGCGAATCAAACACATGAGGGTGGAGACAGGGTTTCCGGGCAAGCCGAAGACGGCTTGACCCTGCGGGCCGACTCCAAACCACATCGGCCTTCCCGGCCGCTGCGCGATGTTGTGGAAGACTTGCTGCACACCGAGGCTCTCGAGGACTTTGGGCACCAGATCGAACCTACCCATGGAGACGCCGCCGCTCAAAATCAAGACCTCGTGGGTGGTCAGGTGCAGCGACAAGCGCTCGCGCAGCAGGTCCTCGTCGTCCGGCACATGATCGTCGCCCACGCGTGCAAACCCCCGCCGGCGCAAGGTGGCGGCGACCGCATAGGCGTTCGACCGCCGCACCTGGTGATCGGCAATCGGGTCTCCAGGCTCGATCAATTCGTCGCCGGTGGATACGATCATGACGGCGGGTTGGCTGCTGACACGGACCCGGGCCATTCCCGCGGAGGCAGCCACGGCGATCTCCGGCGCGCGCAGCAGCGTGCCGCTCTGGAGGAGGAGCGCGCCCTGCCGGCTGTCACTGCCGCGGCGGTGAACATTGTGATACGGGAGGGGTACTGCGGCGGGCTTCAACGCCGCGAATCCCTCCAGGAGGTCGTATTGTTCCAGTGGGATGACGCAGTCGCTGCCCTGCGGCAGTATGGCCCCCGTCATGACTTCAATGGCTTCGCCGCGCTCGAGCTTCAACGGCGGCACCCCGGCTGCCTGGGTCGCCTGGATGCGAAAGCGGCGCACACCCCGGCGCAGCGACTCGCTGTCGACCGCGATGCCGTCCATGGTGACGCGGTCGAAGGGCGGTTGATCGCGCTCCGCGTAGATATTTTCGCGCAACGTTCCACCGACACACTGCGTGAGCGGCAGTGATTCGATCGGCAGACACGTCAGCCGAGAGTTGATCGCCTCTTCGGCCAGACGCGGCGTGATGAGCGTACTAGCCTGCATAACAAAGATTGCGGCGGAGGGTATCCGCCGCCCTCAGGGTCAGGATGCTGCGTGTTTGGCCTTGTAGGCCTTCAATTGATCGTTGAACCGGCCGACGATCGCCTGAAGCTCGTCCACCGCGGAATTGTTCTTCTGCGTGAGGATCTTCTCCTGTTCCTCCGCCTTCGCCTTCTCGTCCTTGGAAAGCTTGGACGGATCCTTCGGCGTGGCCGCGTTGATCTCGAGCTTGATGCAGTCCAGGTAGGCATTCATCTCGTTGTTGTAGCGGCTAACCTCGTTCTTTGCAGCGATCATTTCTTCCTTCGACGCCGTGTTGCCGTCAGGAATGCTGTCGGGCGCGCGCGGATAGGTGCAAGTCGCCTGCGCGTGAGCGGCGGAACCCAGTGCGAAAACCAGCGTGAGCGGTATCCAAGCCTTCATCGGAAATCCTCTATTTATCGGTGCTAATGTTTATCGACCCACCGCGATCTTACGGCCAATAGCGTGAACCCCGCCAGCGGTTGCCGATATTCGTGTAAGTGGCTGATTATTGTCTCATTTGAGCAGCCCTGCGGGCTTTGGTTCCCGGCCGGGGGACCGATTTGCGGACGGGTCCGACCGCGTCCGCCGGGTAATATGCACGCTGAATCCGGTCCGCACCGCCCCTTGAGCCCCAATCGCCGCTCGAAAAAATCAGTGCGGGCGGCTGTCGATTCGCAG